>Ga0114962_10002694_pt1 | contig 14617 bp, 15 predicted proteins | sample C_130820_MF_Meta_FD_87017 | JGI IMG/M metagenome (GOLD analysis project Ga0114962, IMG submission 87017) | Freshwater microbial communities from Lake Croche, Canada to study carbon cycling - C_130820_MF_MetaG | ecosystem: Environmental > Aquatic > Freshwater > Lake | place: Lake Croche, Canada...
CTATCTTTAGTTGACCAGCTATATGACATGAAAAGAGGCTATAACATTGATAGAGAAGAAGACAGGCCCGAAGAGTTAAATTTTCCTGCCAACCCTAAAACTGACGATCACCGTTGTCATGGCGGTGGAGTTAACTCTCTGTCATGGGCGCTTGCATCAAGTCATAATGCTTATAATCCTAAGAAAATCAATCGTAGTGATATTGAACGAGAGATATCAAACATATATAGTGAGATTATAGAGAAGAATATTGATTATATTCAAAAGAATATCTCTCATGATGAACTATCTATTTGGATATCAGGTAATAAACTGACCGGTAATTTGTGAAAGGTAATGTCAGACAATTTCAAGTCATCTTATTTGAGAAAATTTGAAGATAGTTATAAAGGTTACATACCGGATGATAGTTTTTATCAAATAATAGAACAAGGGTTAGATAATATTAAAATTCCTGATCAGGTTAGCAGAAATTTTTCAATTGAGAAGATGACTGATAAGGAAATTTATAAAGCAATTGCTGATGGAAGCTTGGCATTGATGCATTTAGATAAAGACTATGGATATGATAGTACAATAAATTATTTGAGTAAATTACTTGGTAAAGAAAAACTGATTTTGACTTTATTTAATCAGGCAATGCATGATAAGACAAGTCAGCCGGCACATAATGTACTGACATTTTTAAGTCGTAGTAATTTAGCTCCTGAATATAAAGAATTACGGGTTGCAACTATCAATAATACTCCTGTTAAGTTAAACGACATTGTATTACTAAGCCAAAAAGAAGTGAAAACGTTATGTACAGAAGATCTCAGTAATACCCAAAAAACAAAAGAATTTATACAAAAAAGCTCATGGAAAGATTGCGCAAATTTATTTTTTCTAACACTAAAATTTACTGAAAAAGCAGATAAACAAAAGCTATTTGAGATGAAGGACAAAGATGGTAATACCCCATTGCATATGTTTGCCACAAACCACAATGTAGAAGTAGTAAAAGCAATTCTTGAAACTGATGGTATAGATAAACAATCCCTACTCGAAGCAAAAAATAAAGATGGCATGATGCCACTTCATCTTGCTGCTAGGTTTGATAAAGGTGATATGGTAGAAGCTATGATTACAGCATTAAATGATAGTCCTGAATTATCAAGCATAATAACGACAAACTTTATGCCTTCTTCAAGTATGCTAAAAAACATCGCTCTTGCATTCATGGCGAATGCTGAATTAGACTTAGAAGGAGTACATCAGTTACAACAGGAGATAAATTTTGAGTCGTCTTCAACTAATGAAGAAAAGTGTATTTTAGATTTATTAAAACCAGAAGATCTCACAAGACTTTTTAATATAAAATTTTCGGATGATCTGGGAGCAGTTGGTAGTGAAGTAAGAAAAAATAAAGAAACTCAAGTGCTAGAAGCAGTATATGGCCATTTAACCAGATATGGAGCAAGTCAATCTTGGGATAGCCCTACTGCATGGGCTGGTTCAGCTGCCAGAATTTATAATAAAGTAGATGCGTTGCTTCGTAGTCAGGATCTTGATGGCAATGCAAATGAAATTTTAGTGCAAAAAGAAGTGGATAAAATCCTTAATCAAATTGTACATCCACACCCTCAACCAAGACAAACTCTTCAATTGAAGCCAATCCCCCAACAAAGAGATATAGGCAGATAAAAAACGTCATGAGTCTCGAAGTTGATGCATAGAATTTAAAGACCTAAATCATAAGATAGATTCCTATTATTATAATAAATTTATAATTAATCCCTTGCATTTTATCTCTCCTTTAAGTAGAAGTATTTTTTATAAATCAATTCATAGGAGAGTAGAAAAAATTTACAATCTTTACTACTAGGCTATAATCGAGGAGAGCATAGGTGAAAGCAATCATGCATACATTTGATACACATAAACACATAAAAGAGTTACCAAGCTACCGGTTTTGACGAACGTCAAGCTGAAGTTATTGTTAAGTCCTTATTCGAAAGCAGGGATTATGATGTTTCTAAACTTGCAACTAAAGAGCAAGTTTTTATGTTAGAGAAAGATGTTAAATCTCTTGGGAAAGACCTTAAGTCTCTTGAGAAAGACGTTAAACTTATGCGTATAGAGACAAAAGAGGAATTCCAAGCTTGTACGCAAAGAAATGAAGAACTTTGCCACAAAGGATGAATTGCACCTATTACATACAGAAATAAAAACGGAAATGAGAAATTTTGTTACTAAAGATGAATTTTATTCATACGTAAAATTAGAAACTACTGCTGTAAAAAATGATATTCTTAAATGGATGGTGCTATTATTGGCAATTATGTTACAGTTGTTTTTAAAATAGACCGTAATCCTTGTGCATTTGCCACACTCTACGATTTTGCGATATATAGCCGGTAAAGTGCAGCAACAACTTAAAGGCGTGGGTACACTGCAAAATCGTTTATCTAAATCACATCAACGGATTATAAAGCGTGATCAATTTGTATAGGTGTGGAAAATGAATATTGGGACGATATTAAAATACATGTAAAATCTTGCGCAGAATTTATGATGGATAAAATCAATGCACAAATTTCATTGATAAATTTCGATGATCCCGACACGGTAATAAAACTAGCTGAAGAACCATTTTTGGGAAATTACCTATTTCATTAGTAATGGTGTGTACTATTTATATATTGCCTTGGCAAGGATATCCAATCCTGATAAAGTGGTATTATTTATAGATTGTATAGAGCATTTTTTAGTATGAATACAAGATCACCAGTATCATTTAATACTTCAGTTGATCAATTGACCCCCCTTGAAGCTGCAGCAGAATTGGAGTATTTAGCAAAAGCTATTGCTCAATATAATGAATATTATTACATCCATAATGCCCCTCTAGTTAGCGATGCAGAGTGGGATAAGTTTTTTTTGCGCAATCAACAGATTGAAGATCAATTTCCTAATTTGAAAAGATTTGATAGCCCCAGCAATAAAATTGGCAGTGAAGTTAACAATGTTTTTGAGAAAATTACTCACAAAAAACCAATGCTCTCTCTAAGCAATTGTTTTAGCATAGAAGAAGTTGGAGATTTTCTTGGGCGAATTAAAAGATTTTTGGGTTTGAGTGAGTCAGAGCAAGTGGAGATAATTTGTGAATTAAAAATTGATGGATTATCTTTTACAGCAACTTATGAAAAAGGTAAATTCAAATATGGTGCTACTAGAGGTGATGGTTTTGTTGGTGAGAATATTACCGAAAATCTCAAAACTTTAGCTAGTTTTCCAATGGAAATAGATACGCATGCTGAGTTTCTTGAAATTCGTGGCGAAGTATTTATGTTGCGTGAGGATTTTGAACGTCTTAATGAAGAACGTAAAAATTTAAAGCAGCCATTATTTGCAAATCCACGTAATGCAGCAGCAGGATCTCTTCGTCAGTTAGATGCCAATATTACCAAATCACGCCAGCTTAAATATTTTGTTTATGGTTTGGGTGAAGTTAGTGAATCTATTGCTAACACTCAGCAAGAATTGCTTGATAAATTTAAGCAATTTGGCTTTAAAGTTGGTAATATTCATCTTTGTACCAAGTCATTAGCCATGATTCAAAAATTTTATGAAGATATTTACAATAAGAGATCCGATATTTCTTATGATATTGATGGTGTAGTGTATAAAGTCAATTCTTTTGCTTTGCAAGAAAGGTTAGGTTATATTTCACGTTCTCCAAGGTTTGCTACCGCTCATAAATTTCCTGCTGAGCAAGCAAAAACTACACTTAATGCCATTACTATACAAGTTGGTCGTACGGGTGCATTAACGCCGGTAGCAGAACTGGAGCCAATTAATGTTGGTGGTGTTGTAGTAAAGCGTGCATCTTTGCATAATAAAGACGAAATTGAAAGATTAGATGTACGTATTGGAGATACTGTAATCATTGAACGAGCGGGTGATGTAATTCCAAAAGTTATTTCAGCAGATTTAAAATTAAGGCCAAAAGATACTCAAAAATATGTCTTTCCAAAATATTGTCCTGCTTGCGGTAGTGAAGTAATAATTGATGATGGAGAAGTTGCAGTTCGTTGCAGCGGTGAGCTTAAATGTCGGGCACAAATCATTGAGCGTTTACGGCATTTTAGTTCTAAAGGAGCATTTGACATTGAAGGACTAGGGGATAGTAACATATTATTTTTATATGAGCAGGGCTTAGTAAAAACGCTGGTTGATATTTTTTTATTAATTGAAAGTCAAGAGGCTTTACAAAAACTAATGAGCTTTTCCGGTTGGGGTAAGAAGTCAGTTGAAAGTCTTTATAACTCAATTAGAAACGCTAAAAATACTACTCTCGATAAATTTATTTATGCATTAGGTATTAGATATATCGGCGAGGTTAATGCTAAGATGTTGGCACGTCAGTATAGTAACTTTCCTAACTTTTACGATCATATGCTGCAATTAGCACAAAATAATCAACAAGTGATTGAAGAGCTTGATGGTGTTGATGGTATAGGTATGAAAGTAGTAAGTGCTTTACAAAGTTTTTTTCATCAAGAATATAGCCGACATATAGTTGAGCAATTAGGCAATATATTAAATATTGGTGTTTATGAAGATAAAACAAGTAATGGTATTTTGTCTGGCAAAACTATAATTTTTACGGGCTCATTAAATAACATGTCTCGTGATGAAGCAAAGGCTTTAGCTGAATCTTTAGGCGCTAAGGTTGTTTCTTCTATTTCTGCAAAAACTGACTACGTAGTAGTAGGTAAAGAAGCTGGAAGTAAGTTAACTAAAGCTCAGGCATTAGGTTTAAAAATTTTAACTGAAGATCAATGGCAGGAACTAATTAATGGATAAAATCAGCAAATTACGTAATCTTTTTAAAGATTATGGCATCAATTCTTATATTATTCCTTCTAATGATGAATTTCAGAATGAATACGTGCCTCAGCATAAAGCTAGACTTAAATATTTAACTGGTTTTACTGGTTCAAATGGACTAGCTTTAATTACTGATGATAAGAAAATTTTCTTTACTGATGGTCGTTATCTTCTTCAAGCAAAAAATGAACTAGATGATGATTTTGAGATTATTGAATATACACAAAATAATTTTAAAAAAATACTAAATGCTTATTCTTTAATTATTGGGTTTGATCCCAAGTTGCATATGATTAATCAGGTAGAAAAATTCTTTTCATTTTCTACAAAATCTAAGTTTATTGCAATTGAAAAAAATCTTGTTGATGATGTTTCAAACGCAGATATTATTTCGCCAAAATCGACATCTAAAATATTTATCTATAACATTAAATACTCTGGGCAAGATATTGAATATAAAAGAAAATATCTTAAACAAGATAATATTGATGCGTTTATAATAACTGCGCCTGATTCTATTTGTTGGTTGCTGAATTTACGCGGAAATGCTGTTGAATTTACACCATTTTTTCTTGGTTTTTTAATTGCATATAAAGATGGTAATATGGAATTATTTTTAGAACATATTCCCGAGCAGGAAATTATAACTTACTTAGAAAAACATCTAATAAAGCTTAAACTTATCTCAGATTTAGCTGCACAATTAAAAAAGCTTACTGATTTAAGAATTCAAATTAGCCCATCATCACCATATTGGTTTAAACAGCTTTTACCTAATATTACTCTTGCTATTGATCCGTGCCAATTACCTAAAGCAATTAAAAATACTGAAGAAATAAATGGTGCAATTAGAGCTCATCTTTATGATGCGATTGCATTAACAGAGTTTTTATGCTGGTTGGAACAAAGCGTGAATGAAACTGAAATCTCAGTATCAGAAAAGCTTTTAGAATATAGAAAGCAGCAACCTGACTTCGTTTCTCCAAGCTTTGCTACCATTGCAGGCTTTGCAGAAAATGGCGCGATTATTCATTACAATCCAACTTTAAAAACTAATAAAACTATTACTGGCAATAATTTATTGTTATTAGATTCTGGTGGGCAATATTATGGTGGTACCACTGATGTAACTCGCGTTATTGCAATTGGTGAACCGACTGAAGAGCAAATTTATAATTTTACATTAGTATTGAAAGGTCATATTGCTTTATCATCAGCTAAATTTCCGATCGGCACAAGCGGTGCGCAGCTAGATGCTCTTGCCAGGTTGCCATTATGGCAAGAGGGTAAAGATTATGCGCACGGTACTGGTCATGGTGTTGGTAGTTTCCTTTCGGTGCATGAAGGTCCACAGCGTGTTAGCAAATTTAGTGATGAGGCTCTGCAAGAAGGAATGATTGTTTCAATTGAACCAGGTTACTATAAAGAAAATGCGTACGGTATTCGAATTGAAAATCTAGTTTTAGTTAAAGAATCATCCCTTGGGTTTTTATGCTTTTCTCCTTTAACTAAAGTTTTTCTTGAACCAAAATTAATTGATTTTGATAGCTTAACTCTCTCAGAGCGCCATTGGTTAAAAGACTGTCATCAAGATATAGCTAAAACCATTGGCAATAGTTTAACACCATCAACTAAAGCGTGGTTTGATAACAAAATTAAATCTTTTGCATAACCAAATAATATGACAGAGCTATTTTATAAATCGTAATGATTATAATCGCTGACATATCTCCACTGCTTTTTATAACTCCGCAATATTTATAATGCGGATCATTTGAGAATAAAGCATTATTTTCAAACCAATCAATATAATTCTTTATCACCAAAGCAGCCACTATCATATTCAGTATTAGTACATGATGAAGAAATTAACTTCATTTCCATTTTCTCAGTTTGTTCAAGAGAAGAGAATTCTGTTTTATATTCACTAAGTGTGAAAACGCCCGCTAACAAAATCTAAACCAGAGTAAGTAATGGGTAATTTAGCAGTATCAGCAGTAATTTTTTGTATGCTAAAGTGAGTAAATGAACGAACTCCAGTATTAGATGGGCACATTAAAACATTTAAAACATTAGCATCTAAATACGAATAAATATGAAATTGTTTAAGATGTCCTTCAAATTTGTCAGGACTTTTATATAATAAACTTCCGTCAAGATTTTTATATGTTACAGGAAAATCAACTATAATCATTAAACCGGTATTAGGTTTTAAATAAATCATATGATTGAAGTACAGTACCAATAGGATCTACCATATGTCTCAAGGAAAATCTTGAAACAATAAAATCAACATTATTTTCTAATTTATGGCCTTTGGCATTAAATTCTGATAAAAGCTCCTCTGATTTAAAACCGCCATAGTAGTGTAGTTTTACATTTTCTATTTCAGTTACTTCAGGTGAACCTTCGCCATTAAGGCTAAAAATATTAAAGCTTTTATTAGTAAAAGCTTCATCTCCATTATTAAATAATTTGGTCATACTTTATACCCAAGAATAATCTCCAGCTCCTATATCGATTATGTTAAAACTACTTTGGTCAGGGTTACTTTTTATCATCTTTCTAAGTAACTTATACTCATCAAGATCAGACATATAGTATTGCTCATCACTATTAAATAGTGCCCATTTACTTGTTTTTTGATTACTAAAAGAGTTAAAAAGAGAGTTAATAGCATTTTTTACTTCTAAAGGTCCATTTTCAATTCTTAGATAGTTTGTGGCATTGACTTGTAAATGTAAGCTTTTATTTTTTGTTTCCATAAAATTTTTCTTAAGCTAATAAATTAATAAGATTGATACTGCTAGAAAGCTACCTACTTTTTTTATAATTTGATTTCAATGAAATGAATTATATTTTTATTATATAAACTTTACTATTTATAAACTAATTTTTATTATTTGTAAGCTTTTAATAAACTATAACCATATCTCTTTAATTAAAGTTTTAAAATTTACTTATCTATACATCTACCTAACATTAAATCCTATGCGGCAAAAAATTATTACCGAAGCTAAAACTTGGCTTGGAACTGATTTTTATCATCAAGGGCGAGTAAAAATATCGATAAATCATTGCGGCGGTTGTGATTGCATTGGTTTAATAATAGGCGTGGCAACTGCATTAAATCTGCGATCAAAAACCGGGAACCTACTTATTGATTATGATAGTCAAAATTATTCTAATATGCCTGATGGTGACAACCTTCGCCATCAATTGTCACAACATTTGTTAGAAAAAGGTAATAATATAAATAGTGCTCAAACGGGTGATGTAGCTTTATTTTCATTTACTAAAAACCCACAACATTTAGCCATTATTGATAAACAGGCAGATGAATTATTTATTATCCACGCTTATTCTGTGGTAGGTAAAGTATATTATCATCGTTTGGATAGCAAATGGCAGCAGCGTTTGGTACAGATATACTCTTTTGTTTTGTAACCATAGAAAAATACTGTATATTTCTTTAATTCAATTTTTAATCTTAGGTAATTTTTTGTCTAAAAATATTCTGATTAGGTGCTATATTGCGATCTTTGTGGTTCTATTGCTACGAATCATATCGCTAGGTTCATATGATTTGAACGATACAACTGAAGCAAGATACGCAGGCATTGCAATGCGTATGGTTAATCATGGTGATTATGTAACTTCTTATGTTGAACCATCTTTACCTTTTTTAGCAAAACCACCACTATCATTTTGGCTAACAGCAGCTTCTTTTAAAATTTTTGGTGTTAATGAATTTACGGCAAGATTACCTCATTTTTTGTTAGGTATCTTTCTTGCTATTATTTTATATGTGTTATTTAGAAAATTATATGGCTTCAAAAGCTCATTAATTTTACCCACAATTATTCTAACTACGCCGGCATTTATTGTTATGTCTGGTTTTGTTATGACAGAAAGCGTTCTGATCTTTTTTATATCTATTGCTATGTTAAGTGCTTGGCTTCGTCTGGAAAAGAACGGCAATAAAGTTTGCTCATATATGTTTTTTATATCGCTAGGATTTTCAATGCTAGCTAAAGGACCAATAGGTGTGGTGATGACGTGTATTCCGCTTGCCATATATTTGACAATATATAGGAGTTGGGCTTTGTTCTTCAAAAAGTTCAATATTTTTAGCGGAGCTCTAATATCCATGTTAATTTTCTTACCATGGTACATTATTGAAGAAATTAAAAATCCAGGGTTTTTAGAATATTTTATTATTGGAGAGCATTTTGGAAGGTTTCTAATGCCTGGTTGGAAGGGTGATTTATATGGCCATGCTCATAATGAACCTATAGGAATGATAATAGTTTATTTTATTTTATCTACTATTCCATGGATTTTTTATCCAATTTTTTCTTTTTTTAAAAGCCCAACTTCGTGGATTAGAAGGAAGCCTAGCAAAGATGTGGTATTTTTTAGCTGTTTTACATTATTCCCAATTGTATTTTTTCTGCTAGCGCGAAATATTATTGTCTCATATGGCTTATATTCTGTTGTACCATTTTCTATATTGATGTTTTATTTTTTTCAAAAGCATGAGCCAAAAATAGTGCCATTTACTTATACTATAGCTTTTTGCTCAATAACGCTGTTTTCTACTCTAGCGTTAAATCATTTTTATTTTATTATAGATAATACAGATAAAACACTTATCCGACATGCGCTGTCACACAGTAAAGAAGAAGTGTTTTATTTTAAGAAAGATCTTAAATATGCCTCACGATTTTATTCTAATGATAGGGTGAAAAAACTTGAAGATAAGATAGATTTCAAAAAATTACCTAACGATGTATTTATTATTATAAACAATAATATTTTTGATAATATACAAAGCCAATCTCTTAAAAATAATCTGAAAGTTATTATATGTAATCATAAGAACGATAGATGTTTATATAAATATCAATACAAGTATTAATCAAAAACGCTGGCATACTTAATTTAACAATCCCATTGCGATAACTGAATATTCTAGCGTTTCTACTAAATTATGTTATTTTAATTATGTGTAAATGTATATATTTTAAAAAATGACTAAATTAATCAGCATTGTTGTTCCTGCTTATAACGAAGAAACGAATATTGATGAGCTTTATTCGCAGCTTAGCCATTATTTGTCTAAAATTCACAAAATAAAGTATGAAATTATTTTCGTAAATGACGGCAGTACAGATCAAACTTTGCAGATTTGTAAGAATTTACAGAAACAAGACAGTAAGATAAAAATTATCAATCTTCTCAAAAATTTTGGACATGAAGTTGCAATGCGAGCAGGGCTTGATTATGCAATTGGTGATGCTGTGATTTTTATGGATGCCGATTTACAACATCCGCCATCTTTACTTCCGGCAATGATTAAAGAATGGCAAGATGGGCATGAAATTGTTTTTACAAGATGCACTGATAATTTAGAAAAATCAATATTTAGAAAAATTCTTGTTAAATCTTATTATTGGCTAATCAATAGTATTTCTGATATTGAGATTTCACCAAATATGCCTGACTTTCGCCTAATTGATCGCACTTATGTTGAGAATCTTAAGAAGCTCGAAGAAAGAGAAGGAATGTTCCGCGCTATGTTAATGTTGATTGGTTTTTCAAATGAAGCTTACGTTGATTTTGTAGCGCCAAAAAGATTTTCCGGGCAAACTCATTATAATTTTAGCAAATCTTTTAAACTGGCAATAAATAGCATTATCCAATTTTCCATTAAGCCATTACGCATAGCAACATACGCAGGTATAATTGCAGCAATATTATCCATTTGCCTGGGTTTATTTACAATCTACGAATATTATTACGATATGACAGAAACAAGTGGTTATGCCACTATAATTTGTGTTGTGGTATTTGTTTTTAGTATTCAAATGATTATGCTTGGAATTATCGGTGAGTATATTGGTAGAATTCACATAGAGTCAAAAAAGCGTCCTTTATATTTTAGTCAGGTTTTAGATAGCAAGAAAAATGGAAAAAAATAAAATGCGTTTTAATGCTGATGATGCTGGAATGAGCAAAGGAGTGAATAGTGGAATCACTAATCTTATTAAAAAAGGTGTTTTATATTCTTTCAGCATTTTTACAAATGGCCAATATGCCAAAGAGGCTATTGAAATAGCTAAGAAAAATCCTGAAATAAAAATAGGATTACATTTCAATATCACAACTGGAAAAAGTATTTCTGCTCATGATATATTACCGTTATTAACTGATTCTAATAATAATTTTAAATGTGGTTTTGTTGGTTTATGCTTTAAAGTATTGATTCATAGAAAAGCAATTTTGAAAGAAATTGAAACCGAATTATTTGCACAAATTAAATATCTTAAACAAAATAAATTGGAGATTGATCATATTAATAGCCATCGACATATTCACGTTATTCCTGGAATTGTTAATGTTATATCAAGGATTGCCAAACAAAATAAAATATCAAATATCAGAATAATAAATGAAAAACTGTTGCATACTCTATTGATTAGCGAAGACAATTCATTTTTATGGAATGGAAATATTATTAAATTTATTATTCTAAAATTTTTTACTGCTATTAATTCGATTTCATGTAAAATAACTACCAAAACTTATTTCTTCAGTATTTTATACACATGCAACATTGACAAAGAATTGCTCAAAGATTTTTTTATTCCTAAAGGATTTAGTTATGCAGAAATAATGATTCATCCGGGGAATTCTAAGATGGATAAAAAAGATAAATTATTGCATTATGAGCAAAAGCATTTATTTTCAGAAAAAAGAGATATAGAAGCTAATTTATGAATTTATTTAGTAAAGTTACTACCGATATTATTGATGTAGCTAAATATTTGGCTAAAACCCATGAATGGATAATAGATAATTATGATCCTGTATCGGTTGAAATGCCTAAAGATCCATCACATGGTGATATGGCTACTAATATCGCTATGATTATTGCTAATAAAATTAATTTATCACCAAGAGCGGTTGCAGAGATTATTGTTTCACAATTATCTAAGCTTGATTATATTACCAAAATAGAAATTGCTGGTCCTGGATTTATCAATCTGATACTTGATCACAGCATTTGGCAGCAGCAGCTTAAGTCAATTATTACTCTAGGAAGTGATTACGGAAATTCATATATAGGCAAAGGTATAAAAGTTAACCTTGAGTATGTATCAACCAATCCAACCGGGCCAATGCATATCGGTCATGCGCGAGGTGCAGTTTACGGTGATGCATTAGCTGCTGTTCTCTCTAAGTGCCAATACGAAGTCACAAAAGAATACTATGTTAATGATGCTGGTAAGCAAATCGATATTCTTGCTGAATCTGTTTATATTCGTTATGCAAATTTGTATGGTAAAGAAATGGAATTGCCGGATTATTGTTATCCTGGTGAGTACATTATCGATGCTGCTAAAACTTTACAAGCTCAGTATAACTCTACTTTGCTTTCATATGAGCGTTCGCAATGGCTTCCTTTAATAAGAAACTTTGCTGTGGATGCGATGTTGGTATTGATTCGTAGTGATTTAGCTGACTTAGGGGTAGAGCATGAAGTTTTTGCTCATGAAAGTACTCTACATGCGCAAAATAAAATTCAACGTGCAGTTGATTTATTAGAAGTTAAAGATCTGGTTTATCGTGGCATACTTGAGCCTCCTAAAGGAAAAATTCTTGAAGATTGGGAAGAGCGAGAGCAGTTGTTATTTAAATCTACTTTATTTGGAGATGACGTTGACCGTGCACTACAAAAATCAGATGGTAGCTGGACTTATTTTGGTGCAGAGCTTGCTTATTTAAAAGACAAGATTGATCGAGGCTTTGAAGAATTAATTATGGTGCTTGGCGCTGATCATGCCGGTTACGTTAAACGTAGTAAAGCAGCATCTAGAGCGTTGAGCGATAATAAATGCGATGTTGATATTAAATTAGTGCAGATGGTAAATTTTCTTAAAGATGGCCAGCCATTAAAAATGTCTAAGCGTGCTGGGAATTTTATCACAGTGCAAGATATTATTGAGCTTGTTGGTAAGGACGTAGTACGGTTTATCATGTTAACTCGTAAAAATGATATGGTATTAGATTTTGATGTTGAAAAAGTTATAGATCAATCAAAAGATAATCCGGTATTTTATGTACAATACGCTCATGCGCGAGCTCATTCGATTTTACGCAATGCTTTTCAAATTATACCTAAGGCAGTAGAAATGTTAGAAGATACTAAAGTGTTAGATCTTTCAATGTTAACTTCTACAACTGAAGTTAATTTAATAAAATTACTAAGTTACTGGCCAAAGCAAGTTGAATTAGCTGCTCGAAATCGTGAGCCTCATCGTATTGCATTCTTTGCTCAATCTGTGGCGGCAGAATTTCATGCTTTTTGGAATCGAGGTAAGGAATCTAATAACTTACGCTTTATTGTTGAAAATGATGTTGATTTAACCGCAGCACGTTTGACACTAGTATCAGCAGTTAGTAAGATTATAGCATCAGCTTTAGAAATTATTGGCGTTCAAGCTATGAATGAGATGTAAATATGAGTGAATTTAATAGCGACGATTATTTAGAACAAAGGCAGAAGCAAACTAAAATTATTGCTAATTTCTCGCAAGTAAAGCTATTGTTAATTTTAGCTGTAATTGGTATTTTTATATTTATAGCTTGGTGGTATGCATATACTTCAACGGATGATATTGATGACTCTTCTTTACCTGTAATTCAAGCAAATTCTGAAATAACCAAAACTAAGCCCGAAAATCCTGGAGGTTTAGTAGTCGCTAATCGAGATAAGAGTATTTATGAAGGGATGTCTAGCGCGCCTGCAAAAAAAACAAAAACAGAGAAGACGGTAACTCCTCCAGAAGCTCCGGCTTCTAAGCAAATTGTTGTTGAGAAAATTGAAAAAAATTTACCGATAGTTTCTGAAAAGCAAGCTAATGTCAATTCAGTTCCTGTGCAAGATTTTATTGTTTCAAAGAATGAAGAAAAGCCGGAATCAACAATTCAATCTGAAAAAAACTTGGAAACTCAACCTGAACAAGTTTCAGAAATAGTTGAACCATCTACATCTAATATTCAGGAGAAAGTTTTACCTTCTGTAACCCAGAGCACGACAGTAAAAGCTGATAATGAGTCTGAGATTTCAGAGCTTGATAAAGAGTTAGACGATATTAAATCTAATGTGAATACTCAGAAAACTGAAAATATTATACAACCAGATTCTAAAATTGGCTCTGAATTAAAATCTGGTGGGCTTAGACTTCCAAGAACTTATACAATACGTATTGCTGCACTTAAAACAGAGCAAGCAACAATTGAAGCATGGAAAAGCCTGAAATCCAATTATAATGATCTATTAGGCAATTTGAATAGCGAAGTTAGGGTTGCTGAAAAAGACGGCAAAAAAATTTACTATCTTCATGCTGGTCCAATTTCTTCGCAGTTACAAGCTGAGCAAATATGTAAATCTTTGCAAGATCGTGGTAGGAGATGTCGTGTTTATTAGCTTTAATAAAGAAGTAATTTCAATAATTTGAACTATTTCTTTTGACTCTTATTAACATAGATGCGAGAATTTAGTTCTAAAAATAATTTCAAATTCTTTTTATTCAGTTTTGCCTACAATGTCGACTTCTTGATTAGCAGTTTCTTCATTGTCGTAGAATATATCTGATAAATAATTTTTAAAGTCAGATAAAGCATTTGAAGCTTGTTCTACAGATTTTAAGGATATATCTGACATTTCTTTAGCCTC
>Ga0114962_10002696_pt1 | contig 14611 bp, 19 predicted proteins | sample C_130820_MF_Meta_FD_87017 | JGI IMG/M metagenome (GOLD analysis project Ga0114962, IMG submission 87017) | Freshwater microbial communities from Lake Croche, Canada to study carbon cycling - C_130820_MF_MetaG | ecosystem: Environmental > Aquatic > Freshwater > Lake | place: Lake Croche, Canada...
ACTACAAAGTAATACAGATAAAATATACGGCAGATAACGGAAGCGCATAGGTCTCTATTAGTTAGAATTACCTTCTACAAATGTATAAAGCTCTTGTGCGTGTTGAATTATCTCTGATGTTGTAGGTGTAAGAGATGCAAGACAGCTACTGTCAAGCTCTTCACCTTTTAAAGAAGCATTACTTCTCAATACATCGATCTGTTGACCATACTTTTGATGAGTGTTACTGTTAGCAATCTCAAGTATCTTGAGGCGTATTTCGTACGCGTTCATATTATTTTTTTGACTTTGTTGTTTTTGTTGTGTTGTCTGATGTTGTTTCATTTATTTGTTCTTCTATGTATGTGTGTTGCAAACAATCTGTTTTAGATTGTTCGCGTAGTTTACTTATCTCCTGTTGAAGTAGTTGCAGTTCGCCTTTTAGTCTAGCGTTTTCATTTACAAGTTGTGAAACTTTAATACGAAAATCATTAATTTGTGAACTGAAACTACCTTCCTGATAACCTGATGTAAGCATAATTTATATTTAAATGTAAAATTAATCTTATCAAGAAATTTTATGTGTGGTTTTATGCTCAACAAAAATATTATTTTTGTCAATAGGTACAATACCTTCTATTATACCTTGGGCAGTTGTTATAGATTTTACAAAGTTTTGACACACTGAATTATGTTCTGTGGGTGTTAATACAAGTGTGTCACATTTATATATAGTTTTTAACAAATGTAAAATATTATGCTCTACGTCTAACCCTATAACGCGACAGCTCATTACAAACTGTTCAATTTGTCAGTTTGAGCACAATGTAAACTAAAACTAGAAATATCGCATGCTTTGCTATCTACCGTTACCCACCCTACAATCTCAAAAAAATAATTAGGTTTAAATTTTGTATCTATTTCTTTATTTTTAAAAAAAAGCGCTATTAGGGTTAATAGCATATTTTTTATAACCGTCTTCAGGGTTGTATGCTACTGTAACAGTAGCGTACCCATCTGTATTAACTAAGTTACGAGCATGAGAGCTATGTATCATATCTATTAAATGAGTACATCAGTAACATGTACTGATGTATCTATAAATTTAATTACTTCACTAATATTTGCACTATAATCACTATTATAGTCGTTTATATTTTCATACACAAATGCTTCTTTCGGTATAGGTTTACATGTATCACCAAAATGTTTTTGCCAGAAAAACCCTTCTTCATTAACTTTTGAAAATAGTGTTTCACCTCCACCATGTATTAACCCTGCAGCAGAACAGAAATAACCTATTTTATGCTGACAAGTACCTATACTAGATATGTATAGATCTACACCCTGTAATAAACATACATATGTATTAAATTTTAAAAATAACAAGCTATATAAATTAATATGTTTTGATAATCGTTGTTGTATTTGGCTATATATATCTTGTTCTTCTTGTATTCTTAAAGAATTAAGATGATACGGTGATTGTAAAAGTTCTGTGTTACCGTCTATATAAAAAATAGACATTGGGTATTTTTTATGTAAAAATTCAATAATATTAACAGTGAAATCTATTTGATTTTGAAGATTTCTAAAAGACTTGCGTATAGTTAAAAGAATCCTATTACGATATCTTGAGTGATCAACGTTATAAATATTTGTTTTTTTACAAATATTTATAACGTTGTTATTTTGTTGTTGTGTTACAAGTAAATCGCAACGTTTTACAAAAAATAACCGATCTCTACATGTTTCTAAAAAGATTTGCTCACATGTTTTATTACGTATAAATTCGACGTTCTTAGTATTTACTTCTTGAAAAAGATCTTCATACTTAACAAAATATTCATAAAACGAGTATACGCGATCTAATAAACGTTTTTGATTTTCTGTTTGTTGTTGTAATATAGTTTGTAGCCCTGAAATTTCATTAATATAGTTGTGCATTATTTGTTTAACACAAATAAAAGTTGTAAAAACCTGTAGTTTGCTCTGTAATAACTCTTTAAACTCTTTACTATATTTTAATGTTAACGCAAGAAATTGTTTTAGAGCGTTAACTATTTTTGACAAGATGATTTTATCATCTTTATTAGTATGTAATATTTTCTTTTTAACGTCATAAACACCTGTTACATAATATTGTGTTTCTGCAGCAAGTAAAATATAGTCATGATTATAATATATAAGATATTTATCAGACACATCAGTATTACAATTTACTAAAAAAGTTCTATGAACCTTATAACTTTTATCATTAATGATAAAAGTTAAAGGGTTATCGATAAAATCTGCAATATTAGTATTTGTATTTAACGGTGAAACTGTACATATATTACCATATTCTATATTACTCCACTTTACAAAGTTAGTTTTCTGTAAATTCTCAATCTTTTTAATACACTGTGGTAGTTTTTTGCTATACTGTCTAGACTCAACTATACCATCATTAAGATAATGGCAATATAATTGTGTGGTAGAAAATGCAGCTAGATCAGGATTGAGTTCTTGATATTCTAATGGATTAAAATCGGGCGGTATATCTTGCGTAGAGTACATTCTACCCTCATACTTACCGCTATATAAATAATGAGCTTTTAACTGTTCATCAGTAAACTGTTTTATATCAGGGTTAAACAATCTATACCCATCAAAATTAAAATCTGCAGGTAAAGTTGGTGATCGTTTCATTTATTTATTTTGTTCTTCGAAATGAGCGTTAATAACATCTTCAGGAGTCTGTTCTTGTGTTGTTTGATTTGCAGATGTCTGAGCAGTGACTTTCATTAAAGTGTCCATTAATTTTGTTACACCTTCTTTAAGAAGATCAGCATTTTCACTCTGTAAATGTGTTCGAACGTTTGCTATATGTTCATCAAGCAACTTCGCACCATCTGTATCTGCTGTCTCTTTTACTTTTTCAGCTTGATAAATTGTACTCTCAGCTTGATTACGGGTTTCAACAAATTCTTTATATTTACGATCTTCTTCTGCATGCTGCTCCGCTTCTTTCTGCATACGTTCAATATCAGTCTTACTCAATCCACTACTACCTGTAATACTAATATTACACTGCTTGCCTGAACTGAGATCTTTTGCTGTTACATTTAAAATACCGTTCACATCAATATCAAACGTAATTTCAATCTGCGGTACCCCGCGAGGTGCTAAAGGTATACCGTCTAATTTAAATTTACCAAGATGTTTATTATCTGCACTACGTGGACGTTCACCTTGAAGAACAACAACATCTACACTTGGTTGGTTATCACTATATGTAGAGAATGTTTGAGTTTTTCTTGTTGGTATAGTTGTGTTGCGTGAGATCATTGCAGTAGCTACATTACCTGCAGTTTCAATAGCAAGCGTTAGAGGTGTTACATCAAGTAGCAATATATCTGTAACACTACCGCTTAATACACCACCTTGAATAGCTGCGCCAATTGCAACAACTTCATCTGGATTTACCCCTTTATGTGGGTCTTTACCAATAAGAGACTTAGCGGTTTCATTTACCTTTGGCATTCTAGTCATGCCACCAACAAGCACTAACTCATGTATCTCGTTTGTACTTAGCTTTGCATCTTCAAGACATTTTTTAACAGGGGTAATTGTACGTTCAAAGAGTTTATCCGTTAATTGCTCTAGCTTGGCACGAGACAGAGACTTTTGAATATGTTTTGGTCCAGATTGATCAGCAGTAATAAACGGTAGATTAATTTCATATTGCTGAGAACTAGATAGTGCAATCTTTGCTTTTTCTGCTTCTTCTTTAACGCGTTGAATCGCGTCGGGTTGCTTGCTCAAATCAACACCTGTGTCTGTTTTAAACTCTCCCGTAATCCAATCCATAATTGCATCATCCCAACTATCCCCACCAAGATTAGTGTCTCCGTTAGTTGACTTTACTTCAAACACACCATCACCAATTTCAAGAACTGAAATATCAAAAGTGCCACCACCGAGATCATACACTGCAATCTTTTGATCATTCTTTTTATCTAAACCGTAAGCGAGAGATGCTGCTGTTGGTTCATTAATAATACGCAACACTTCAAGCCCTGCAATCTTTCCAGCGTCCTTGGTTGCGTTGCGCTGAGAGTCATTAAAGTAAGCAGGCACGGTAATAACAGCTTGTGTAATTTTTTCGCCCAATTTTGTTTCAGCATCAGTCTTTAGCTTAGCTAAAATCATTGCGCTGATCTCAGGTGGTGAGTATGTTTTAAGCTCACTGTTTATTGTGACCTGGATATGTGCATCACCGTTAGACGCTTCAACAACCTTATAAGGTACACGATGCAAATCGTTCTTAACTTCAGCAAATTTTCTACCCATAAAACGCTTGACCGAGAAAATTGTGTTGGTTGAATTTGTGATAGCCTGGCGTTTTGCAGCTTGTCCTACAAGGCGTTCCCCTGTTTTAGAGAAAGCTACAATAGACGGTGTGGTACGAGCTCCCTCGCTGTTTTCCAGTACAAGCGGCTCTCCACCCTCCATTACAGACATACACGAATTTGTTGTACCTAAATCTATTCCGAGAATTTTTGACATATACTATATTATGGTCGTTTAGGTAATATTTTCAATATTTTTTTTATTTTTTTTTTTAAAACGGTAATGTTTTAGTTTTTATTAAGTTGGTATAAAAATCATTACGAGAGTGATCAACTTTTTTATTTTTAAGTAAAAATTGATACACGTAATTCTCAAATTGAGTGTTTAATAACTGATCTATATATTCAAGTATTAAAGCGTTGGGTGATGCTTTTGATCTTATTTTATAAAGTTCATTAATACTATCCAACTCGTTACCTGTTTTAAGATATAAAGCAATTAAAGCTATTGCTGTAGAACGACACCTACCAGCATAACAATGAATTAATAAATTATGATGTATATTATCAAGATGTAAATCTTTTAAGAAATTGTATGTTTTAACAACACTTTCAAAAGATGGTGATAATCTGCAATCTTTATCACACACATCATAAAAATATATAGATTTAGTAACAATTTTTTTGTTTTTTAAATATGTATGATATGTTTCAATAACACCAGCACGTTGGGGATCTATAATAGATAGAACACTGTCTATATTATTAGATTCAATAAATTCTGTCTGCAACATTTGATGCAGATTGCATACAGTTACATTTGCAATCATGCTAGTTGCCTATTCACACCACAGATTGAGTTTGTGCTTAGCGTTGAGTTTTGTAGCTTTATTTGAAAGTACGTTAAACAGTTTAAGGCTTGCAGACTTGCAAATAGGCATTTTACTAAAAGCATTAGTCCATAAAAGTGATGCAACAGACCACATTGCTTTGACATGAAGTGTAATGATCGTTTTTTTCATACGCTAATTATATGCTAAAATCAACGTTCTCTGCAAGAAAATATTTTTTTATTTTATATCTTACGCTTGGGTGGTGGTGGAGGTTGTTGACCATGCATATACTGAGGTTGTAACTGATAATCTGCAAACGATTTACGGTTTGTTACGTCAATAGATTGCATTTGTTTGTCATACAATTCTAAAAATGATAAATTTTGTAAATTAGACGTGTTTAAATTTTGTTGTTTAATTTCAATGTCTGTAATTCGCTGACCTTTATCGTTGACGTGCTCATCAGAACGTGTGTCTGCGTTTATTAAATTAGCACCTGTAACGCGGTTGTTATAAAATCTACGCAATTGATTCCACATTTCAGGTGTGAAGTTTGCTAATGCATTTTGTTTTTTTGCTGTTTCTTGTACTACGTTCCAGAATAAATCCCACTTACTATCGCTAAGTGGAACTGAATCTAACGTTCTCATATCTGAAGTTATTTTTGTATTCTGTTCCAAAAAGTGAATAAACTCTTTACCTTGATCGTCAGTAATTTCATCTGAAAAGGTGTACTTTACTGGTCTCTTTGCAGGTGTCCTACCATCTACCACGCGTTCATATAGGGTATCAAAATTACTTGACATAATATTATTTATTTATTAAATACGTGTATATTTATGAATTTTGATACAATACTTCAACAAGCTCAAGAGAAATATAAGGAAAAACCTGCAGCAAAACCTGAAGGAAAACAAAAACCAATTGTTAAAAAAGAAGTACAGCTATCTAACTTAAAGCAAATAAAAGCACAACATCCGCAAAAATAATATGTTAAAAAGTAAATGTGTTAAGCATGGTTGGTTTGTAGGGTTAATGTGTACGGAGTGTTCTATATACATTGAGCCAATTGAATTAATAAATCATTTTAAAACTGTCAAGCAAGCAGTAGATGTTACTAAAAAATGTTTGATGTTACCAATTATGAGTAATAGTGATGTAGAAGTAATGAATAAACTTGCATTATTAAATGAATCTGAAGAGACATTTCATCAGCTATATAGCAATGTACCAAAAGTTACAATAGAAACAATAGATCAATTGGTATTACAGGCTCTCGCAGAAGAAGTAGAGAGTGTAGACACAACTACTAGTAACTCTGTATCAGCCAATAATACACTTTCTGATTCAACTGAATTAGTAGTACAAAGTCAAGAGTTAACTACCAGCTAGATTTTTTACGCGCTCATCTTATTATAGATGCAATGAACGTTGAATATGTTGAACACATGGGTAGTGACCTTACAGTTGCTAATGCAGCTCGAGTGTCTTTTAACAAGCAATCAACCTGGGATGTTGAAAGCCATCAAGAAGATATAGAACCTGATACCCGTACAGTAACACACCTACCTATACATACATTAAAGAAGGGTGATAGAAAGCTTATTGAATTTCTTGCAAGAGAAAATCACTGGACCCCCTTTGGGCACTGTTTTCTTCAATTTAGAATTAAAGCCCCTATCTTTGTAGCTCGGCAACTCGGTAAACATCAAGTCGGGCTTGTGTGGAATGAAATTTCGCGGCGTTATGTTGATAGTGATCCTGAGTTTTATTTTCCAGAAAAATGGAGAAAGAAAAACCCTGATAAGAAGCAAGGTAGTTATGAGGATGAGTTTGTAGAGTTAACATTTGCTGAAGAATGTCAACCTAAAGCTGTAGTGAATATGTGCAGAGAATTATATCATGCAATGGTTGATATGCAGATTTGCGCTGAACAAGCACGAATGATTCTACCTCAAAATATGTATACGGAGTGGTATTGGAGTGGCTCTCTTTACGCGTTTTCTCGTATCTGTAATTTGCGTCTTAAAAAGGACACACAAAAGGAAACACGTGAAATAGCACAGTGTATTTACAATATAATGAAAGAACATTTCCCTGTTAGTACAGAAGTGTTGGTTAAAGTCTAACTACCCGAAGCTGTCTTCATACCCTTAATAATATCTTGATTTCTTTTGGTTTTAGTTACTATTAAAACTTTCATCTTTTCATACTCATCACGTAAACCTTTACGTATTTCAGACACTTTTTCAGGAGATTTGTGTATTTCTTCTGCAGACATATGAGCTAATTGATCTTGTAATTCACTGGCTCTTCTGCGAGATGCTACAATTGCACCTTCAATTGTTTCTTCAGGATCTTGAACATAAAAAACTGAATCTTTATCGTGTCTATGATCCATACTGTAGTTTGCAACTGCCCCTAAACTTGCAACAACTGTTAGCCCACAGGCAGCTAGTATATTATTAGCATCTTTTACAACATCCTTAAACCCTTCCTGTAATACTACAAGTTCATTAACAGGTACAGTAGGTTTGTTGTATATTGAACTGTAAGCGCTTTTAAGGCTATTAAAGGAAGACATAATAGTGTATTTATTTAAGCAGAAAAGCATAAATAAACGTAAAGCCTATGTTTGAATCAACCAAAATGCGTAATGCACTTACAGAGAGTTATAATATTATCAATAAACAACAAAATATTATTACAAAAGCTAATTATATACTTGAAAATAACAATTTGAGTCATTTTCATAAACCACTACTCAAACAACGTATATCTGAAATAATATCTTCAACATATATCAACGAACAAGCAAAACATGATGCTTTAGATTTAGGTATACAAATTTTTAGAGCTAAAACACTTTCAGAAGCACAGATTGTAAATGCGTTACATGAAGGTTGGTTTGATAGCGCTGTATCAGGTGTAAGGAGTGTGGTAGGTGGGTTGCAGGGTATAGCTAAAAAAGGTGGTGAAGCTTATCAAGTTGGTAGTTTTGTCTCAAAGCTAGGTGATATGGCGACAAAAATGGAAGCTGTTACTAATTGGCTGGCAGGGAAAGAATTTATTGAAGCTTATAAATTTGCACACAGTCAAGCAGGGGAGCTCAATAGATACCTTGGTGTTAACACTGGGACTTCAGCTTCGGATGGTGGTAGATCTCAAGGTCAAGATGTTAATATAGCTAGATTCTTATCTGCTGGAGCACAGCTTGGCATACAGCTTACAAAGCAAGGTACAAATTTTAATACTTTCCAAAAAGAAATACAACAACTCACCAACACAAAGGCTGGTGTAGATACAGGTGATGGTTCAAATAAACATATTGACAACCACCCACCAGCACCTGCTGCTGCAGCACCTGCTGCTGGTGGAAATCAATTTAAACGTAGAAAACCTAAACAAACAGCTCAAGCAGTACCAGCACCTGCTCCAGCACCTGCTCCAGCACCTGCTCCAGCACCTGCACCTGCTCCAGCACCTGCTCCAGCAGGGCCAGCGCGAGACCAGACAACCGGTCGATTTGTAAGAAGGTAACATAAGATAATGTCTACACAACCAACTGAAATTCAATCTACAGATTGTATTGGCGCTTCTCGTGTAACTATAAACGAGAACTTTGAAACACTATATAAAGACCTAACAGCTGTAGAAGACTTGTTGGGGTTAGCTAGTGCGGACAAAGTTGGTGTGGTGCGTATTGGTGATGGGTTGAGTTATAGTACTGAACAAGGCAGTTTGAGTAGTTTGACAGTTTCAGTAGATAATGAAACAATTAAGATTGTTGAAAACAAATTAGTAGCTCAATCATTTATACACACTGTTACGTCAACATACCAATCAGGAAGTGGTATTGTTTTTGTTGCAACTGATCCTACTACAGAGAGTGAAGTTAATACTATTAGTGTTAATGCCGATTTAACTACTATAAAATTTAACGCTAACCATGCAATAATGGTAGATGTAGATACTGTAGCATCTTTAATGACGTTACCTTCTGCTACTGATGTGAGGTTTGGTACTGTTAAATTGGGTGATGGTGTAACTACAAACGGCGATAAATTAACTCTCAATTTAGTAACAAGTTCATTAGGGTTTGATAGTTTTGGTAGAGTTTACGCCAAGCCCACACTACCACCACCACCACCTCGTGGTATTGTACAGTTTATAAAACCTGGTGACACAAAATGGGTTGTACCTACAGGTGTATCGTGGGTGAAGTTATATGCTTGCTCTGGTGGGGCGGGAGATAACGGATCTACAACAGCTGCAGGGTTTGCAACTATTTTACGTATACAAGGTGAAATAATACTACAATTAGAAGGTGGTATTAGCGGTTCAAGTACAGCAATTACACTTAATGAGGGGCGAGCAAGTGGTATAGTTATACCTGGATCAACTACAGATGATTATACAAATACAGGGTTTAATTTCTTTTACAACCTAAGGATAAATAATTTAGGTGCATTATCTAATATTGGAAAATTGCCTGGAGCAGCAGGTGATAGTAAAAGTAGTACTGGTAGTGGTGGTATTATTATGTGTAGAGTGTATGAGGGAGAAGTTCTCAATATAACTGTAGGTGCTGGGGGTGGTGTTGATACACCTGGTGCACAAGGTTTAGTTGTAATAGAATATTAACTTCACCATAAATAATAGCATGGTACTTGCTTCAAATTTAGATGTTTTTAATCTTACTGGAACCTACTATATAAACTATAATAGTACTGGTGTAGATTTATACCAGACTAATACAGCATTTCCGTTTTTTATAGTTCTTGATGAGAAGATAAAACCTGAAAGCGTTGGCACTCTTCTTTCCAATAAGCCTGAGGAATACCCTTTATGGAATACTATACTTAACGTAGTAGATTATTGGTCGAGTGTAGTTGGTAGTACATCTGCATCAATGTGTACAGAACCACCGTTTATACCTACTTATAATGATGATCTTGAATTACAGGTACGTGTCAACCCTTTAATAAACAATCAACACAACGGTATTTCTATTTATATGGGAGGTGTTGAGTCTGTAAATCAAACATTAGGGCAGGTAGTTATAGATCTTGTACGCACAAGATCTATAGACAATGTTACACCTTCTTATTTGCTTCCTTACCATTCTTCGTTGTATTTTAACTTAACTAAACTACAGGAAGTTTGTTCAGAAAAACCATATATTAGTGTAAATAAAAAAGACTACTTTAGATTGCCGTTAGAAGTTAACATCGGTAACAAATATATAAAAGATAATTTATGGTATTTAATTGCGCATGAAATGTGTCACGCACTCGGTTTTGGTACTCTATGGTACACACGTAATTTAAAAGGTAAACTATTGCGTTCTTTTGTTGTAGGTGCTGGTGATACATCTCAAAACCCACACAAACAACAAGAATTAAATTTATTTTACTCTACTAACTCTCATTTTGATAATTCAAGAGCTGCACAACATGATTTATTAACATTCATAGAAGGAGAAGTTGTTAAAGTTGGTGATGCAACATTTACTGATGCATACAACATTAGACACTCTAAAGGTACGTTCCATTCTACTGCTGTGGCTAACTATAATAAACTTTTTAATACGTCAGTATCAGCTATACCAATTGAAAACGGTGGTAATATAAGTTCAATGGGTACACACTGGGATGAAGGTGCAGCATTTAGTTTAGAGAGAGAAATTTACGGTAATGATGGTAGAAGGTATTATGATTCCCCTGTGCCGGGGTTGGGAGACGAGATAATGACTTCAGTTGTTGAAGTTTTTCGTAAATCGCCCATATCTATTATAACTCTCGGAGCTCTTCAAGATCTTGGTTATATAGTTAATTTTAATAAAGCAGAAGAATACACACCATTAACATTTAATATATTTAGTAATACAACTAAAACTATTTACCCTACTGTACAAGCTTATGGTAATACAAATAAAACTTTAGTGTATAACCCTACACTATCAACATTACAAATGGGGGATGTTATGTATGATTGGGTTAACAGTAATGAAGCAAATCAAGAGGTTGTACCTATAAACATACCACCTAACGGGTATCGCAATTTAGCAGATCCTAGAAATATACCACTTGTATGTAGACGTGGTATTACATATACGTTTAATTGTTACGGTACAGTTACAAGTCAACAAAAATTATTAGCTATTACAATAGCTAGAGAAATTAAACTTGCACAAGATAGCACACGTATATTTGATATAGTTACTGATGATGGTAACGTTGTGGTTGAACCTACAATTCTTGCAAAAGGTTTTTGTACAATAAAATTCACGCCACCAAAATCTACTGATTACAGTAGTATGTTATGGTTGAGAGTTGGTGTAAAAATTGATAAAGCAAAACTCAATACAAAACAATACCATTCTGACAAGCATAACTTTAAATTTATTAAAGTAGCCCCTATATACATTTATGGATAATTTTTCAACAGAAGAACAAGCGTATAAATATTTGTACGAGCGAGCAAGAGAAAAGGCGCATACCCCTCTTAAGACTTCAGAAATACAAGCATTATTGCCGTTTATTTCCCAGTCTATAATAGACTCTATTCACCACACAAAGGTCATTAACTTTAACGATTGTATGCCCAAGGTTTCAGTACCTCAGCAATAGAATATGAATATACTAGTAACAGGCGGTTTTGGATTTATAGGTGGTGGGTTTATACGTTCTTTAGCACAAAAAAACGATGTAGATACTATTGTTAATATTGATAGTAATAGTTCGTTTAGACCAAGGAAAGGTGTTTCACAGCCAAAGAAAGTTAGAAATTTTACTATTGATATCAATAATACAGGTTATTTACTAGATATACTTACTAACTATAGTATAACTCACGTAGTAAACTTTGCTGAACTTTCAGTCGGTTCACCTAAAGATATTTTTAATGTAAATGTAAATGGTGTAAATTCTCTTTTAAATGCTTGCGTAGATTATAAAAAAATACAACGACTACACCATATAACAACAAACGACATTTTTAAACAAAATGAGTGTGATGTAAATACTTTTACAGAAATGTCACATATACACACTACAACACCATATACTGCGAGTAAAGCAGCTAGCAACCACCTTGTACAGTCATTCTTACATTCATATCAACTTCCTGTTACAATGAGTAGTCACTCTAATGTTTATGGTAACTATCAAAAGTTGAGTAAACTAATACCCAAGACAGTCAATAATATTACAAATAATAAAAAAATAGAGCTCTACGGAGCTGGTAGTACTGCACTTGATTGGCTACATGTTGACGACCATAGTCAAGCGGTATACGACATACTAACTGAAGGTGGTGTAGAAGGTGAATTGTTTTGTATTGGTTCAAACAAAGTTATAACTAATAAAAACTTAGTAGAAAGCATTTGTAAATATATGGATGTCGATCCAAGTGATTACATTTCTTATGTGGAGACGCCTGAGAATGTAAGCCTTATGTCTAAAACGGTAGATTTTACTAAAATAAAAAGACGTCTAGGTTGGAAGCCTTTAATTGATTTAGCTACAGGTCTTGAGCAGGTAGTTTCTCATTACTCTTCTTCTTTTTGATTGGTTATTATAATTTGTTCGTTTGCTTGTAGTTGCTGCTCTCTATTAGCCTCAAGATCTGCTTTTATGTATCGCTTGAATATCTCTTCACGAGAAGCAACAAACACATTATTGTTTACGGTTGACGGCCCTGTATCAATAGATGCAATTTCTTTTTTAAATTGATGTTCTATTGCTTTTAGTTTAACATCATTTTCAAATTTCTTTTTTTGTAAATTGAGTTTATTAGCTACTTCAACTGCTTTTGATGCAGAATTAAAAAGCTCAGCAAGAGAAGTTATTTCATCTGGATTACATCCCTGTACAACATACGGCTTTATATCTGCAATAGCCTCCATATTCATATCTATGAGTGTACTAACTCGTTTTAAAATATAGTTGTTGAGATCTTCTTCTGTTGGTACTGCCTCTACAATTTGTTCTGTTTTTGTAATATTTGGTTTAGAGTTGTAACTACTTAGCTCATTAAGTAGTGTGCTTATATCATCCATAAAGTTATTTAAGGTTAGAGTTGAAAACGTCAAAGTATGCTATATTATTAAATTCTATGGAGATCACAATTCACACAATGCACGGTACGTTTATCGTACCAGGTCACAAACTAATGGAGCTAGTAGCGTGGTTGCGCGCAAATGCTGTTCAAGCTAACTCTCAACAATCAGTACAAGAACTACAGAGTAAATCTAACGGAAATCGTCAGCTTATTAACGAATAATCTATGTCTGATGAAGATTTTAGCAAAGGTGATTTAAATACTTTTCGATATCTACATACTTTTAATGTAGAAGTTAAGTTTGTACGCACTATGGGTAGTGCACGTCTACCTACTAAGGCGTACGAGTATGATAATTGCTGGGATATATATGCTGCATCTGGAGCAGTTATACCTTCAGGGGGCAGCGCTATTGTTCCAGTAGGTCTTACAGTAGCTTACATTAGTAAGGGGTACGGGCTTGCTATCAAACCGCGAAGTGGTATAGGGTTTAAAAACGGTATTCAGCCGCATCTTGGTGAGATTGATTTTGGTTATCGAGGTGATTTATCTATTAAGCTATACAACTTTTCAAACCATATGCCTACTGACATACAGGGTGGAGATAGCCCTCATTATCACTACACTATACCTTCACCACTTGGTGAGGATTATGTTGTAAATGCAGGAGATCGTATTGCACAGTTTAAAGTAGAGCGTGTGTATCGTACAAAAGTTTCTTTTGTAAATAATACACTGCCAGGAGATCGCGGTGATAAAGGTTTTGGTAGTAGCGGAAAATAATATATAATAATGAATTCCTTTGAAGATATTTATGTAGAGAAGTATAGACCTAAAACACTTAATGATATTGCGCTACAACCGCAACATCGAGAGTTTTTTGAACATGTTAAAGCAACAAAAAATATTTCTCATACCCTATTAGTAGGGTCACCAGGTATTGGTAAAACCAGTTTGAGTAAGATTATAGTTAATGATTTACTTGATTGTCAATATCTCTACATAAATGCTTCAGATGAAAACGGTATTGATACAATACGTCATAAAGTAATTGGCTTTGCGCAAACAAGAAGTTTTGATGGCAAGCTTAAGATAGTTCTTTTAGATGAAGCAGATGCTATCTCTAACGAAGGTCAAAAAGCTCTTCGTAATGTCGTTGAAGAATACGCAGCAACAACGCGTTTTATCTTAACTTGTAATTATCAATACAAGTTAATTGACCCTTTACAATCTAGATTTCAAATCTTTGATATTACCCCACCATTACCTTGTATTGTTGATAGAGTTGTTACAGTGTTAAAAGGTGAAAACATAACTGTCGATAAAGAACAAAAAATAAAGTTAATTGAGTACATTAAAAATTACTACCCTGATCTACGACGGATTATTAATGATATTCAA
>Ga0114962_10002697_pt1 | contig 14606 bp, 12 predicted proteins | sample C_130820_MF_Meta_FD_87017 | JGI IMG/M metagenome (GOLD analysis project Ga0114962, IMG submission 87017) | Freshwater microbial communities from Lake Croche, Canada to study carbon cycling - C_130820_MF_MetaG | ecosystem: Environmental > Aquatic > Freshwater > Lake | place: Lake Croche, Canada...
ACAGTAGGCTTCCATAAAATTAATGACATGTCCCTTTTCTGCCCTCCTTGCTTTTGATTCTGCAAGGCACCAAGTTTCGACTTGATAGCGCTAATGTCCATTGCCATAAACTATTTGTTTTTGTGATTAATTACTTTCTTAATAAAGATAAGATGGAAAAGTTAAAATACCAAATCTTATAAGACAACAATCTTAAGAATCTTTGTTCCCAGCGTTCTTAATTCACTACCCTGTGTAAGGAGAACAGTATTATTATAGTCTTGCCAGTTAATTCGGAAAGATGTATCCAATACTCCTTCGTTTAAAGACTTGATAAGCAAGTTTAAGGAGTTAATTGTGTAAAGAGTATTTGTCTCCTTCTTTCTATGTAATAAAATCGTATTTGGAAGTATCTTAGTACTACTTCCTTGAGTTTCAATATTATAGGTACAGAGGTACTCATCAGAATCTTGCGATTCTAAAACGAATATCTTATTGTACATGATTACGTATTCAGTTTTAATCGTATCTAACGTCTTTTCTAAGCTATCCTTTGAACTGAATGTGCAAAACAGTTTATTCATTAAATCTTCTTGTTTAATTTGTATACTGCCTATAAATAGTTTGTTATTGTCCAAAGTCATAGCTCTTGCCTAGTTGTGCTTTTACTAAATAATTGTCTTCCTGCAAGATATCTCTTATTAAATCTAACAATTCTCTGCCGTCCTCCTTCGAAAAATCCACCAAAATCGAGTCGTAAACCACTAAAACGACCTTACTTCTCTTGGTTTCAAGTAATTCTTTTAATTTTAGCAGTTTTTTAACGTTATTAACGGTTTCTAGGCACTGAACATAGTAATTGAAGAGCTTCTGTGGGTTAAAATCAGAGCCTTTCAAATGCCTTCCATTTGGCAATTCTACGTATTTACCATATTGCAGGGTTTCCCACAGGTCTTCTATAAACATAGCCACCTTATTAAAGAATTCAATCTTCCTATATTCGTATTCAACTCCATTATAGAGTTGTCTGAACGTAATCTTCTTAGATTCTTGATACTCTTCTGGAGTTAGTTCTTTTTTGCCGAAGTATTGTTGACCTAAATAAGTGTGTATTGATATTCCTTGAGGTAATTCAAAGCCAATCTTGTTTGCGATTAATCTTAAATGGTAGCCATCGAAGTCAAACTCTACAAAAATATCATTTACTGGAATAAAAGCAGATCTAGCAGCTCCTTTTGTTAATGCTAGAAAGTTTATTGTGTTAAATGCATTAGTCGGTCTCGAAGTAATATTAAATAGGTTATAATTTGTATATATTTTACCATCTTTAATTGAATTAGCTTTCCAAGTTGGTTCATAATACTTATCAAATAACTTTTCATTAATGCCAATGCCCTGCTCTTCTACCCATTTGTACACTACTGTATAATCATGTAGCCATTGTAAGTTAGTTTTCTTGTTTACATAAGGTAAAATAGATTCGAACATGCATTCACATCTTTCATAATGCTTTGAGATTGGTATAATAGAATTTACACTATCGACATACTTATGTTTATAGTAAAAATCCCTATGCACATTGGTATAGCAATTTAAATCTTCTATTTTTCCATGTTCATTTAGCATTGTGTAGTAGATGTCTACAATATTTAATCCACCATAGTTAAGAAAATAGGAATGCCACTTCTTATCTAAGACATAAACTTGCTCTTTGGTAGCTAAGAAATCTCTAATAAGAGAAAAGTCTAAAGAGAATCCCTCTGTGTGATTGATTGGAATAATATAACCCTTCTCAAAGTCGTTATAATAAAGTACTGACGGGGATGTTAGTGTAGGATGTGCATCTTCCGATAACGTAACTATGTCTATAAAACAAATATTCTTATCTGGAAGCTTGCTTAATTGCTCTTTGGTTTCAATAATAAAGTACATATAACCTTAATTTAATAAAAGATAGTCTAAAGTAAAAACTTAACCAACGGCTAAGGCGTGATCTTAGCGAATTTTATGTAATCGCCACCAATATACTCTACTAATCCTCTAAAGCCAACTGCCTTTGCCTCTGTTACTCTTTTATTAGTACTATAAACACCACCTTGTATTTGATATTGAGATAATCTCTTATCGTTTAATGGACCTGTTAATTGCCAAAGCAAAGTTGCTACTTCATAAAGAATAACAATAGAGTTGTATACGCCATTTTTAACATTTGCGTAGTCATTCTGGGATATTTCTAAAATGTAACCTGGACCTGTAACATTTTTCGCAAAGTATCTTGTAAAATATCCTAATTGATAATCTGATTGGGTTGGAGTTGGATAGTATGGTGTTAACTCTTCTAAATTTGATGCATTCTTTTCAGTTGTGTTATTTGATTTAGCTATGTTATAGCTATTATAGGAAATATTTCCAGCAATACTCGGATTAGCACCTAGGGTAGGTGAATTAGAAGTTGTATTTATTGGAGTTAATTGTTCATTAGTTCCTACTACAGGATTAGCTCCCGTATACGCTGTGCCATCATAAAGTAAATAATACCTTCCAGTATAAGGTTTACCATTAGGAAGTGCATAAGTCGTTCCTCTTGTATAAAGATCTGTTTTAATTCTAGTTTGAGGATAATATTTTATCATTGTCTATGCTCGGTTATAAAGATTTACAGCAGAATTATAGATGGAAAGTTTTGAATTAAAAGTACTTGTTCCTTTTGTATAGCTTGCTTTTTCTACAGGTGACCACCATTTATTAATATACAATTCTGTCCATTGATCTGGCGTTAAATTTGAATTAAATCCTTTAGCCTGTAAACGATTAGCTATAAAATCCAAAAATGCTTCCGGGGTTGCAAATGCAGCAAACATTCTAAAAGTATTGCTACTATCTCTTCTACAAAATTGACCTTCAAAATTACCAAAACCCCATACTCCACTGTCTGTTTGTACTCCACCAAAGTTATTACCACCTGCTGATATGAAATTATCACGTCCTGCTTTAGCTGCTTCAGCTACTATTACAGCAAATACAGCTTTTCCAGTGCTAGGATATTTTTGTTTTAAGTATTGTGCAGCACTGTTTATAGGATACGTAGTTGATTGCACAGATGTCAATATTGGTAAGTTAGGATAGCTTGTCTTACAATTAGTTGATGTTACTATACCATTACCTTGTGTTTGATTATTTGAGTACTTAAATGCATCGTTGCCTGAATTAACTTTTACTGTTTTAATATCAGCTTTATCTCTTAAATTTATCATCTGACCTCTTATTTTAGTAAGCCATTGATTATTTTCTAAGGTGTGAGTTAAACCTACAACCGTGAATCCAACCTTAGTAAAGCCAGCTTGACCTCTTAAAGAAGCCGGTAGTCTACTTTCAGGAATACCAAATGCATTGCCCATTACAATACCACTTATTCCATCTATAGTTATGTTTAAATTAGCTGGTATAAAGGGTGCTGCAATAGTAGCAACATCAGTTCCTTTTACAACACTTAAATGATCTGCATAATAATTTACAGCAAAGTTAGTGTCTTCTGTTGGAATATTACCATCATAGTAAACAGATTCTACATACTTATTAAACTTAACAGCATTATCATTATTTGCAGTTGCTATAATTTGTTTTTGCTTTTCTTGCTCTTTAAGTTGTGTTTTTGTAGCTTCATCATCTCCTGCAGATCCTGAACTAGCGTTTTGCTTAACTTGCATAAATGCATCTTGGAAATTAGTGTTGTAAATTCCGATTGGAGTAGCATCTACACCATTTGCATACTGTTGTCCTGCCTGAGCAGATATAGCAATCATAGAAGACATCTTAGTATTCATATTAGTCTTAAAATCCATGCTCCTAACTAAGCTTCCGCTTCCAAAAATCTGCAATTCCATGTATTTCCTGTTGTTAAGGTAGCCTTGTTTATCAAGCATGTTTGTTTCTCCAGATAAAGGTGGAGTCCATTGATCGTCTTTAATAATAACTGTGTTAGAGTCATCTCTATACGCTATTCTAAATAAATTAAAACCTCCTGTTGCTTTATTTATACCTTCTACTAGAGCATCTAAGAAAGGTTTTAATGCAATAGAAGAATGTTTGTCTGCTGTTGCAAACTGATTAGCTAAGTCAAGTAAATACTGCGTATTAATTAGTATTTCCATTGTTTTTCCTTGATAAGCATTACTTGTTTTAAAAGCATTTAGTGTTTTAGAAAGTGTATTATTCGTAGATGGTTTAAATATATCCTTACCAAGCACTTTATCAACATCTATATCAAATAATTTTTTATAATCGCCATCCGAAGCTGTAAAAGGTATAAAGCATTTATACGGATCTACAGTCATGTGTTGAGGTGTAGTTAAACAAAAGTTATAATCTGGATGAAAGTCTATATAAACGTAAGGTTTAACAGTATCTGAACTACTTCCTTTAGCATTATTTTCTTTACTAACAGATTCGTAAAGTAAGCACATATTATTTAAAAATGCAAGTAGATATCCAAATTTAATATAAACAGGTTTTTGAGAAGAAGTAGATGTCATCGATTGGTTACCATTAAATTGATAACCTACATAGTAAGCAGTACATAGACTTTTCCAATCGACGTCTGATATTTTATCAAAATTAGTTTTATCAGCCATCAAATTACTATTAAAACCTTTTAGCGCATATTTTGTTAATTCAAAGTCTACTCCATTTAATAATGAGCTATTAAAATTCTTTTGTGCTAATACTTCTTGCTGCAACTTGTTTAATGAATTATTAGATAGCACATTTTGAAAAATTCCATACTGATAAAATATGTTGGTGCTTTCAGTTAAGTCTACAGGTATTACTGCTTGAGTCTTACCAACTGCCGCAGAACGACCTAATGCTTCTACAGCCACAAGCATTGCGTGAAGTGCTGAATTAAATTTAGCTACTTGTTGTGTCTGAGCTGCGTTTGTACCATTCTGCCCTCCTTCAGTATCTCCTTGAGAATCTACTACTGTACCTTTTTGCGGGATAGGTTCATCTTTTTTAGGAGAACGATTTTCTACTGTGTGAATTAAACCTGTATCATTAGTTGTAAATGTTGCATTTATTTTCTCTCCGTTAATATCTAGATTAGTTAAGTTTCCTTTTATAAAAATATCATTACGACCAAACAATTCATAAGTTTCTACACTAGTGACGTCTACTGTTAATGAAGTAGTAAACCAGTTATCTAAAGCTTGAATGTATTGTTGTCTACTAAATTTACTAGTGCTGGCTATAATAGTAAAAGCATAAAACTTTTGTACTCCTCCTGATTGATAAGGAACAAATAAAACAAAGCTACTCTCTATCGGTGCTGTTACGGGTAAGTTACCTTTCCAATCTAAATTACTATTTAAAAGAGAAAAATTTGCATCCTTAAGTGCCGCATCAAAAATACCCACTACGTGAGTCTTAGCAGGTGAATCGCTAGGAGCGCTGTCAAAAAAATTAGTAGCTCCATATTGCTTTCTTGAAACATCCACAGTTTGTACAGTATAACTACCTCTTCTTTCAAAGTAGCTTAAATTTTGTAATGCGGGTCCATCTAATAAAACGGGTACTGGATTTGTGCTCGAAACATCGGCAGGTATTAGTTGCCATATGGTTCTACGTGCATTTTTATTTAAAAATAAACCTGTTCTCGTACTGTTTAATTCACCATTAAACCCTAAGTTAGTTCCATCAGCTTTGTAATAATAATCAGTTGCTGTTGCTGCTGTAATGCTATTTTTTCCACCTACATATTGCGTACTTGGAAAAGAAGCGTTGTTAATTTGGGTATTTACACCTGAAAACTCACTATCTGTAATTCCTGGATTAATTGCTCTAATTATATTTTTAATTCCTTCTACGTCTTTTGGTATTTCAGGTAAAATTGCTGGTAATCCTTTATCAATACGAGCTTGTATATCAGCTGCTACCTTATCATCTAGTTGTTTTTTAAGTTCATCCGCCTTAGTTATATCTTGCGCCTGCTGTACTTTTTCAAACAAAGTACTGGGCATTATAAAAGTTTGATTAATCTTTAAAGTATCAATAATTGATCCTAATCCTAATAATTTAACATTACAATCAAAACCACCTTGTTCATTAAAAGCAAAGTAAAAATTGGTAACAGTTCCAAGCATAGCTTCATAGTTGCCATCTGTTGCTTTATTTCTTTCTGTAATAGCTTGCGTTATTTGTTCTTTACTATTGTAGCTAAAAATATCTAATCCATAAGGCTCTGTTACAAACTGCTGTTTATTAGTAAAATAGTTTACATGACCCCATTCAAGAAGCATTGTATAGCCTAATCTAAAGTATAAAGCTTCTATTACGTTAAGCTGTGTCATATTCCACACAGAAAAATTTATAGTTGCTTCTCTTAAAGATCCTAATGTACCTTTTGAATCCACTGTAACTGAAGAAAGACCTGGCATAGGTCTGTAACCTTGTTGATCTATACCACCAAGTCCATAAGCACTGTTTGGTCCTAAGCCAAATCTAAGATTATAAGCTCCATTATCGAATTCCGAAGTACCTGCTTGCAAAATCCAATTCTTTGCTAAGCTTTCTGGTTTAGAATAATCACCAGGAGGAACTTGACCATCGAATAAGTTAGCATAAAACTTAGAAAGAGGTTGTTCGTTTCCATTTGCATCTTTAGCAGGTTTAATTCGTACAGAGGATGTGAGTCTTGTCCAAGATAATTTATTGGCGAGATATAAGATTTGCTCATTGGATCTATTAGCACTAGAACCATTTGCAGCTCTTATATTTAATTGATCAATAATGTATTGACTAAAAGGAGCCCCTATAACATTGGATAAAACATCACCCTGCATTATTTACTCTATTATAAGTGTTTAAGATCGACTGTAAGTTAGTTGGAATGCGTAGTTGAACTCCTACAGGAGGATAAATTGAATCTCCAGGTAAAGCATTTGCAGAAGCAATTACCCACCATAGACTAGAATCTTGGTAAAAGTCGTAAGCTAATAAATCTAATCTATCTTCTATTGTTGTTATAACGTAATAATCGCCATCTGTTGGAGCAATAGTTGGGTAAACGTTTGTTACATAGTACAAGCTACCAGTTGTGTTTAGCTTAGTCGTCTGTATAGTTTGATATCTTGATGCCATATTAATATTTTTTAACCACCTCCTGCTTTGTAAGTACCACCAGAGCTGGCTGGATTAAAAGAAGTATTGTCTTGTATTAAGGTAACTTTTGTACCAAACATAGAAGTATCAATTGTATTGGTTGTTGTAGTTTTAGTTTTATTTCTTGCTACTTTAGGATTACCACCACTTACATTCTTTTTAACTGGAGGAGGTACTTGCTTAGCTTGTAGGTTAGTCACTGTTCCAGTAAATTCAGTAGGTGCAGTAGTGGTTAAGTTGGGTTTAGCTAAAACTACCGGGTTAGCATTTTGTTTAGCTATTTGAGCTGGTGTTTCTACTCCTGTTGTTACATAAGAAGTTATATTATCATACAAGAAGTCGTTTGTTTGCATAATTAAAGGCACATAAGGATTTTCAAAGTTCTCTCTTCTTGGTAAGATACTCATAATAGGTTTGAATCCACAACTAATAGTTACCACAAAAGGTGCTTGAGCAACGTCATAACCTTCATCATATTGATTTAAAAGTATTTCCCAACCCACATTAGTATCTAAAGTAACATTTACACTATCTAAGAAGCCAGGTACTCTATAAAGATAATCTCCTATTGTTAATTTTACAACGTTTCCTCTCATAAAGTTTGATATAGGAGAGTAATCAGGATACACTTGAGATATTAAATGATTAAGTTTTCTGTAAAGGGGTTTCATTTCACTTCTAGTTTGCACTAAGATCTTAAATGCAAATGAAATACTTCTATCAAAGCCTTCATAAGTTCTAAAAGTTTCACCTCTACCTAAATACTTAAATGAATTATATTCTGCCGTGTTATTATCTTGTATTGATCCATCAAGAAATGCTCTAAATATTAGAGCTGTTGCATTAGAAGAAACATCATTCGACATACATTCAAAACCAAACTTAATAAGATCTGTCGTATCATTTCCACCTGCTTGCCAAGGATCTTGAGCAGCTGCATTATAGTAGAAAATGTTTAATTGATTTAATTTATCTATGGCAGGATTTATAACTGTGTTATATCTTACTTTTGGATAGCTGTTAGTGCCTGGAGCACCAATATTAAGGCGCTTTTGCATAGAATAGACGCCATAATCGGAAGTAGCTACTATTTCTGGATCTAATTGATTTCTAAAATCTTGCGTAAATGTTTGATTTGGATCATCTCCTGCTCTAGTTTGTTGTCCAGCTATTTGTTCGTAAGTAAATGCGAACTTAGAATAAACTTTTTCCGGTACAGTACTTGTTGCTCTTCTAATAATTGTTGAACCAATACCATAAACAGATCCAGGACCTCCTTGATAGTTTAAAATTTGGTTTTGTGTAGTAGCTATTCCTAAAGTATTAACCGTTTGCAAGCTAAGACCTCCATTTATAATATCATCAACTTTAAATTGAAAAGTAGTTGTATCTCTTAATTTTAAATTTGCTAAAATAGTTAATCTATTTTGCGAAGGTGTATTAGTCTTTGCTGCAATGAAAGAATATGTTGTTTGAGGTGATTCATATAAAGTTGGACTATTGCCTTGTCTATTAAAATGAGCACCAGTACCCTGAGCAGCTACTTGAGCTATTGTATTAGCAGGATTGTATGTTCTAGTTACAGGAAGTACTTGGTTATCAACATTAAAAAATCCTCCAACGTTTTGAATAGTGTTTGGTACTTGAGTATTAGGATTAGTTAGTTGTAAAGCTTTTTGCTTTTGAATAAAAATAGGACCACGCGGTGAATCTTTTAAAAAGTTTTGTATTCTTATTCTATCAATATCATTAGATGGAGTTGAATACATAGTCCCACCTACTTCAACTATTCTACCACCTCTAATAGGAAAATCTAAAGAAGTTCTATTGGTTTCATAGTAGCTATTAAACATAGCTGCTGCCTCATTAGATAAGTTTGAATTATATGAACCTGGAATAGGAGCTTGTATATAAGGTTGAGCACTTGAGCCACCATTAGGTTTATCACTACCGTAACGTAAACTTTTTAAATCTGTTTTAAAGTCGATTAACGGCATGTGCTATCTTTTAACTGATTTTAAATACTCTAAATATGTTCTAGTATTTCTTAAATTAGAAACGTAATCAATTGGTAATTGGCTTGGAGCTATTACTATTGCAGCATCTGGTACAGAATAACCTCTTTGAACAATAGCAACGTTTTCTGGTGTTCCTTCAAAGATACCAGTTGTAGTTGTTCTACCTTGTTTACTTAATTGTGAATTTTTTATTTGTCCTAATAGTGCCATGTTATTATTGTTTAGTTAATCCGGGATCCGTTTCCATTTTTTGTTTAATACTTTTATAGACTGGTTCACTATCTATGTATATGCTAAAGTTTGGATTTGCTAAAAGCGGTGCTTTCATATTAGCTGCTGCAACTGCTCCACTTTGACTAGCTTCGCCTTTCTTACCACTTTCAACAGTGTCATTTAAGGATGGAGCTCCTCCGAAGTTTATAGAATTACCCATACTTCTTATGTCACCACCAAAGCCTGCCGATCCTTCTCTTACAGTATTAGCGTAGCCTTGCCATTTTAAAGCATCTGTGCCTGGTAAGTGGCTTATAGCATCTAAAACACCTCCTATAATTTGTCCAATTATTTCCACTGCACCTGCTAATCTATCAATAATGCTTTTTACAAAACCTTCTATCTTTTGTGGATTAGTTAGAAATTCAATAAGACCTGACTTCTCTACAAACTCTACAAATACTTGTTTAATTTTATTCATAACTTCTGCTAATTTCTCAGCAGTAGAAGTTTGTGTAATATAATTATAAGCATCTTCACCTAGCATTTTAGAAATTTCTTCTTGAGTCTTTCCTTGTGCTCTTAGTACTTGTATTTGCTCATTAGCTTGCTTAAGATCTTTTGCACCTAACTTAGTAAAAGCTTCTTGTTGCTTCAAAGTATCTGCTAAACTATCTCTAGTCATACCTACAGATTGTGCAATAGCATCTTGTTGTATTCTATTTAATTTTAAGAAGCTACCTGCATCACCTACATTCTTTGTAATTTCTGAAGACACAGTTGCTAAGTCGTTGTTTAAAGCAGCTTCTCTAGCTTTAGTTAAATTTATATTTCTTCCTAATAAGACTTGTGCTTCAAATTCCTTTGATATGCTACTCTCAAAATCTACTAAACCACCTGCTATATCATCAACTTGCTTTAAGCTCATTCCTAAAGACTTGACAGTTAACAATGTTTTTGTCAATTGTTCTGGGTACTTTGCAAATCGTAAACCTATTACACCTGTTTGCTTTGCTGCTTCTCCTAATATGTCTTTAAAATTAAATCCTATACCAGTTAAACCTTTAAATAAGGCAACTTGTCCTAAAACGCTTTTTGTAACCTCTTTCTCATTTCTACCAGTAATGATAGAAGATTGTGCTATAGATTTTCTTGCTTCTACTTCTAATCCTAAAACTTCTTTAAGCTCTATGTTTGTAGCAAGTATGTCGCCTGATAAATTATTATTAACTCCCAATTGTTGACTTAACTCAACTTGGGATTCCATTAATCTTGTTTGATTAACTACTAAGCTTCCACTAGCATTTGCAATATCAATATAAGTCTTCTTAAGATCGACAGCATCCTTCTTAGAAATGCCCAAACTTTTTGCAAATCTTGTATTTGCCGAGTCAATACCTAGGACAGTATCTAATACGGTTTTGAATCCATCTACTAAACCACCTACTAATCCTCCTACAAAAGGAAGTGTCTTTGCAATGTTTGATAGACCTCCTAATATACTTGTTGCTCCTGCTCCTGATACTGCACCACCGCCAATACCAAGTCCATTACCACTAACTAAATTAGCAGCTTCTGAAAATGGTTTTAATAACTGAGTTTTAATTTCGTTGCCTATTGTTGAGATAGTCTTTTTTAGTTGTTTAACACCTGCTATAAGACTTGCTAATAGAGCAGCACTCACTTTACCTCCTAAATTGCGTTCAGGCCCTTCTGCATCCTTACCACCAACAGTTCCTGGCGGAGATCCTGGTGGTTTATTTGCACCACCACCTACTGCAGCTCGAGCTGCATCAATTTGCCTTTGCTTTTCTTCTTTGGATACGAATAGATTTTTTATTCTATTTCCTATCTGTTCGAGTTTAGTTCCTTCAGTTTTTTTCTTATTTATATCTTGTATAAGTCGTTGCTCAGCCGTTAAAGCTATTAATCTTTTTCTATAAGCACTTTCTTGAGCAGCTCTATATCCACCTTCCGTCTTAAGTAATTGTTCTTGCTGCTTCTTTCTAAGATCCATCATAGTCTTAGTCCTCTTTGCACCATCTGAATCTCCTCTCAATTGTTGGCTATAGTATCGCTTCTCTAATTCTCCTAACTTTTCAAATGACGCTATGTATTTTTTTGCATTATCTTTTTGCTTTTCACTTAGTTTTGCAGATAGTTCATTATTCAAATTAATATCCTTCTCAAGCTTCAATTGCTTTTGCCTAAGTTCAACTAAAGTTTGATTCTTTAATAATTGCTCATTTAGATATCTAACGTTTTCTCTAGCTGCTTGGTCTTCGTCATTTAGTGGATTTGCCATAGGTATATTAAACTACTGTATAAATAAATAGCTATTTCTTAGATTTTACTGTGGATTTGTAAGTTGGCTTAGAATCGTCTGGAGATTTAATGTTAGGCTTTGTGATTAAGGGTTTATCAGCAGTAACCATTTGATTATCCTTTTGAATCTCTTGCACTTTCTTTAAATGCTCGTTAATAAACTTAATATTCAATCTCCTTTCGTTAATGGGCATATCCATTACCTCGGACCACGAAAAACCACCTCCACCATGGTAAGTTAACTCAAATACTTCTCGTTTGAAGATGGGTCTATACTCAACTCCCGGGAAAAAAAAACTCCGTGGTTAGTGGTAAACTTTCTGAAACTTCTCTGCCGCTTTGTAAGGTAAATTCGACTGTTAAATCAATGTCAGGAGTTATAGTTGTAATGTAGGATCGTAAAAAATTAGAATCCTTAGCAAGTAAGTAGTTGTCTACAAAGTCTCTAACTGTTGCTTGGTCATAACTACCATTAACTGAAAGGATTTGATGTTTCAATCTTGTGGTTAATTCGCCTGCTGTTAGGTTTGTAGCCTTTTTAAAGCCTTTAATCTCTTGATCTATCTTCTTTTCATCACCTACAGTAAGTAACTTAAAGGTTACAGTATTGTTTGAAGCCGGTAAAACAAGGCTAAATTCGTTTGTATTCTTATAAATGGAAGAATCTACCAACTTATTGCTTAACGTCTGTAAATCAATGGTTATTTCCTCTTTAACATCCTGTTCTGAGTCGTTAAACTGAAAAGAATAAGAAGATCCATAAGCTAAAATACGAGCAGCGATCAATAATCCATTTCTATCGCCTAATAATAGGTCGTCGTATTGGATTGGAGACTTGATTAAGGATTGAAGCATCTTTTCGATAGCTATACCTTGTCTCAATAGGTTAATATTTGTTAAAATATCCTCTTCCCTAGCAGTCATATACTTAATTTCAATCTTGCCAGAAGATAAGGGGTTTTCTAAGGGGTAAACTTTACCTTGAGAAGGAAGTTCAATAGTTTCAGTAGGAAGCGTAAACTTTTCTGCCATAATCTTTATTTAATTTGTATTAATAAATATATACACTTTTAATTTTTTTATCGTAAAGACTGTTGCTGGTTGCTAAAAAAGGTGTACCTTTGCAAAAAATTAGTCACCATGACATTTTCAACATTTTTACTAAGTTTAGTCTTAATAGCATTTATTTTGCTGATTATCAGGGTATTTTGGTTAGAAATACTAATTTTCTATTACCTTTTACAGGCTTTATGGTGGACTTTAATGGCTGCCTTGCTGTGGATCATCTTTGTATCGCAGACTTTGGAAGGTTGGTATTTTGTTTGGGCTACCATATTCCTATCGTTTTGTGGTATAATAGCTGTAGCATACTGTATTACTATGGATATCTTTGGTAGATTCTTAACTTTAGTTAAAAGTTTACTAAAATAAAAAAGCCGTCTTTTGGACGGCTCTTTCTTTATTACTTTTATATCTTAGTAGTTCAAGATGCAATAATCCATTCCAATTCCTAATTCAATTGTGATTGCTTCTTGGTTAGACCAGTCGTAAGCTCCAAAGTTTGCTGTCTTAACGAAAGCTCCTTTGATAATCCACTCACTTACTACGTCGCCTACTGGACCTAAGATAGATAAATTCAAATCTTTCTTATAGAAGTCTGAATATCCATCACGTCCTGTAACAGACTCATGGGATAAACGAATCCACTCCATTACAGCTTGCTGTCCTGAAGGAGAGATTGGATTGTATAAGCTTAATGTCATGTCTTGCCACTCTGCCTTTCCTTTGATCTTGCGATAAACGTTAATGTGGTCAATCTTAACCTCATTCAAGTTTACATTTGGAGCAGATGCTGCTTTAATCATGAAGGATGGAATACCATCAACATACATTATAAATCGGTTCTGAACGGTAGGTTCAAAACTCGTAAACATTATTTCATTTGGGTCTAGTACTGCCATCTTTTGATGTATTTAATATAAATATCTTACTTAGTTGTTTTCTTACGTAACTCGTTTAACTTAGGCATTGCTTTCTTCTTATTTTCGTTTTGTGGACCAAAAGTTTTTGTTGCATCAACGCCATGTCCTTGACCTGGTGTGTTGCCACCAACTCGTTTATTCATTGTTTTGCTAATTCCTTGAGCTTTTTTAAAGCTTTCTGGATGCTTCTTTTCCCACCATTGGTGAAATTTTGCAATAGCAAGTGGTGCTAATCCAACAGCTGCCATACCTGCTGCAATAGCTTCCCAAGAAGCAGCATCTGAATTTCATTTACTTGACCTTCTTCAGCTACGTTAACTTGCATTTCTTCCATCTCATCTTCTTTGTAAAGACCTTTAGCCATTTTCTCTTTAGAAGACATTTCATGCATTCTTCTCATGTTCTCAGTATCTGCAGTAGCATTTACTTCTTTCATTGATTCTACTAATTCTAAATCTTCAGCAGCAAAGCTATACGTTCCGCCTTTTTCATCTTTAACTGAAACTTTTCCGCCAAATCCACCATCAGGTGAGATTACAGTCATAATTTTTTCAGGTTGTCCGTGTGGATGTACTTTTGCTCCAACTTTAATATTTTCTACACTTCCTTGTTGACCTTCTTCCATTTTCTTCATCTTATCAGTCATCTTTTCAGCTGACTTCTTAGCTTTAGGCATTTTTACAGCTTCTGTATAAGCACCGCCAGACATATTCATTTTTTTTGACTCAGCTAATACCTCTTTGGCAATGCTTTCAAATAAACTCTTAGATAAATGTAATCTAATTCTCGTATTGTTTTTCATCAAATCTTATTTTTTATTTTATGCACCAAAGGTTACACCAGTTGGTAAGACGTTAAATGTTAATTGAATAAATTCTGCAGTTCTAGTTGGTTGTAAGTAAATAGCACCTACTAATAAGTTTCTATCAATTAC
>Ga0114962_10002699_pt1 | contig 14604 bp, 13 predicted proteins | sample C_130820_MF_Meta_FD_87017 | JGI IMG/M metagenome (GOLD analysis project Ga0114962, IMG submission 87017) | Freshwater microbial communities from Lake Croche, Canada to study carbon cycling - C_130820_MF_MetaG | ecosystem: Environmental > Aquatic > Freshwater > Lake | place: Lake Croche, Canada...
CATTGCTTTAAATTCTAAATAATTTCGAATTTTGGCAAATGCAAATGCTTGTCCAAAGATCGTATTTTCGGCTTTTTTTACATGATGAGACAGCCAAAAATCCTGTCTCTCTAAAGCATTTTGATGACTTAAACGATGTTTTTTTACAATTCGTTTAGCAAAAGGTTTAGCAAAAAAAGAACGGAATCCCATCGCTCATTATTTAAAAATTCCTTTAGGGTCAGGCATTTTTTCGGCCAATTGACTCCCAAAATTCAAATCCATTTGCAATATGTCTAACGTCCGACATTCATGAAAATAAGTCCACGCGAGTTCATATTTTTCCTGGTAAAAAGCTACTTGGCTTCTTTTCATCCAAGCATTTGCATTTTTAGGTTCATCTTTTAATGATTGGGCTAATTCTGCATCTGCCTCGGCTAATGTACCGCAATCCATACCTGCCAAATAACAACTCAAAAGTACGATCGCATAATCAACACGCATAAGCGCCTGGGTTGGATCTGAAATTAGCCCTTTTGTTAATAATTGCTTGGCTAATGGATAATCCTTTCGCTGAAATGAAATAACCCCTAAACCCCAAAATGCATCAATACTAGATGTGTCTAAAGCATTGACTAAATTAAATCGATAAGTCGCCGTGTCCAATTTGCCTGATGCAACAAACTCCCAAGCGCGTTCGGCAAAGAAATTTGAGGCCTCTTTTCTTGACGCAAAGCTTGCATCACAACTAGCGATAAATTGGTCTAATTCCAATTTATCTTTTTGTGGCAATGCCTTATTTCCGAATAAAACTTGGTATTTGACTGGTTTTTGAGCCCAAGTTATGGTTGATACAAACATCAACAACGTGATTAATTTTACTATTTTCATATCACAAATCTATCGTTTCTTTTTATTTCCTGGTACGGCTGTCTTATATTTTGAGTTTTTCCCAGGTCGATTATTTCGATCTGGACCCTTCGGACCAGATTTACTCAGCCCATTTCCGTTTATCTTAGACCCGGTTTTAACTCCCTGAGCTACGGCGCCACTACGTGTTAACCCATTTTTTCCTAAACCCTTTAAAGCGGCTTTATTTCCATTAGCCCTAGCCTTAATCACCCATTTTTTATCATGAAAAGCTCCTTTAAAATCAGGATCATCTCGTTTTCGCTGCTCGTCAACTGACCTCAGCATATCTTGATGTTCTAAAAATGGCGTCTCTTCCACCTTTATTTCATTGGGCAAGGTTGAAATATGTATTTTTTGTTGGATGATTTCCTCTATTTTATGCCAATGATAGGTCTCGGCTAAGGTAATAAATGTGATGGATTCTCCCACTTGTTCGGCTCTACCTGTCCTACCAATCCGATGCACATAATCCTCATAAATTAAAGGCACATCAAAATTGATCACATGAGAAACCTTAGGTATATCGATACCCCGCGAAGCAACATCGGTCGTAACCAAAACACGAATACTGCCTTCCCTAAATTGCTGCATCGCATTTATACGTGTATTCTGGCCCTTATTGGAATGTATTACTCTGATTTGATCGACAGGAACTACCTTATAACTTAAATACTTTTCTACCTGATTGACAATATCTTTACTTCTGCAAAAAATCATAACTCTCTCAAATTCAGGATTTTGCAAAAAATAGGCAAGCGCATTTAATTTAGTTTGAACATTTTGCGCTTCATAAACAAATTGAGTTACTTGGCTCGCAGGAGTTGCCTGAGGGGTAACTTCTATTTTATGAGGAAACTCCAAAAACTCATGAGAAAGATTTTCCACTTTCTCGGGAAAAGTTGCTGAAAATAGTCCATTTTGTCGTTTTTTATAGGGTATTTTTTCTAAAATTTGACGGATTTGAGGCATAAAACCCATATCCATCATTTTATCCGCCTCATCTAAAATCAGGTATTTCAAATCTTTGGTGCCAATAGCCTCTTTGCGGTATAATTCTAAAAAACGACCTGGGGTTGAAACCAAAATATCTATCCCTGCATCTAAGGTTTGAATCTGAGTTTTAGGCCCTAATCCTCCATAAAGAGCTAATATTCTTAAATCTGTAAATTGGGCCAGGCCGACCATAACCTCATGAATTTGCATGACAAGTTCTCGAGTAGGTGCTAATATAAGGGCCCTAGGCAAGCTACCCTGGGCATATTTACAGCGCATTAATATGGGCAAAGCATAAGCCGCCGTCTTTCCTGTCCCGGTTTGTGCTATTCCTAACACGTCATGCCCCTGCAACAACAAAGGTATTGCCTTCTCCTGAATGGGAGTTGGTAAAGTATATCCAACCACATCGCAAGCGCGTTGCAATTGTGGATTCAAGCCCAAACGTAAAAATTCACTCATTAGAATTGGCTTTGTTTAATTTTGCAAAGGTAGGGAAAATAATATTCTTACCTTTGAAACAAATTTTACCCTGTGGAATTAAAACCTATCTATCTAATTACAAGGTTGGGGATTTTGGTAAGCATTTCTATTCTAGTAGGATCCATGTCATCACTGTTTCTTTGGGGGTTAGAAAAAATCGCATGGATTCGAGGCGAAGCTCCTTGGTTATTGTATGGACTTCCACTCGTGGGAATCTTTTTCCAAATACTTAAATCACGTGGGTTTACATTTTCCAATATGGGAACCAACGATTTGGTCGGTCAAGTAAATAATGATCAATTAAAAATTAATCAACAACCAGGAATTATAAGTTTATATGCATTGGGCTCTACTTGGCTTAGTCATTTAGTCGGCGCATCCGTAGGCCGAGAAGGAACTGCCGTTTTGTTCGGGGGAAACGTAGCCCAACTAACAATACAAAAATTGAATTGTACGCAACAAGAAAAATCTATTTGGATTCGAGCTGGAATGGCCGCAGGTTTTTCTGCTGTTTTTGGTACTCCATTAGCGGGATGCTTTTTTGGACTTGAAATAGGAATGGTGGGTAAAATTCACTGGCCTTCTCTAATTGCTTGCATTTCTGCATCTTTTATTGCCAATTTTGTCAGTTTACACGTGTGGGGCACAAAACATCTGTTTTACCCCCTAGTTTTTTTACCTCCAATATCCATGCTATTTTGGGCCAAAATAATGCTTATAGGCCTATTTTTAGGTATAATAGGCTTACTTTATAAGCGATTAGAATCAATTATTTCAAAACTGTTTGACCAACTGCCCAGACAGTCGATTCTCAAAGGACTATTCGCGGGAATAATTCTCTTCCTTATATTTCAAATTCCTATATTCAAATCCACTATTGGTTTAGGATCAGAATATTTAATGCAAGCTTTTCAAAATACATCTAAGTTGGAATTTGCCGGATCCAAATTAATTGCAACAACACTAAGCCTCGCTTTTGGTTTTAAGGGAGGAGAGGCCACTCCATTATTTTTAATTGGATCACATGCAGCCTCGGCAATTTCAGAATGGATTCAATTGCCGAATTCATTCTTAGCTGCTATTGGTTTTGTATCATTATACTGTGGATTAACAAAGGCTCCGATCACAGGTCTATGCTTAGGTATTGAACTATTTGGTCCATCGGCTTGGCTGTGTTATTTTATTGTAACTTGTCTTGTCATGTACCTTTCTGGAAATAAGGGATTATTTAAATCTCAAAAAGTTGCCCCATGGATACCCCAATTACCCTATCAATAATGTATAAAAATATTGAAAACTCGTATCATTCATTTAAAGAAGTTCGAATTAAAGAGCGCACTTTTTCCTATGAACTTTGGCTGAATTTAATAGAAGAATGGAAGAAAAGTCCTATGCTTTCCGTCTCTGAAATTGGCAAGACTTATGAAGGTGAGCCCATCCACCAAGTTGTATTTGGGAAAGGGCCAATACATATTTGTGCATGGTCTCAAATGCACGGAGATGAGGCGACGGCAACCATGGCATTGGCTGATATTTTTCTTTTTTTATCTGGAAAATCACATGAACTAAGTGAATTCAGGGAAAAATTGCATCAAAAAATAACATTATATGTCATACCCAGATTAAATGCAGATGGCGCTAAAAGGTGGACTAGAGAAACGGCCTTGGGCATTGATATGAATAGGGATGCCATCAAAAAAAATTCACCTGAAGCAAAAATTTTAAATGAGTGGGCTCAAAAAATTAAACCGGCTTTTTCATTTAATTTACACGATCAGCATCGATTATATTCAGTGGGAAATACTCCACATCAAACACATATAGCCCTACTTGCAACGACAGGGGATGAGTCCAGAACATGGACAGACTCTAGACTAAGAGCTGGAAAGTTGGCCAACAGACTAGCACAAATTGTTGAAAAAATTTATCCCAATAAAATTGCTAAATGGACAGATGAATATAATCAGCGGGCTTTTGGAGATTATTTCCAAGCACAAGGATTTGGCCTCCTTCTCTTAGAATCTGGTGGATCAGGGTGGGACTTAGAAAAACAATCCCTTAGAAAAACAAATGCATGTTTATTGCTGGATGCTTTTTATACAATTGCTACAGAAGAGTGGAAAAATGAAAACCTTCAGACTTATGAATCTTTGCTAACCAATGAAAGAAATATCTTTGACATTAAACTATTAAATGCTCCCTTAAGAAAAAACGACATCAACGTGAGGTCTGACATTGGTCTAAATATCTGCGAAGAGTACGCCAATGGTAAAATAACATTTATGTGGACATTAGAAGAAATAGGAGACCTAAAATTCTACACAGGATTAACCGAAATTGACGCGAGTAATTATCAGTTAAGTGAGCCGGCGTTCTTCGAAAAAGGGAAAAATTATACTTCTTTGAGAATGACAAATAACGGAGGCTTTGTTTTTGATTTAACCCATTACACAAATAAAATAAATAAATAATATGACTTCATTACCCGTAATTATTATTGGCGTAAATCCATTTGCTATAGAAGTAGCACATATATTACAAATCAATCACGTTGTTGTTTATGGTTTTTTGGACGACGATCCCAAAAAACAAGGGACTGAAATAGGAGAAATTCCCGTTTTAGGAACTACAGAAGAGAATACTTACTGGGAATTAATTGGCAAAACGTGTGGTGTATTTGTTGCCCTAGAAAACCCGATTGAAAGGAAAAAAATGATTGAAACTATAGAGGAAGACCGTAAAACAAAACCGGTTAATGCGATTCATCCGAATGCATTAATTGCTCATGTTAAGAGTTTATCATACGGGATTTATATTGGTGCTGGATCTATCATTTCGACAGAAACCAAAATATTAGACCATGTCATTATAGGACCTGGGGTAACGCTTGAAACCGGGGTAATCATTGAAGAATTTTCACAAATAGGTGCGGGATCCACCATAGGTAAAGGGGCAAAAATTGACAAAAATGTATTTATAGGAATCGGCTCTACTATTGTGGGAAGCTTAACAATCGGCAAAGGATCCACCATAGGAGCAGGGAGTGTCGTAATAGAAAATATCCCCAGTGGTCAGCGCGTATTCGGGAATCCAGCTAAAATACTATAAGAATTAGATCTTTTCTATATTCTGTGGCTCAACAATACGTAGGAAATGAAACCGCAAGTATAGTTGGGCCACGATAATAACATCGTCCCCACAATAAGCCGCAATTCGATCTAAATCATTTTCTTTATAAAAAACGTGATTTACTCGGTCCCCTGAAAGGTCTATTTTTGCACCTACTATCCCCATCAGTTCAGCCAATAATTCCAATGAACTATACGATCTTCGATCACCAAACTTCCACATTTCCATGGTATCTTGGTGGATGATCTCCCATGGTTTTTTACCTTGTAATTGCAATGATTTGGGAATTTCCAACCCATTCACCAGCATTCTCCTGCACAAATATGGAAAGTCAAATTCTTTTCCATTATGAGCTACCAAAGTCAGTTCCCTAGATTTATAGGTTTTATTGATAAAGGAAATGAACTCTTGTAGCAGCATTTTTTCATCCGCATTAGCTATAGTCTTTACTTTCAACGACATTTCACCCTGCTTATTTACAAACAAAAATCCCATTCCCACCACAATAATTTTTCCAAATTCGGCATACAGTGCTGCCCGATCAAAATACATTTCCTCCAAAGATAAATTACCCGAATTGACCAAATTCTTCGCTTTTTTTACCCAAAATTCTTTCATTTTATCAGAAATGGAGGAAAAATTCTCGGATCCGCTAACCGTCTCAATGTCAATAAATAGGGTGTTCTTGAAATTCTTTATAGTCTCCATTTTTGTTTCACGTGGAACGGGTTGATGAATTTATTTGACCTAGGGTTTCACGTGGAACGCGAATGATTTCAAATCCAAAAAGTATGCTGAGGTGGCCCAACACAATCTCTTGTACTTCACACTCGCTGACATCAAAGCCTAGTTCTTGACATAATGATGTCACTCCCAACTCAGATATCCCGCAAGGTACTATGTGAGAAAAATAGGATAGATCAGGCTTAACATTAAATGCAAAGCCGTGCATGCTAATCCAGCGAGATGCTTTTACGCCAAAAGCACAAATTTTTCTTGCTTGGTCAGATTCGTGGTTAACCCAAACACCTGTTAGTCCTTTAATTCTTCCAACGATTAATCCGAAGTCTTGACAGGTAAGAATGATAGCTTCTTCTAGCATTCGTAGATACAGGTGGATATCTGTATAAAAATTCTCTAGGTCAAAAATAGGGTAGCCAACAAGCTGGCCTGGTCCATGATAAGTAATATCACCTCCGCGATTTGTTTTAAAAAAAGTTGCGTTGATGGTGTGCAAAAACTTTTCTTGCATTAAAAGATGTGATGGATCTCCACTTTTCCCAAGTGTGTACACATGGGGATGTTGGCAAAATAAAAGATAGTTCGGCGTTATGAATGTTTCATTCTGAGCTGCATTCCTATTGGCCAATTTAATATCAGAGATGTCCGACATAAGCTTTTCCTGCATATCCCATGCTTCTTGGTATGGAACAAGATTTAGATCAACAACTTGGACTTTTTTATTCTGATTATACATATGGAAATCAACAAAGCTAATCTTAAAATCAAAGCGCGTACTTTGGTCAAAACAAATATACAAGAATGGCGAAACATTTAAAGCAGGGCCAGCAAGCAGAAAGGCTAGCGGTTCGCTATTTAACCAACATGGGGTATCTCATATTAGAAAAAAATTATAGATCCGGCAGAGCAGAAGTTGATATCATTGGACAAATAGGAGCCTTCTTAGTTTTTATTGAAGTAAAATCTTTGCAAAAAACAATTCATGGAAATCCAGAAGATAGCATAGGCAAACATAAAAAACACATGTTATTTCAAGCTGCCGACGCCTACCAATTTGAAAATAATTGGAACAAAGAGGTCCGTTTTGATGCGATTTCGGTTAATTTTTACCCACAAGCAATCAAAATTGAGCATTTCGAAGATGCTTTTTCGTAAATTCGTAGTTTGAAAAATACATATGATTACTTTCTTAGCAGAAGACATACCATTTAGATTAAAAGAAAAGCTGAAACATAAGCATTGGTTAAAAGATGTGGCTAAAACGGAGGGCTTTAAATTAGGCGAATTGAATTATATTTTTTGTTCTGATGCCTATTTATTAGACATCAATCAAAAATATTTAGGACACGACACACTAACTGATATTGTCACATTTGATAATTCAGAGGATTCTAATGTCATAGAAGGAGACATTTTTATTTCCATCGATAGGGTTCGTGAAAATGCGGTAAAATTTGACACAGAAACTTCAGAATTAAAACGAGTTATGGTTCATGGATTATTGCATCTTGCCGGCTATAAAGACAAAGACAAAGTCCAAAAAGAGTTGATGAGAAGCAAGGAAAACGAATACCTTAAAAACATATAACTACACGACTTGTTTCACGTGAAACAACCAATTAAACTTGCATGCAAAATACATACGATGTTATAGTAGTAGGAGCGGGACACGCGGGTTGTGAGGCGGCGCATGCGGCAGCACAAATGGGTTCGCGTGTTTTGCTAATTACAATGAACATGCAAACCATAGCGCAAATGTCCTGTAATCCTGCTATGGGCGGGGTTGCAAAAGGGCAGATTGTACGAGAAATAGACGCATTGGGGGGAATGTCTGGAATTATCTCCGACAAAACCATGATTCAATTTCGAATGTTGAATCGATCAAAAGGTCCTGCAATGTGGTCACCCAGGTGTCAGTCAGACAGAATGAGATTTGCTGAAGAGTGGCGATGGGCGTTGGAAGAAAATAAAAATGTGGATTTTTGGCAAGACTCGGTCCAACAAATCATTGTAGAAAACAATAACATCAAAGGTGTAAAAACGCGCATGGGAATGAATTATTTTGCCCCAAGTGTCGTGTTGACTAATGGAACTTTTTTGAATGGGTTGATTCATATAGGCGAAAAGAATTTTGGAGGAGGAAGAATGGCGGAGCCTATGGCGATGGGATTAACAGAGCAATTGATCGAATTGGGATTTGAGTCAGGGAGGATGAAAACAGGCACCCCGCCAAGAGTAGATGGAAGGAGCTTAGATTATGCTGCAATGGAAGAACAGAAGGGCGACGAAAACCCGAGTTCCTTTTCATACTTAAGCGAGGCGCCAATTAGGGAACAACGCTCCTGCTGGATCACCCACACTAATTTAAAAGTTCACGAAGCACTGAGAAAAGGCTTTGACAAATCCCCCATGTTTGCAGGCAGAATCAAAGGCTTGGGCCCGCGTTATTGCCCATCAGTCGAAGATAAAATTAATCGCTTTGCCGATAAAGATAGCCATCAAATATTTGTTGAACCTGAAGGTTGGCGAACGGTCGAAATTTACGTCAATGGATTTTCAACCTCGCTTCCAGAAGAAATACAATTTGAAGCCATACGATTAATTCCAGGGTTTGAAAAAGCCAAAATGTTTAGGCCTGGGTATGCTATTGAATATGACTACTTCCCTCCAACACAATTAAAATCTACGCTCGAAACAAAAAAAATTAATGGCTTATTTTTTGCAGGCCAAATTAATGGAACGACCGGATATGAGGAAGCGGCATGCCAAGGACTCATGGCAGGAATTAACGCCCACCAAAAAACACACCACTTAGATGCCTTCACATTATCCAGATCAGATGCATACATAGGTGTATTAATAGATGACTTGATCAACAAAGGTACGGATGAACCTTATCGTATGTTTACCTCCCGAGCAGAATTTAGAACGTTGCTTAGACAAGACAATGCCGACGAAAGATTAACCATAAAAGGGTTCAAGCTAGGTCTGGCAACTCAAAAAAGGATGGATCGATTCGTTCAGAAAAAATCAAATGTGGCTACTCTCATGAATGATATTAAGACTCTTAAAATTCGACCAGAGAACATAAACGATTGGCTTGAAAAGAATCAGAGTTCACCCATCCGAGAGGGTACACCTTTAATCAATTTATTAAGGCGTTCTGATTTAAGTTTTGAGACATTACTAACTCATGAAAATTTTAAAGAGATAAAAAGTGCTTATAGCAATGAGGAATTAGAACAAGTGGAAATCATCGTTAAATATGAAAGCTATATCGAAAAGGAAAGACTCATGGTCGACAAAATGAAAACTATGGAGGACTTGGCCATTCCAACAAATTTTGATTATGATAAAATCAAAACTTTGTCAACGGAATCAAGAATAAAATTAAAAGCAATAAGGCCTGAAACAATAGGCCAAGCGAGTAGAATTTCGGGTGTATCAGCATCCGATGTGTCTATTTTACTTCTATTTATGGGTCGATAAGGATGGAAAAACTAAGCTCATGCCCCGCTTGCGGCGAAATAAAATTGTTGCCATTTTTGGCTGCAAAAGATTACACCGTTTCTAAGGAAACGTTCGAGATAGTCCGTTGTGGATCATGCCAATTACTATTTACAAACCCTAGGCCAACATCCTCCGAGGCTGGCCCATATTATAAATCGGACAATTATATTTCGCATAGTGATACACAAGTAGGGCTTATAAATAAGCTTTACCACCTAGTCAGAAATTTTACTTTAAAACAAAAAACGGCTTGGATCGAGAAGGAGAAAACCGGGAACCTTGAACTTTTAGATATAGGCTGTGGGAATGGCCACTTTCTTCACGCATGTCAAAAAGCTGGATGGAAAATAAGTGGAATGGAATTAGATCCAACAACGGCCGCTAAGGCAGAGTCCATGCTAGGTATCGATATTTATTCCTCGATAAAAGAGATTCCCAAAGATGAAAAATTTAGGTTAATTTCTCTTTGGCATGTCTTGGAACACGTGTACGAGCTTGACGAATATTTCAACTTTTTCAAATCTAGGGTATCTGAAGATGGCGTATTAATTTTGGCCTTACCTAATGCTAAAAGTTTTGATGCGCATTACTTTAAAGAATATTGGGCAGCTTACGATGTCCCTAGACATATTTATCATTTCGACCCAAACACAATTGAATCTTTAGCTAAAAAACATGGATTCAAATTAAAATCAACAAGAGGGCAAATATTTGACAGCTTTTATATTTCGCTGCTAAGTCACGAGCATAAAACAGGTAAGAAGAAAATGATTCTTTCGTTCATCGTCGGCCTGTGGTCCAACATAAACGCGTATGTTGGCAAAAAAAATTATTCAAGTAATTTATATATTTTTGAGCATGTCTGATCTTCGAAGCAAACAGCTTATTCTCCTGTTCTTTTTTTTTGTCGCGGCTTTATTAATTATTCAAAGTTGTGCTCAAATGGCTACCCCTCCTGGAGGAAAAAAAGATACGCTTGCCCCAAAACTGATCACGTCAATTCCACTCAATAAAAGTAAAAATTTCAAAGGGAAAAAATTAGAGCTCAGCTTTAATGAATTCATCAACGTTCGAAACCTAAACCAAGAATTGCTAATTACGCCCAATATAGGCACCTATCAAACGCGTATCCGGCCAAATGGCTTAAGTATCGTATTGGATAGTGCACTTAAAGATCAAACAACTTATACATTTAATTTTAGAAACTCGATTGAGGATATGTCAGAAAGAAATATTGGCAAAAATATCAAGCTCGTATTTAGTACGTCAAACACAATTGATTCCTTAAGTATTACTGGAAAAATTAAATCGATCGACCAAAACAAGGCTTTTGAAAACGTCTTGGTAGGCCTATACCCATATAATGACACACTAAGAATAGACAAAGTAAAACCATATTATTTCACAAAAACGGATACCTCCGGGATTTATACGTTGGAAAATTTGGCACAAGGGAAATATTATATGGCTGCGTTTATAGATGGTAATAATAACTTATTGTATAACTCAAATAAAGAGCCTGTAGATTTTATAACAGAGCCCTTTTTTATATTAAACAAAAATGAGACAAAAAACTTTTTTATTTCTCTGCAAAACCTCGACCCTTTAAAAGTCATAAAGACCACGAGCACCGCAAAAACAGTTTTGTATGAAATGAATCGAGGAATTAAGTCATTAGAAATAGACAATAAGAAAAATCTTATTTATCAAATAGAGGGCAATAAAAATATACGCATTTATATTAAAAACCAAGATCCGAAAGATACTCTGTTTCTGAGTGCAAATTTGATCGATTCATTAAACAGAAACTATAAAATTCCACTAAAAATAAAATTTAGAGAACTAAATAAAAAAGAAAAACTAATTCCATCGCCTTTACAGGTAAGCTACTCGCCCATTCAAGGTAAATATGTATCTCCAGAAGATTCCCTAGTCCTAAACTTTCCTAAGCCCGTTATATCTTGGGATATCAAACGGGTTCAATTTAAAACAGAGGAGAACGAAACGATCACACTGCCGGACGATGCCTACATGTGGAACAAATATTCAAATCAGTTAACAATTAAACGCTCATTTTTACCGTATAGAGAAAAATTTCTACTCTATTTAGACAAGGGTGCCTTCGTTAGTGTAGAAAATGATTCAAGCGACGTCCAAAAACAAAACTTTCAATTTCAAGATTTAGAGGAATACGGCAGCATTGAAGGCAAAGTAGGTAATCAAGCCAGTAACTATATTGTTCAGCTTTTGAATGGATCCAATATGCAAGTCTTGTACGAACAAAACACAAGCCTAAAATTCAATTTTTTACATGTCGAACCAGGTATATATCTCATTAGGGCCATAGAAGATAAAAATAAAAATGGCTATAAAGATATTGGCAATTTTCTATTAAAAACTAAGCCAGAAGGAGTCTATTACATGGAAGGCAAAATTAAATTAAAGGCCAACTTTCAAATTACAGATTTGTTCATAAGTACCGCATATTAATGTGGATAAGTACCTGAATAACGCACATCTTATCCACAATATTAAAACTTAGTTGTGTACAAATAAAAAATAAAATTGGGCATGTGGATAACTTGAGACTTATCCACATGACAAAGACAATTTGTCCACAGTAAAAGATTAGTATTAATTTATCTAAGTATTTATATATCTGTTGATTACAAACTATTTTTATACATATACACTTATCCACAGAGAACAATAATGAAGAATAAAAAAGATATATTTAAATTTTATTTTTTCTTTACTATACTATGTGGATAAAGTGTTTCTTTTTTAGTCTTATTTTAAACCAATCACTTGGAATAAGTACTCATTTTATCTCTCAAGATTCTACGACCAACTCAAAATTTACATCTGAATTTAAATCCATTCAATTAATTAAAAACGAAAAAAAGCGATTTAAATTAATGAGTGAGTTCATGAATAATCATCTATTAAGTGGTGATTTATTTACAAAATATTCTTATAATTTATTTAAAGAAGATAATTTAACATTAATATGGCTTAATGAATGTGGAAAAAATGTGGATAACTTATTAAAAACAGAGGACTTATCTTTAGCCCAACGATTTGTTTATGAATTATATGAAGAACAAATTCCTTTTACAGAGATCGAGCAATTATTGATTCAAAAAATTCAACAGAATCCTGATGATCCTAATTTAATTGAGTTGTTAGTTAGTACTTATATGTTTCATGGTCAATGGGAAAAGGCTTGGAATCAGCGAAGGGCTTTGGACATGCGATTTAAAAATGAGCAAGGTAAGCGTGTTATAGAATTTGCTTCTTATATTTTTCAAAGCCAGCAGTGGTCTTTAGCTAGTAAAGTATTTGATTATTTGATCAAGAGTTATCCGGTATCAAATCAAAAGGGTCGTTGGCAACAAATGTCAATAGCTTCTCGCGAACAAATTGTATTAGGAAAAGAAAAACCAGATATAGCTGAGGTTAGGAATTTAATTAATGGGTATCAAAAATTAAGAAGCGAACGAGGGGATTATGTAATTTCCTTAAGTGCCTTTTGGCAGGAAGCAAAATTGTATGCTTATCAACTTAAGCAATTAGACTCTGCAAGTATAGTTTTAAATAAGGGGATTTCATTAGCTCAAAATGACATCGATTTACAAGCCCAAATGAAACTTGAGTTGGGTGATATATTAACTTATCAAGGTAAAAAATATGACGCGCTAATTCAATATGCTCAAGTTGAAAAGCAGGTTAAAGATTCCCCTTTGGCTTATGAGGCAAAAATTAAAACGGCTAAATTATATTTTTACACGGGTGATTTTGAATTAGCCAAAGAGCTTTCAGATATTTTAAAACAAGGAACACAGAGGGAAATAGCGAATGATGCGTTAGAACTGAGTTTATTGATAGAAGATAATACCGGTGTTGATTCGTTAGAAGTAGGTTTGAAAGAATATGCCAACATCCGTTTTATGTATGAGCAAAAAAGATGGGCGACCGGTGATTCATTGTTAGCCCTTTTCGGGGATAAAAATAAACAGGAAAGTTTACAGGATGATATTTTGTATTTAAGAGCAACACGTGCCAGACAAAAGGGTGAAAATCTTTTGGCTAAAGAAATGTATTGGGATATTTATAAAAAATATCCTGATGATATTTATGGGGATGACGCCTTGTTTTATTATTTATCATTATCAGACCCTTTAAATTCCGAACCATTTTTGTTGTTCTTGAAAAAGTATCCAAGCAGCCTATTTTTAAGTGATGTGAGGACCATGCTAAACAATCCAAAAAAATAATTTAATAGTACTATTTTGGTTCGGTGCAAACCATTAACTTTGATTTAAAATCTATTTAAATATGCCAACAAACCATAACATAACGAGGGTTTTCGATTTGTTAAAATCCCTTGAGACCAAGCAGGTTCCTGATTTATTTTGTCAAAAGAGAGACGGAGAATGGAGAAAATATTCCAGTGCAGAAACACTCGAAAACATACAAAGCATTGCTTTGGGCTTGTTGGAACTCGGTTTAAAGCCTGGAGAAAAGGTTGCAATTATTTCAGGCAATAGGCCTCACTGGAATTTTGTTGATTTTGCCACACAAATAATAGGTGGGGTCACCGTACCTATTTATCCTACAATTACGATAGAAGATTATGAATATATTTTTGAAAACGCGGAGGTAAAAGTTGTTTTTGTGGAGGGCGAGGATTTGTTTTTTAAAGCAAAAGAGGCGTCTAAGAAAAATAAGAAAATAAAACACATTTTTACTTTTGATCCAGTGGAGGGGGCCGAACTATGGCCTTCGGTTAAAGAGCTGGGAGAAGGCAAAGATGTGGCGGTTTTGAAGAATTTGATGGATGCCGTTAAGCCTGAA
>Ga0114962_10002703_pt1 | contig 14593 bp, 20 predicted proteins | sample C_130820_MF_Meta_FD_87017 | JGI IMG/M metagenome (GOLD analysis project Ga0114962, IMG submission 87017) | Freshwater microbial communities from Lake Croche, Canada to study carbon cycling - C_130820_MF_MetaG | ecosystem: Environmental > Aquatic > Freshwater > Lake | place: Lake Croche, Canada...
GTGATTTGTTTTTCAGAATCAAAAAAATTATCGGCGATTTTCAATTTGTTTCGGTTTGAAACCGTTTGATTTCTTTTCCTTGCCAAATGTTCAGCGCCTCTTCGACTGTTGCATTTGTGACACGCGCCAACCCAGTTCCCTTGATCCATTGGGTCAATGCCCCGATCAACTTCAATGACATGATCAATCGTTGATGCCTTCGCGCGCTTACACCAATGGCATGTCTCATTGAGTGCGAGGAATGCAACACGCGCCTTGCGATAGGCCGGCGATTCCAGATCCTTTCTAGGGCGTCCTTCGCTGCTCATTGTTTAGTGCCGGCACCTCTGCATGTTCCGCATGCGCTGATGATGTAGCCGTTCTTTGTTGTCGAGGCGTTCTTGCCTGATCCATTGCATGTTGTACACAGGCTTACTGTCTGAGTCTTTAGTAATGTCTCAGATTTTTTATCTATGTACTTACTTAGTAGTTCTTTCTTTAGCGCCTGATTATCCGACGTCGGCTTTTCAGGCGTCGGTGGGAAGCATGGTTCTAGAGTTGTCCACAAATCGTCCACAGACCTGTTGGGTGTGGGTTCGTCGTACACGAGCCATTCAGTTACCCAGGTGCCGTTTGCGCGCTGCCGTTTCAATAGCACTAGATAGCCGGCATTTGACAGCTCATTGAGCGCGCTTCGTATTGCGTCGCGGCCTTCGGTCTCTGGGTATGACAAACGGTCAGAGTTGGTGCGCCAATGATCGGGCTGTGACAGCAGGTAGGTGAGTAGGCCGCGCGCACGATAAGTGATCTTTGAGTCGCGCACAATTTCATTTTTCAGCATCGTGAAGTTGGATTGTGGTCTTGGTGCTCTAATGATGGTCATGGTGTTACTCTCACGTTCGTTTTAAGGGCGCTCAGGCGCTCTGCAATCGTCGCCATGTCTGATGGGCGCCAGACACACGCTTCACCGCCTGAAGCGTCTATAGCGCGCAACCAGTCGCGTTGATTTGGGGCAACTCTGCCCAAATCTGTTTTGAGTTCGGCATAGATGATTCCGCCGCGCGCGCCTGGCTTTACCAAGATTAAATCGGGAAAGCCGGCGTCGCCTTGAATGGGTGTTAACCATTTGCCGTTGGCCATTTGTACTGCCCTTGAATGCTGGACGCGCCATCCGTACATGCGCGCAATAGAGATGACCTGGGTTTGGAATTCTGCTTCGCTCATTTGATATCGGCCATCGTTTTGAGATGGTCAATGAAACGCGCCATTTCACCGATACCCATGTCAGGATCAAATTCGGCTTCATAGCCCTTTTTTTTGGCTAACGCTTTAGCAAAACTGATCTGTTTTTCTGTTGCTAATCCGCGCACAGCATTCCCTTTGTTTTCCATTGCGCCAAATGCTTTTTCAGCCGGCACAGCGTCTTCATCAACGTGAGCTGCCGATGGGTGGGCGTGTCGAGAGGCTTTCTGCATTTCTTCCGCGCTAGGACGAAAGCCTTTAGGGCTAAAGCCAAGGTTTGCTAAGGCGCGTCCGATTGCTGAGGTCTCACAGGTCTCAAGTAGTGAAGCGCGCGGGCCAGTAGAAATGCCGACGGTTTCTTCAGCAAATCCTGTGGCGTCTGGGATCGGTGATTTCAGGTCACGGAAGACTTCAGCCTTGAACACGTATTGGCGCGCCGATCCGTCAGAGTTGCGGTGGATTGTGTGCAGGTCTGTCAAGATCCTGCCTTCAGGGTGCCGGTCATAGAAGCGGTGAATGCGAAAATCAACGGGTTCATAATCAGCTGGCAGCACTATCGCCCCTGTCTAGGAAAATGCGGTCAGCGATTTCTTGCCATTTGATTTCTTCATGCACAATGCCGATAATGGCGGCCAGCGTGATTGCACAGCGCGTAAGCAGTTGCGTATCTTCATCGGGATCGTTGAAAGCGGTATTCCAAATGATCCGCGTTTCAAGATCGGTGGTCAGTTTTTTCATGTCATTCAGTAGCGGCTGGGAAAGCATTGTTTTTCCTTTTCTTAATCAAACGGGTAGCGGCTTCGATTGCTTCGCGGTCACGTACCTCTAGGTACTTTGTGCGAATTGAGCGTGTGGTACGGCGTAACTCACGGGCAATAAGTTCGTATTCATAGCCCTGGGCGCGCATTTCCATAAGGCGGTTTTCATCACGTTCAGTCCAGCGTGAATAATCTTTTGCGTTAGACCAATTTTGTGCAGCGTTACGCGCCTTAGCGTTTGCTGCAGATTTCTCTGCTTCAAAAGCGCCGACCGCCAAACGTTGAATTGCTTTTATAACGTCGCGCTTTTCCATTTCATTGTTAAGAAACAATTCGAGAATGAGCGACAGTTTTTCGTCGGGGATACTCATTTACTTTTCCTTTCTTGGTAAAACCCCAGCAGGCCCAGCCGCATTCTTTCCAGAGTGCAAGAGCTGCTGTTAGGTTCTTCTTTGGGTTGAACAGTTCGGTCATTGATTTGTGAACAAGTTTTTCTTTGATGAAGAAACCCTTGTTTGAGCCGTTGAGTTGTGCTAGGCCATACGACCCAGAAAACGGGTCTTGCTTATTCCAGGCGCGCGCAAAACACGATGACTCCCTGGCAAGCACATATGTGAGGCGTTTCATTTCCGTGCGAGGCCAACCGACAGCGCGCGCCAAATTCTCATAGGTAGGACATGAGACAGGGCGCGCCGCTGTGGCTGTAGCCGGCATTAAAAGAACGATGGTCAGCACGGTGACTACGGTTCGCCTAATGGCTTGCGCCGGCTAGAGGGACAAAGAGTGGATTCATAGAACTTCCTTTAGAGGTAGAGCGCCAAATTGAGAGGCGCTGGTTGTGATTGCCAGGGCGCGTGGAATGTCCCAGCGCGCCCGTCTGCTCGATGATCTTTCGGTTGGCAGCTGCAGTAAGTCGCGCGGCCATTCCTTTACTGCTGGGGAAGCCTTCGCCTAGTTCCAGCCAAATGTGGTCAGCGGTGAACTCAGGGTGTTTTTTGGCTACGCGCTCAATGGCGGCGTCAACAGCCTTTTGTTGCAATGGTGACCATTTGGCGTTTGCGGCGCTCTGAGAGCCAATTAAGGCCCTGGCAAATCCGTCATAGGTCTTGGAGTACGCTGGGTGCAATGGATCGCAAACCCCGTGAGTACGCACTTGGCCACACAGCATTGGCAGGCCGCATGCTTCACACTTTCGGTCATTTTTCATTTTGTTTCCCGTCATCAAAAGGTCGGTTTTGCGAAAAAACGGGAACTGAACAGTCATATGGGGTAAGGCTTTCCAGCCAGCGCCCATAATAAATCTTTAGTGAATCCCGTCACAGGGGTTTAGATTTCCTGTCATCATATTTCATGCGTGTGATTTAGTCAAGCATCTTTTATGACGCGCTCTGTATGGGGGGGGGGGAGTAACCCACATAGTTTGGGTTGTTCTCCCGCGCTGGCTGGTACCACGCCCAGCCTTCGGCTTTTTCTAGCAGCTGGTCACAGCATTGGTCTATGACTTCAGCGGCGACCGGTAGGGCAGTTCCACGGTTGCCTTCGCGTTCGAGGAGCATTTCAAAGGCCCAGCGTGATCGTATGCCGCGCTCTGTCCTTTTGAGTTTGCGGGCTATTTTGGCGAAGTCTGTGCCGGCCTTTCGCATGGTGACTAGCAGCTGTACGTCTTCAACTAGCCACGGGCGGTGATAGTTGTCAATGGTGAATGGTGCCATGTCTTCGCGGTACAGATTTTGGAATCTGGCCTCTTCGCCGTGGTCAATGATGTGTTGGTGTTCTGCCATTCTTGCTATTGCGGCTGTGGCTTTTTCGCTGGTCATTTCCCCGTTTTTTAGTAAATCGAGTATGACTGACAAGTGTGTTTCGTCCATTGGCACTATGACCCCCCAGTCAATAATTCTGTGTGATGTTAGTCACAAATAGACTATTTGTATATTTCAAATAGGTTACAACTGGACTATTAGTCAAATGGGTTTTGTCAGACTTTTCCATGCGTCAACGAATTTGGTGGGGTTGTCTGCCATTTCGGGTGTTAATTCGACATGGAGCCAATGACCGCCTGGAGTCCCACCGTTGTTGGTTTCTGTCCAGTCTTTCCAGCCTGGCTTTCCGTCACGATTGCAACGAAAGCCGCGACCCCATTTTTCGCAACCTTTTTTTGTGGTGCCCGAATAGTCGTGTAGTTCTTCAATGCCGAGTGTCTGGTAGTTCGTGGTGAGCCAGTTCGCCCAGAGTGCGGCAATGGTCGGGTCTTTCCATCCAATGTCGGCAGCGCGTCCTGTGGCGTGTACTGACAGGCGATCTGATCCGCGCATGTTGCGTACTGCCCAGGTTCCTAGGTTGGTGAATCCTTTTTGGGTGATGATGTCAACGAACTTTTCTGTGCCTGGGCGTTTGCCTGCAGCTGCACCATCGGTGTTGCCGGTGTAAATCATTCGTCTTTGCTTTTCGGTTTGTCGCGCAGGCCATTGCTTGCCAATAGCGATGAGAGCGCGCCTGATACGAATAGCACCATCGGTTTGAGAATGTCCCATGCGGCAGCGTCATTGGGTGCCATGTTTTTTGGGTCTTGTACCACAAAAAGCAGGCCGTACAAAAGCACAAAAATGCAACCGACAAAAGCGCTACATAAAGCCAGCCCGACGATAAAAATGAGGCGTGCTTTTATTTCCTCATTGGTTAGTCGAGGGCGCATTATTGGCATTTTGAGCCATGCCTTACAGCCGCGGTATCTGAGGTGACGTAGCCAAGAGCATTGTTTTTCGTGCGTACTTCTGGACAAACCCCGCGCGTCCGGTCGGCGCATGCTGTAAGTATTGTCGCCAGCAAAAGCGCCACAAAACTAACCCGCCAAATCACGATGGGCCTATGTCCTCAACAAGTAAAAATGTTGGCAACGTTGCGACTGATTGAAAAAATACGCTGCCGGTGCCACCAGCGCCAAGAGAACCGACAAGCTTAAGCGTTACTGAACCGGCCGAAAAAGTACCTACATAAAGGCCGTTAATAGTTGCGCCAGAGCTTGAGTTAATAAGGTTTGTGGTTGCGTATTGAAGAATTGTTGAGCCGTTGTTAAGCGTCACGGTGCCAGCCGTATTAGCAACTGTGCATGTTGCGTAAGTCTGGTAAGTAATTTTGTAGTTTCTATTCGCTATAGCCGTCCATGTGACGGTAGCGCCGGTTAGGTCTACAGCAGTTGTGACAAGCGCCTGGCTCATTGTTGTAGTTTTTGCTAATGCGACAGTTGAAAAACCGTACGCGTTGGCCTGGGCTGCCGTGTAGACGTTGCCCGCTACAAATGTTGTGTTGGGTGCTATTGCCATAATTGTCTCCTTTAGAAACTGAGAAGGTTGTAGTCGAGTGTTCCGAAAATTGCGTCGTTAAGTGTCAAGTATTGGTTGGCGTCTGTTGACTCAAACGTGTAACTAATAATGTGGCTACCCGGTGTGATGTTGTGGGACACGCCAGACACAATCAAAGTTTGTGATTCTGTTAACGGTGTTCCGGTAGAAAAGTTTTTGACAACTGTTGCAATTTTTGTCAAATCAAGATTTAAACAAATGTTTTGGTTTGTTGTCGATAGGGCGGTGAGTTGTGTTGAAACGTTGGTAAAGCGCAACACAGGGTTGGCATATTTGCCGAGCAAATAATTGCCTAAACCTGCTACTTCAGTAATGGTGCTGTTTAAAAGGTTGGTGATGTTTAAACTTTGTGACTGGTATTGGGCTATTGATGTAGCGTTGCTGGCTATTTGTTGCGCGCCAGCGCCGGGGCTTTGAGTCACTATGTAGTTGTACAGCAGTTCGTCGCCGTACTGGTTTTCTAACGTCTGGTAGTTAATGCCTAGACCCGTGTAAGTAAAAGTAGCGTCGGCTACAGGGTTGAGAACACTTGAGCGGCCTTTGAATGTGAGGGTGCCGTCAGCAGCCATAAACAGATAGCCTTGCTCGCTTGTGTTGATCAGCTGCAAATAGGTCAACAAGTTGGTGCCGTCAGCAATGCTGAACTCTGCTGATGCCGCGGTTCCGCCGACTGTTGAAGTGCCGGTGCCGATAGCGCGAGCGCCTACATAGTTCACTTCGCTATAGTTCAACACGTTATCTATACGAGTGTTTGTTTGCTCTTGGGTGGTGGTGTGGGCAATAAGTGTGGTGTTGGCAAACACGGTGAAGTTGTCTGAGCAGGCTGCGTACATGCGGTCACCATTACTAGCAATATCGTAGTTAAGGTTCCAGTCTGTAATTAAGCCTGTGTAAATGGGTATTCCATTTGCCAGTATTTGTATTGGGCAGCGCGGTACAACGCCTGGGTAATAAATGCTTGCCGTGTTCAGCGGGTCAAGTATGCGCGTCGAGTTATTAAAACTAACTACAGCTGTGCCGGCGTTAAATTGGTCTAACTGCCGCGAGCGTCCGCGGTTAATACTGATAGACTCTGTAAGGCTCGTAAGGTCTGCGTAGAAAACGCCGCCAAGTTTGCCAGTATCCAATTTGCCATAAACGGCGTCGTCTAGTTGAAAAGCCGCCCCAAATTGTGCGGTGGTCTGAAACCCGACAAGCATTTGAATAGTTGGCGCGGTCATGCAGCTACGCCTTTAGCGTTAGCAAACACTTGTCCAGAACGGCGCTGTGCTTTTTGTATTGCCGTAATTATGTCTTGGCCTATTTGGTCAGGTGTAGACACAAGGCCAGCGTTGACGTTAATAGTTATTGAGTTGCCCATACCGCCGCCATTGCCAAGTGGCACTACAGCCTCAGGCCCGGATTCACCGATAAGCGCCAATGTGGGGCTGGTCACAATTCCGCCGGCAGCAAGTTTTGGGATGTTCGGTACATCGAAGCCTTTGCCACCAATGATCGGGACCCAGCCAGGTATTGAAAAAGAAAGTTTGCCGACGGTGTTATTCCAGATGTCCGCAATCCCGTTGAAGAGTCCTTTGTAGATGCCGACAATGAGATTTATGTAGCCTTTGATTGCGTCATACACTCCGCCGAAACCGCGTTTCATGCCACCCCAAATGGTTTCAGCCAGATCGCCAATAGCGCTCAACCCTGCTTTGATTCCGTCCCATGCGCCGCCGGCAAGGTCGCCTACTACCTGAAAGACTTTGCCGAAAATATCAAATTTCTTTTGCAAAATGATGAGTGCCACGCCGACCGCTACGAATACGCCGACGATGAGAAAGAGTGGGTTTGCGTCAAGGGCAGCGTTCCAGAGCCATGTTGCAGCTGCCGCAATTTTTGTGTACGCCTCATAGACCTTTAAGGCGGTGTTGACGGTGACGATGGCAAGGGCGATTCCGCCGATGATGATTCCGAAAGTGAGGAACAGCCCAGAGTTGTCTTGTGCCCATTGTCCGACGGTTGCGAACTTGTCAGCGAGCGCCTGGACGACAGGTAGGAGAGCAGCGCCGATTGATTCTTTTGTTTCTTGTAGGGAAATGCCAAGTTTTTTGAATGAGCCTTGCGCGCTGTCGGCAACAGTTTTCGCCATGCCTTTGTAGTTGTCATCGAGGCGTTTTGTGACGTCGGTGAAACTGGCGTGATCTTTGATCATTGCGGCGAGTTCAGGTGAAAGGGCTTTTAACCCTTTCATGTTTCCTGCGTAACCTTTTGAGAGTGCATCGGCTACATCGACCAGCGGTTTGCCGGTCGCTGCACTTACATCGAGAGCGGTTTTCAATAGTTTTTGTGACAATTCCAACGAACCTGTGCCCGTGGCGAGTCTCTGCAACGCCGGACGAAGTTCGTCATCGGCGACAGCCGCGCTCATGGAAACAGAAGTGATCCATTTTTCATTGCCTTTGATTTGGCTATCGGTTGCCAGAGTGGTGTTATGTAGTTGCCTGGCGAGGGTTGCCGCGCCTGCCGCGTCCTCTGCTGCCGCTTTAGCGAAATCAAGGCCGACAGTTGCCAACCCTGCGAGTGCTGCAGCTGCAGGAACCGCTGCTTTCTTCAACGCGAACTGTGCTTTTTCGCCTGTTGTTTCTAATTGTTTGAATTGGGCAATTGCTTTGTCAATGCCGGCGCCAGCGAATTCGGTAATGATCGGGATTGTTATTGCCATTAGCGCAATTCGCTTTCAACTAGTTTCATGGCTTCTTTTACAAGGTCGGCGAGTTTGCTTTCAATTTCAGTTAAGTGTTTGTCAGCGGTGGGCCATAAAACGCGCGGTGATTTCTTTCTCAGGTTTGCGTTGAATGTTTCGCCTGGGCTTGCTTGACCTGCGACTTCAAAGATTGCTGCACCTGGGTCCATTTGGGTGACGTACAAAACTGATGAAGAGTTTTTGCGAGTTGAAACTTTGAACTTGAGTCCAGAACGTACTTTGCTGGGTGTCCAAGGGAACAGGGTTCTTCCGCGTTGAGTCCAGACGTATTTCATGCCCGATAGCGGCATTGCGGGGTAGTGGGAACGCGCGTCATCAATGAGGGGTTTGACGATGTCTTTAGCGTTGCGGTTGAATTCTTTGCGGTATTCGGGATCTATTTTTTTCAAAGATTTGATTGCGTCTTGAAGGCCCACAAATTCGGTTCTTGTTTTGACCGTCATTGCATAGCCTTTCTTTGAGTGTTGAGAACATCGATCACGGTGTTCAGGTCTTGAAGTGTGAATTCGTATGGGGGCCAGTAGCCGGTAGCAACAAGGATTTCTGCTAGCGACCGGCTTACTGATCCCCGCTGGAAGGGTTTGCGTTGGCTGTGTCCACAACTTCTAGCGTGACCAACTTTTTGAGGAAGTCATCAAGTTGTAGTGGCGGGTTGAAGTTGCCTGTTTTGGCTGCTTCATGGGCAAGGAAACCGAGTTGTTCAATTGAAACGCCGGCACCCAAATCGGATGCTTTGATTTTGTATTTTCGTTCTAGTTGAACGATGTGGTACAGGTTTGTTTGAACAACAAAATCTTCTTCGCCTATGTTGACTTTGATTGATAATTGCATGATTTCCTTTGCACGGTAAAGAGAAATGTTTAAGCGATGATGCGCGCCCAGGTGCCGTTTGTGAAACTCAACGAAACGGTTGCGAGGTTGCCCACAGATGACATCACGAAATGGTCGGCATCAAGTGTGGCATTCGTAATCGTCACCTTCGGGTTTGATGCGCTCAGGCTGCTGCCACTTGGTGTGATGGAGATGATGCAGCTGCCAGCGGTCTGAATTTTTGACATCAGTTCTTCAACTTCGCCAACGCCGTATGAAAGAAACAAGTCCATGTTGCAGGTGACTTTTTGCAAGCCCTGAACGGCACGGTGGCCTGTGTCGCCGAATGCGGTTGATTCGAGATAGTCGTAACCGACTGTTACTTCGCATTTTGTGCATTGGTCTGAAACGTCAACAACGGTGCCGCCTGTTGGGGTGATGTTGACTGTTGCGTTTCCTAGAAAGGTAAGGGTTGCCATATTTTTTCTCCTGGGTTATTGCCGCTGTGTGCCCACAGCAACGGTGAGGTCATAAGACGGAATGTCTTGCCCGCCGATCGTGGTGAGCGATGGGCGGCCTTCCAATACGTCGATGGTGGTGGTGTTGATAATCGTGTCGATGGTGGTGTAGAGGTAATCAATCGCGTCCTGGTTACCTGGGGGGGCTGCCAGAACGCGAAGGGTGAACGTCATTTTGAGGACGTTGAAAGTGAACGCTGTGAACGATGGCGGCTCAATAAGAACCGACATGGGGCGGGCGTTACGTGGGTCAGCGGTGTTGACAATTCCTAGCGCGTCTAGACGGCCCGCAAGAGCCGCCTGAGCCTCTGCAAATACACCCGTGGCACTCATGCGACCTGACTCCTATTGATGCCCAGCAGGCGCATAATTTCGCCCATTGAAGCAGTCGGCGCGCCAGTTGACATTGATTCAAAAGACGCATAGGAATCAACGCTTCCCCTTTGTCGATACAGGCTCATCCCATAAAAAGTCGTTCCCAGGGTTGCATCGGCAGAAGGCGACGTTGAAAGAGAATCGGAGTATCCCGCTTCGACTCTCTTTCGGAACGCCCAAGCGTTAGCCGCCGCCGTGCAGGTGGTAACGAAGGTGGTGTCATTTGCCGTTGCGGGCGAGATGCCCAGAGCGTCAAGCACGTTTTGGTTGGTGATCCAGGTGCAGGTTTGTGTCCAAGTGACTGTGCCTGTTGCAGCTGCGCGAACTGAATAGTCGCCAGTCTGGTTAACCAAAATTTGGTTCGGGATGATGACGTCGTAGTTGAAAAGCCAATCACCATAAATGTCAACGCCTTTGAACAGGTATTGGGGGATTGCCTGAACAATGTATGTGCCATTGAAAGCGGTGTTGCCGCTAACGGTGATCGACTGGCCTATAGCGATGTCGGTTGTTTCAAGGGTTTGCAAAATAGCCACGTTGTCTTGACGTTGCGTGTGCGTAATAGTAAACGCGGCCATTTTGCAATAATCCCTTTGCTAGCAGTTCGGTATCAGGAAGCGGTGCGCTTGACGAACTTTGAAGCGTCAATCATCAAGGTTGCGAAGTACCCCCGCCAGGCTATTGTGCGTGACATAGAGGCAGGAACGTCGATTGATAGGGCACCTTTTTGCTGCTCGAAGATTTCGTAGCCGGTCGAGTCACCAACAATGATGGTTCCGTCAGCGAAGTTGCGGTCAACGACAACGCGCAAACCGAAAGCAACGCTCTCAGTAGCACCTGGCGACAATGAACCGTAAGCGTTCATCGGGCCTGTCTGTGGGAACAATGGGCGACCGCTTGTGTCGCTCAATTTTCCGAGTGCAGCAAACATATTTGCTGACAAGAAAAGGTGAGTTGGCAAGTTGCCGTTTGAACCCGACAAGATTGTTGATGCAGAGTCATACATGAACGCAACAACTTTTGCTGGGTCAGCAAGGTTGGCGTTCGACAAAATTGCGGTGGTGGTTGCACCGGCAACAAGGTTGTCAGCTGCTACGTCATCGGTCTGGTTGGCGTAGATGCGGCTCATGTCATCGAGTACAAGGCTGATGATGTTGGGATCTGACCAGTCCATGTCCTGTTCGGAAATGGTGACGTATCCGCCATAAGCCAGTTTTGTTACCTGGTTGCTGGTGGTTTTGAGTGTGCCGGTTTGCAATGCTGCGTTTTGTGCGCTTTGAGCAGCCATAGAAACATGAGTTGTTACTGAAGGCCTAATGAATACCTGGCCCGTGGTCGGCATCGCCTTAGGACCCACAGCATCAATGACAGGGCGCAAGCCACGAAAGTTGTTATAAGCGGGTTGCACAATCGGCGTCGGCAAAATCCCAGGGTTGCTTTCCGTATCGATGTATGGGGCTACTGGAGCAGCTGCACGAATGTTGTCTTGCAACTGTGAGAAATCGTTGCCGCCGCGCAAAAACGTGGCGATGTATTCGGCTGCTGATGGAAGTTTGAATTCGCGTTTCGCGGTAGCGAAAATTGGTGTTGGCACAACCTCAGGCTGTGCTTCAATTGCTTCGGACATTGGTGTTTCCTTTTCTTCGGTGGGTTGTGATGCTGGGTTGGATTCTTCTTCATCGGGTGTTTCCACCCAGACGCCGATCTGTTCACGTTTCAGAGCAGCTGCTACGTCAGATATTTTTGCGTCCGAAAACGCACCTTGATTGACGAGTGACAATTCGACAAAATCAGCGGATGAAACAACCATCGTGCCGTTTTTGTCAAACTTAAATTTGATTGGATTCGCGCCAACGCTCACGGAATCAATAGCGCCCATAGTGAGCAGCGCCATTGCGTCGTTGCCGCGTGACGTTTCAGCAAGTTTTGCTGTGAACATCATTCCTTGATCGGTTGATTGGCGCGCGGTGACCATGCCAACAGGCAGGCCAGCGTGTTCTTCTAACAGTTTCGGTGCGGGGCCATCCTCAGGCAAAGAGCCTGGTAAGAAAATGACTTTTTGACCACCTAAAACGGTGGCCTCGGTGTTCCAAGGAACGGCAAGGCCAGAGATTTGGCGCTTAGGTGCAGCGTTGTCTCCCGCTCCCGCATCGATAGTGAGATCTTGTGCAATGAATTGGATCATTCTGAAACCTGCTGCTGGTTAGGCGCTGGCGATGGTGCCGGCGCGTTCGGTACTGGTTGCTCAACTGGTATTTCGGGCATGATGTTTGAGTCATTCAAATATGATTCAAGATCAAATTTCACATGGCGACCGCGCGGAAGAATTGTGTTCATTGACAGAGTTTCTTGAATGCAATCGATATATGGTTTCGCGCCGAACAGGTACAAATCTTGTCGCGCCTGTTGAGCGTTGTTGTATGTCATGCCGGTCGTACCGATTCCAACGAGGTATGGCGGGACGTTCGCGGTTCGTGCGAGTTCAAGACTGGAAAACTCGCGCGCCTCTACTAACTGCAGTTTTGATGGATCAGAACTGAATTCTTTCCATTCGACAAATTCGTTGAGTGCGCCAATTGAGTTTTGACGTCGTGCATTTGCCCATGCGCCTGCAAGTTCGCCCAGATCTTCAGCAGACATCGGTTCGCCGCCACGTTGTTGCAAATATCCCGCCGCAATTTCGGTGGACGCGAATCGTTCTGCAGCTGAGTCAAGTCGAAGGGCTATTGATACGGCGCGCGCACCTTGGAACAGTAAGCCTGGGATTGGCGACAAGAATTGGACGACGTTTGTTGAGTCAAGTTCCTGTCCGTTGAACAACAAATGTTCCGAGGGACCGAACCATTGCGGACCCGCCATATCGAGACTCGTCATGTTGGCGGCTGGGAGCCAGGTAAAAGTTGCGGGGAAACCGTTTGAATAACGTGAGGTGATGGCCCAGAATGCCCGACCGTTGTAGAAAAGGTCGCGGAAAGTATTTGCCATGATGAAGTTGCGTGTCACCCGTGGGTCGGGTTGTGACATCCACGATTCACCAGGCAAATAGATCTCTACATAATCTTCATCGGCAGGGTCCCATTGCAGCGTGTATTGCTGCATATCTAGACACGCGATCATTGAGGCCATCAGGTCTGCTGCGCGGTTGACAGTTGGGATTGATTGTGCGCGTTCCTCATTTGTGCCGACCCGGTAAGTGAGGAACGAACCTATCTGGGAAGTGCCAGCAGCTCCGGCTTGAATGTCGCTCGAATATGCTTTCGGCGCTGTGATCTTTTTATTAAAGATTCCCATTTGGAATCATCATTGCATTTGCAACAATCATTCACAATGGCAGATTTGAGATATACGAAATGATCAGCCACCCGTCGCCATTGCGGGTTTGTTCTTCCATTTGGGTCGTGAAGCGAGAGCTGCAGCGAACACGGTGCAACGCGCCATCGTGATTGGGCCAGGCGATTTCTGTGATGAAAGCACATATCCCTGCTGGGTACGAACACCACACGCGCGGTTCATATGTTCCGCCAACATTTGTTCGCCGGTATGAACTAGACGGCCCTCATTCATCATCGAGCGCACTATTGCTGTGTAAGTCAAAAGTTCTTTGTAGCCGACAGAAACTTTTTTGCGATATTCCATTGGGGCTAAATCGTGTAGCGCGCCAGCCAGCGCCAGCGATTCAATCGTGGGGTAGCAGGCCAATATTTCTTCCCATGCCTCTGCCAACGTATCTACTACGAATTCAACGGTGACACCTATCTTGCCATCGGGCTGTAACACGGCCCTGATCCCACAGTATTGCTGCTCATCAATGCTCGAATCTACGCATAACACACCCCCCTCAGGGATGGTGTCAACGCGCAATTTGTCAAATAGCCCAGGTGCGATCCACGATTGGCTAGAAGAGATCCACAAGTTGAGAGAGGCGCGCAAGAACGAGGCGCGGTCAGGTGTTTGGGATTCGTCCTGCAGGGTTTCAAATTCCAATGTGTGACCAAGGGCGGGGTTCGCCATATGCCATTGTGCGGGGTCATTCTCGCCCCCTGGGTTCGGTGACCATTCAGCGAAATAGAGTCGCCCAGCCGTGTTGGTATCGATGGCGCGCAAACCCTGTTCACGAATTTTGAGCATCGCGCGTGAGTCCTCGGTGCCCGCTGTACTCCAACACGACAGCAGAGGCGATTTCTGTGCGCGCTGTGATGGGATCAAACCGCTGAAGATCACTTCGGTGGAGATGTCCCATATTTCGTCACAGACAATGAGAGTGGGCGAGTAGCCGTGTCCTGCAGCTGGAGTGGCGGCGCGAACCAACCATTTTGAACCGTCGGGCATGGTTAACTCATTGCGTCCGTATGACCATTTTGCTTCAGCACCAAATTTTGCTTCAAGGATCGGGGCGAGATCTTGAAAGAGGGCAACGCCTAGATCGAGTTTGTGGGCGACCGAGATGACGGTTTGTGGTTTGCCGCGCCGTTTCGCTTCGACCGTGAGGAACCATCCGATCAATGCTTTCAAAGCAACCGTTTTCCCATTTTGGCGGGCGACCGTGACCAGAGATTGCCGGTGGAGCAAATTGAAATCGTCGTCGTGTTGTAGTTGTCCTGTGAGCGCGTGAATCTGCCAAGGCATCAGATCAATGCCTAGAAAGACGCTTGACCAGTCGGCAACATCAGGCCCGAAAGAGGCTGAAGGTCGAATGGGTGTCTGCAATCTGGGCGGGATCAAACCAGTTCCAGCCGCATCATTTTGAGCCAATGCGAATCCAGCCTGATCAGGGCCAATCCGTCCTTTTGGGGATAGATACATTGA
>Ga0114962_10002706_pt1 | contig 14586 bp, 11 predicted proteins | sample C_130820_MF_Meta_FD_87017 | JGI IMG/M metagenome (GOLD analysis project Ga0114962, IMG submission 87017) | Freshwater microbial communities from Lake Croche, Canada to study carbon cycling - C_130820_MF_MetaG | ecosystem: Environmental > Aquatic > Freshwater > Lake | place: Lake Croche, Canada...
ACAAGGTCAACCAGATTTTGAACTGGAAAAGTTCTCAATCAATTCGTTATTGTCAGCAACTCATACTTCTGAGATGGATGCTGAAGACCAAAAAGATATCATAAACAAAGTAAAAGAAGCTGGTCAAGGTGATGAAGATGTCGCTCCAGAAAGCGATAAAGCATCTGATGAAACGCCTAGCGAAGAACCAGCACCAGAATCTGAACCATCTGACGAAGAAGGTTTGGCTGAATTCCGTGTTTACGAAAACATGGATAATTTGTTTGTTAACCCTAAGAAAAACAATATGTTTCAAGAGGGTTCAAATGATATTTTAGATGAATCAGACAGATGTACAAGAATAGCTAAAAGCAAATATGATGTATGGCCATCAGCTTATGCGTCTGGTGCTGTTGTTAAATGCAGAAAAGGTAAAATTTGGAAAAACTTAAAAGAAGAAGATTTAAAAGAGTTGGGAGATTATAAGTCCATGACTGACGAACAATTAGATGAAAAATGGTCACAAAAATATAAGAAAAGTATTGATTGTGACAACCCAAAAGGTTTTAGTCAAAAAGCTCACTGCCAAGGAAGAAAGAAACATGATGAATCAGTAGAAGAAGCTGCTAAAAAAACTGATTTTTCTAAAGAAAAGGAAAGTGGTTTGCATGGTTGGTTTTCTAGAAGAGGTGGTGAAGGTAGCAAAGGTTGGGTTGACTGTAATACATGTAGAGATGGAAAATGTAAACCATGTGGTAGAGAAGACGGTGAAAGTAGAGCCAAATATCCTTCATGCAGACCAACACCTAGTGCTTGTAAAACAAAAGGCAAAGGTGATTCATGGGGTAAAAAATCAACAAACGAATCTGAATATAACGTTTATGAAAATATGGAAAATATGACTGAAACAAACAATTATATGTTTTGGTCTAATCTTAAAACCATTGCTCACGCAACTGGTGAAATTATAAAAATGGATTATAACAAAGTTGATTCTATTCTAAGCGATGGTAATGGATGGGCTTTGGACCATGTAGCTAGTGCCAGTCAACATATTGAACAAGTTTATCATTTTTTAGAAGGATTACTTGATTATAGCAATATGGAATCTGTGAGTGAAGAAGACGAATCAAATAATTATATGTTTTGGCAAAATGTAAAAAATTTACATCATGGTGCTAAACAATTATTAGAATTGGATTTCAATACAGTTGATAGAATTCTATCGGATGGCCATGGATGGGCACTAGACCATGTAACTACTGCTACAGATAATGTGGAACAAGTATATCATTTTATTGAAAATGAAGTTGGTTCATATGATGGGGAAACAGAAGGTGGATATAGCGATGAATTCGGTAGTGTTCAAAACACAACTATGAATGAAGCTGAATACAAGGGCAGAACCGTAAAATTGGGCAAACCAATGAAAGGTGATGTTAAAAAATTCAAGGTATTCGTTAAGAATAAATCTGGTAAAGTGGTAAAGGTTAACTTTGGTGACCCTAATATGGAAATCAAAAGAGATAATCCAAAAAGAAGAAAATCTTTCAGAGCTCGTCACAAATGTTCACAAGCCAAAGATAGAACAACACCTAAATATTGGTCATGTAGAATGTGGTCTAAAAAACCAGTGTCTAAAATTGTTGAAAAAGACTTGTCAGAATCAAAAAAAAGTAGTATCTTTGATAAAAACTATCTTAAAATGAAAGTATACGAGTCTTTTAATCAAAATGATACTATGAATCATCCAATTACAGAACCAGTTGTAAAACCAGCTCCAACTAAACCAGCGGAACAACCTGTAAAGCAACCAAGTAGAAAGGATAAACCTTTCTTACCATTGCCAGAAGTTCAACCAGACCCAAAAGCAATCAAAGAAGGTAAATTTGATTATGATACATATCACAAAACACTTTCTAGTGCTTTGGATGCTGTTAGAGGTTATGTTGCAAAAAAAGGTTATGATGAGGTTGAATTCAGCATGAATGATGTTCAACATGTACCTTACGGTCATACTGAAAAATTCACAAAAGAATTAAACAAAGGTGGTGTGCCACAAAGAAAAGCTTTACACGTTCAAATTTACAGAATGGAAAGCGGTAATTACGAATTAAACGCTTATATTAGTTAATGAAAGACGTTTTTTTGATATATGTTAATATGGTTGGTAAAGATTATAAAGGTGATTATCTTTATGAATTTATCTTTTCCGATACCACCAAAAATATTGACGGTGATGAGTGGGATACATTCCCAGCTTCTGGTAGACCAGAAGCACCCCACGAACACTTTATCAAGAAGGTTGGCCGTTTGGAGTCAGAATTAAAATTGGATGTTATACAGAATAGTGATACGTTCGCTGTTTGGGATGCGGTTGACGGAGTTATAGCTTTGGCATGGGAAAACATCAATGCTTATGATGCTTACCCAGAAAAAAGACTTTGTTTTAAATTTGGTGAACCTTTGAAGAATGTTGAAGGTAAACTATACGAAAAAGACCTAATACTAAACTACAATAAAGAATATCATGGAGAACCAAAATAACCTAAACGAATTAAATATGGATTACACAACTTATACCAAAGTAAAGGGTAAGATGAATCCACAAGACAGAAAAAGTGTAACTATTACTGGTGATAAACCAGCAACGTCTTCATCTTCTATGTCAATGGCTAGCACCATGGAAGAAAATGAAATGTCAGCACCAGAAGCGGTAATTGAACCGCAAGACAAAGCTACTATTCAATATCTTTCAAATGTAAAAGATGCCAACACTGGTGAAATATCACAACCTTTTAACATTGGTGATAAAAAATATCAAATGGTTAGAGGTGTTCACCCAACTGGTGATGTTGGATTGGCCGTATTCTGCCATGATGATATGGATGACAAGGGTGAAAATATTATTCATTCTATGGAGTATTTTGAAGAAAACATAGCCAAACCTATGAAAGAACAAATGGGTATGGTTGGTCAAGATATTCAAGTGGTCCCAAAGATTAAAGAAGACGGTTATGACTTTGCAGCTGCTGAAAGAGAATACCATGACAAAGAGGCTTTTATGGACTATTTAAACTTGTCTGATATTGAACCAAATTACAAACATTTTTTCGTTAATATTAAAAATGGTAATATCGTAGCTAAGTTTAAAAATACCAAAGATATGATTAAGTCTGGAATCAAGTTGGGGCCAGATGAAGATTATATGGATATCAAAACGCTTAAGAGATTTAGATTTGGCGATTATTTTAAAGGCGATGTTAACGAAGTTGATGACGCAGCACAAGATGGTGGAACCAACATACCTAAACTTCAAGCTGATGTTAAAAAATTGACTACCTTGATTAAAAACAAATTTAGCGTATATTTGAGCAAACTGGATAAACCCATAGAACAAGCACAGTTTTTAACTGCTATGGCTAATAAAATTGGTGTTCCTTTGAATAAATTAAGCACCATCATTAGTAGTTATAAAGATATAGCGGCTGATGATAAAGCAACAGGTGGTAAACCACCAGTTACAACTGAAAAAAAAGTTATGACAAAAGGACAACTTGAAGAAAGTTTGAAACCTAAGAAAACTATAAAAGTAGTAAAAGTAAAAAATATAAAATAATGAGTGATTACAAAAAAATAGCTGAAAACGCTTTAAAAAGAGCCAATAAAGTTAAAACTTTGAACGAAGGAGTTGTGTATCCAGAAGGTATGTCTGAAAGAATGCACAAAAATCTTGAAGAAGATTTGCTTAATGGCAATCATTCTTTAGGTAAACACCCTATTTTCCCAGAAGGTGATGAATCTAGTTTTGAGGAAAAGATAATGGGTGAACGTTTTAGCGAAGTTGCTAAACGTTACAAAAGAGCATTTGATGTTGATTCAATCGACAACAGAGAAGTTATGAGAGAAATGATGCCATTGGTTTACGAAACAATGGGTATGGAAGCTAAACATAAAAAAGCTCTTTGTAAATTGGCTGAAGAAATGATTCGTGAAGAATTTGATATGAGCAAGGATGTTGTTGAAATACACGCTGAATTGACCAATGAAATCAATATGGTTGGTACCAAGAAAAACCCTAAACCTATGGCTACAGAAACTCAATTTAAGAACCACGATGAAATGGTCAACGCCAAAGATGAGGTTTACAGAAGAAGATTTATGAATGCCATGATACAAGGTGCTGCTAAAAAATGCAACCACATGTTTCATATGGTTGACGATGAGTTGACCGATTTGGACCCAAGACTTCCAAACAAATATGCCAAAATGATGGCAGCTGCTGATTACATGTACTATGTTATACCTAACATGGAAAATGGTATAAATGGTGGTGTTGTAAGGGTTCAATTCCCAACAGCATCAAATCCTAAAGCTGTTATATATGCACAAGCAATGGTATTCCCAGTTCTTATTCATGAATTGGTTAAGGGTGTAATGGAACTATTATCAGCACATGCTTTGCCTAAAAACAAAAGATTAGGTGAGTACGTAATCAACAAGGCTGACTTCTTGGCCGCTGAACCATGGGATATGAGAATGGGGCCAGGTCTATGGGGTAGATTTACGAATATGATTGAACCAGATGATTTCCATTTGAAACATCACATTTATACAGAATTAGCTTCACTTCCAGTTAAAGAATTCAACGTTAAAATGAGAGAAATTATGGCTGGTACCAAAGAAGGTAAGAAGATAATCCAAGGCATTGTTAACGAGGTTAAAGCTGGGTTGCAAGAAGATGAATTCAATGAGGCGATGAACGAGATAAGCAAAAAGAATGAAGGTGCGATGGAAACAACTTCCGATGATACTGAAAGCGACAAAGGTTTTAATTTTGAAGACCTTTTTGGTAACGAAAACGGTGAAGATTCCGATGATGATTCCGATGGTTTCAAGTTTGATGATTTATTCTAAAATAACGATTACATAGATACAATAGGGCCCCATATGGGGCCTTATTTATTTAAAATAGGGCACTTTATTGTACACTAGCATATTTATAGTAAAAAAGAATATGCTAACAACGACTGAAATATTTAAAGAGTACGCCAAATGTTTGACGAGTCCAATCTATGCGATTGAGACTTATTTGGAAACATTTGACAAAACTCAAGAGGGGTTTGTACCGTTCAAGCTATTCCCTAGACAAAAAGAAATTATCCATGCTTATGATAGGCATAGATTTAATCTTATTACCAAACCTAGACAGGCTGGTGTATCTACTACAACAGCTGCATATATGTCAATCAAAGTTGGTTTCGCTGATGCTGAAAACCCAGAAGCGGTTCTAATCGTTGCCAACAAACAAGAATTGGCTTTTGAATTCCTTGCCAAGATTAAAGATTTTGTGTCTCAATTACCAAGATGGGTTTGGGGTGCTGAATACTACGGCAACGCCAAAAACGAAGCCAAGAGTATCTTCCTTACAGATTCCAAAAAAGAAATTAAATTGCCTAATGGTAGCCGTGTAAAAGCGGTTGCTACTTCAAAAGATGCGTTGCGTGGTTTCACACCAACATATCTTGTAATGGATGAAGCTGCTTATATTGATAACGGTGCTGAAGTATTCGGTGCTGCTTTGACTGCGTTGGGTACGGGTGGTAAAGCAACTCTTATTTCTACACCACGTGGTATGGATGCTTTGTATTACAAAACATACGACCAAGCCAAGAAAAAAGAAAACAACTTCAATATCATTGAAATGAAATGGTATGAAGATTTGCGTTATAACAAAGATTTGAAGTGGTTGAAAGATGACCTAGTTGAACCAGAAGTAGAATTTACCTTCGATTCATATAAAAGAAGACTTGACGATGGGTGGAAACCTACTTCATCATGGTATGAAGAAATGTGTCGTGGTATGAACAATGATGCCAAGATGATTGCACAAGAATTGGATGTATCATTTATTGGTTCTGGTGGTAACGTTATTGAGGAACAGTACATTGATTTGCAGAACAAAAACAACGTAAAAGACCCTATCATAACCAAAGGTGCTGAAAACGAAACATGGATATGGGAACTTCCACAAGAAGGACATCAATATGTCATGGGTGTGGACGTATCCAGAGGTGATGGTGAGGACTCTTCCACTATTGTTGTGGTTGATTTTACCACAATGGAACAAGTTATGGAATATCAAGGTAAGATTCAACCAGACCTGTTGGCTCAATTGGTAGAAGAATATGGTGAAATGTATAAAGCATATACTGTAGTCGATGTTACTGGTGGTATGGGTGTATCTACTGTATTGAAGTTGCTTGAATTTGATTACAAGAGACTTCATTATGATAACCAAAACGGTAAGATTTTATCAGCTAGACAAAGAGAACTATCTACTTACAACAAAGAAAACAAAATTCCAGGTTTTCACGCAACATCAGTTCGTTTACCGATGATTTCAAATCTTGAATTCAAGATTAGAACAGACGCTATCAAGATTCGTTCAGCAAGAATGACTTCAGAAATGAAAACATTCATCTATAAAAATGGTAGACCAGACCACATGGAAGGTTATCATGATGACTTGCTTATGGCTTTGGGTATGTGTTTATGGGTGGTTGAACATTCATTCAAGAACTTAGAAAAACTAGAAAAACAAAACAAAGCTATTTTGAATAGTTGGTTGGCTGGGGTTAATACCAACCCTACACAAACAGACCTTGAAAGAGAAAGCAGCTTTGTTAGCAACGAAAACAGAAACAGGACATCAGCCCCAAAACCTAAATTTAACCCAATAGTATCTAAAAATATGCAAGACCCAAATGGTCAGTATATGTGGTTATTTAGCGGAACAAAATAAAAATAAAGTCTTTATTTTTAATAAAAAAACAGTATAATTTAATATAAAAATACAATATGGCAGAAAAACAAAAATTGACGGTGTTTCAAAGGCTTGGACAAATCATTGGGCCAGATGGACCTAAAGTAAAACAAAACCAACCACAACCACAAAGATACAATATAGGCAATGACGTGCTATTAAAAACAGACAACAAATCTGATTTTGAAAGAGCCAAGTTACAAGCACAACAAAACAAGTACTTGGGTCAAATGTGGAAAAAGGTTGAAAGTGGATTGTTCCAACAATCTATCAACTATGAAACAACACGTATTGGTTCCTATTCAGACTTTGAAGCAATGGAATTCTATCCAACCATAGCAGCTGCTTTGGATGTAATGATGGAAGAATCTTCTACGCTTAATGACAAAGGTAGAATAATGAATATCTACTCAGACAGTAAACGTGTTAAAGGTATTCTTGAGGATTTATTCTTTAATAGATTAGATTTACACGTATCGTTGCCTATGTGGGTTAGAAATACATGTAAGTATGGTGATAACTTTGTTTACTTGAACATTGATGAACAACACGGTGTACTAGGAGCCAAACAAATGCCAAACTATGAAATGGAACGTAGAGAAAGTGGCTTGTTTGATATGATTACTGGTCGTGATACACCAAATCATAATGTAGCTACAGCTGATAAAACCAAATTTTTTTGGAGAGGACGTGACGTTGAGTTCAACTCATGGCAAATAGCCCACTTCCGTTTATTGGGTGATGATAGACGTTTGCCTTATGGTACTTCTGTATTGGAAAAAGCTAGACGTATTTGGAAACAACTTATTCTTTCTGAAGATTCAATGCTAGTTTATCGTGTAACTCGTGCTCCAGAAAGACGTGTGTATAAAATTTATGTTGGTAATATTGATGACGGGGATGTTGAAGCATATGTAAACACAATCGCTGATAGATTCAAACGTATGCCTATCATTGACCCACAAACTGGTCAAATGGATTTGCGTTACAATCAGTTGTCTAATGACCAAGATTATTTTATTCCAGTTCGTACTGAAGATGCACCAAACCCAATTGATACATTGCCAGGTGCCACAAACTTAGACCAAATTGCAGATATTGAATATTTGAGAAGCAATTTGTTTACAGCACTTAGAGTTCCCAAACCATTCTTAGGTTTTGACGAGGCTGCTGGTGAGGGTAAGAATCTTGCGTTGCAAGATATCCGTTTCTCTAGAACCATAAACAGAATTCAACAAGCTATGTTGCAAGAGTTTAACAAGATAGCAATTATTCACTTGTATTTGTTAGGGTTTGAAGAAGATTTTGATAACTTTACCCTTACTCTTAATAACCCATCTACTCAAGCTGAAATGCTTAAGATTGAACACATGCAAACCAAAGTTACGCTTTACAAAGACGCAGTATCTGATTCTGGAAATGGATTTGGTGCTATGTCAATGACTCGTGCAAAAAGAGATATCTTAGGTATGTCTGATGATGAAATCAAACAAGACCTTCTTGAACAACGTATGGAAAAAGCTGCTTCAGCTGAATTGGCTAACTCTGCCAATGTAATCAAACACACAGGTATGTTCGATATCGTAGATAGAGTTTATGGTGACTTTAAACTAGCCCTTAAAGGTGGTGGTGGAGCTGGAGCTGAAGGAGAAGGTGGAGAAGAAAGTAGTGGTGGTGGAGGCGGTGGCCTAGGTGGTTCATTTGGCGGTGGTGGAGCTGGCGGTGAAGATTTAGATTTCGGTGATGAAAGCGAAGCAGCTACAGAAGCTGGTGGCGAAGCTGGTGCTGCCGAAGCAGAAGCTGGTGCTGAAGAAGCTGGTACTGAAGCTGGGGCAGAAGAAGCAGCTCCAACAGAAGTTACTGAATCAGTAAAGAAAGTACAAAATATCCTTAAAGAACAAAAGGTTGTCTTGGCTAAGAAATTAGACGAAAGAACCAAAAAGTATCAAGGTAAATTTATGGAAAGACTTATTGAGTCAGTAAAATCAACACCAAAAGAACAAGTAGAAAAAATAAAAATTTACAACAAAAACGTTAAGATTAATAAAGAAATTGATGAGATGATTAATGACATTGACAAAATGTTAGACGAGTAATCAATTTTTAGCGTAAATAATGATATTTATTAATTAAACAGAAATAATGACAGATTTAACACCAATTATAAAAAATTTCGGCCACATCAAGAGTGTTTATAATACTCTTTTGGCTGAAAGCGTTATGTCAGATGATAAATCAAAAAAAGAGTTGTTTAAAAGTTACGTTAAATGTATAGCAGAAAACGAAATTCTTAAAACTCAATTTTTGGTTTATACCAATATTGAACAAAAGGTAGAACCAGATGTGCCTAAAGCTACTATGTTCGTTAAAGAGAACATCGACCTATTTTCTAAATTCAACAAGAAAGATATTTTAGAAGCCAATACCAAATTGATAAATTTAGAGAAAAAGCTTTTTGAAGCAAAACTTTATGACGGTAAAACAGAGTTATATGAAAATGTTTCAACTCTTATCTTCACAAACAAAACTCCAGAAACAGTTGATACAATTGTAGAAGCTACAAGCAAGGTTGTTGATTACATTGTAAACAACAAATCCAAAACTTTAACTGAAGCAATTGAACTACCTAACAGCATGTTAAGTACAATGATGATTGATAAGTACAATGAAAAATATGCTTCTTTGGACGAATCAGAAAAGAAAATCTTAAAAACATTGATTGATTCGACTGATGATGAAAAGAAAGAAGTTTATTCAAGCACAATCAGAGAGTGCATTACTTTGATTAATGAAAAGCTTGATACAGCCGACTTAAATGCTAAAGACAAACTTTTAAGAGTTAAGGATAAACTCTTAAATGACAAACAAGAAATAAACGAAGATTTCATAAAAAACATTTCAAAGCTTGTAGAGCTAAGAGGTAGTTTAAAAGAAAACTAAAAGTTATAAAAATGGCAAATACGGTTCCAAGCGAAAATATTTTGAAGTTGAGAGAATTAACTGAAAAAATATGTAAAGTATCACCTAGTAGTGATTACGAAAATGTTTTAAAAAGTGTTAAGTCTGTGATTGAAGAAGGTGAAGAAGAAGCTTCACGTTTGACATCCACACAGACCAAAATCAAGTGTTATGAAAAAATGTGCATAAAAATCAATAACATTTTAAAAAATATTAAATTTTAACCATGTCAGAAGAAAAAGACACTTGGGGTGATTACAGTAAGTTGGTTCTAAAAGAACTAGAACGTCTTAACGATAACTATGATAGGATGAGAAGCGATATGGATAATCGTTTTTCAGAACTTAATCAAAAACTTACCGAATTTAAAAACACGGAAGGTAAAGTTGAAAATCAAGCCAAATGGATTGAAAAGGTTAACGATGTCTGGTCACCGTCTCAAATGAAAGAAGCCAAAGATGAAATCTATCGTCAAAAGAATAGATGGGCAGCTGCTATCGCTATTATAACTTTTGTTCAAATAGCCGTTGGTATTGCTATTGCTGTTTGGGGTAATTTGAAAAAATAACTACTTGACACTATAAAAAATTTTCACTATACTTGTAAAAAAACCAGGTATTATGAAAACAGGAAAAGAAGTAAAAACCACTAATTTCAAGGATTACAACGTAATCTTTGGTAGTGTTAACAACAAAAACCCAAAAGCTGTTTATATCAATCTTTCAGCATGGGTCGAGCCCAAAAATGAACTTGATGTAAACTATTCAAGAATCATCAGAAATATCAATAAAAAGGTAAAGCAAGAACTTTATCTTTTATTTGATTATGAGAAAGATTCTAATTTTATAAAAGATAGAACCATTGTAGATTTTGATATAAGGGAATCTGGGATTAGATTTGGAAAGCGTAGTTTTATGAATTGTGAAATTACGTTGTTCTCTGAAATTGAAATACCAGTGAATTCAGAACACATGAAAGAAGTGCTGACCAATGTATCAAACCAACTAATCAAAAAGGTTTTTGAGAGCAACGATTCGTTTAGCTTTCACAAGAAAAAGAAATAAAAACCAAAGCCTCACTATCTTAGTGGGGCTTTTTTATTTATGCCGCATATTTATATCTATAAGCTAGCAAACATTATGGATATAAATTACGATAAAATTAAAACGCTTAGACGTGGCGAGACTGGGTTCGGTTATTTGATTGAACACGATGCTGGCTACATAAGCCCAGATGAACCAAGAAACCAGCCTTTCATCAACGAGATAAAGAAACTCGAAACTGGTAAGTTGGTAATCGCTGAACCACTTGTGGTTTACGTTATTCTACAAAAATACGGTATCCTCAACCGTAATGGACGTATATATCCAGAACCTATTCTTAAAAAACAAAACGAGCTTTATCAAAAAGCAATCAGAGAGCGTAGTGCTGTTGGTGAATTAGACCACCCAGAATCTAGCATTATTGCTGGTGATAGAATATCACACAATATCATTGAAACATGGTGGGAAGGTCACACGCTTATGGGCAAGATGGAAATCCTTATGACACCAGGTTTTATCAATTACGGTATTGTTTCAACCAAAGGTGATGAAGTAGCAAATCTATTAAGAAACAGAATCAAAATAGGTGTTTCTTCTAGAGGTGTTGGTTCATTGAAAGAAGGTAGAAACGGTGAACAAATTGTACAAGATGATTTTGAGATAATTTGTTGGGATGTAGTGACAGCACCGTCTACACCAGATGCTTGGATTTTCAAAAATGTTGAAGATGCAAAACCTTATGTGGAAAGCATTGAAGCTAAAAAACCTATCATAAAAGAGAACTTAAACGATAAACTTGATAAATTTTTAGCTGATTAAGCAAAAAATATCATTTTTTTTAACCTGTATTTGTCTTTTCGTTAAAAGACACATATTTATTATCAAATAAGGTGAATAATATTTTATTTATCTAACAATTAAAAATAAACTAACACTAAAATGGCAGAAAAAAAATCAATACTTGAAGAAGCTCTTTTGGATATCAAAAATATTCAAAGTGCTCTTAATGCCAACACAAAAGAAATACTTCGTAGCGTAGCTAGAGAAGAAATTGATGGTGTTGTGAAAGAATCTCTAACCAAAGAGGTTTATGAAGAAGAAGAAGTTGATTCTGTAAATGAAGAAACTCATGAAGAACATGAAGCTGGTGAATCTAAAAAAGAAGAAAAAGCTGAACATGGTAAAAATGGTTCTGAAAAGAAAGAAAAAACTGAATCTAAAAAAATGACAGAAGGCATGGAAGAAGAAGGTATGGAAGCTGAAGGCATGACATACGAAGAAGGAATGGATGGCTTAGGCACATCAGAAGAATTAGACATGACCTCTGCATCAGATGATGACGTTATTGCAATTTACAAGAAATTGAGTGGCAATGATGAAATCGAAATCGTGGGTGACGAAATTCACCTTAACGTCTCTGAACCAGGAGAATACGTTATCAAAACATCTGACTTTGAAGGTGCTCCAGAAATGGAACCAGAAATGGAACCAGAAATGGGTGATGAAGAAGGTGACGTAGATTACGAAATCGAAATGGGTGACGAAGAAGGTGGTGAGGAACCAGCTGATTTGGTACCAGTAGATGACGAAGAAGGTGAAGAAGAAAGCGAAGAAGGTGAAGAAGAAGGAACTGAAGAACCAATCGAAGAAAAAATTGGTGTTGGTACTGGTATGAGCGTGGGAACACATCGTGGCCAAGGACCAAAATCAATTGGTGCTCCAGAAAATCCTAAATCTATTACTGAATCTGCTAAGAAACTTGTTTCTGAAACAACAAAAAAATATAACCTTTTATTAACTGAAACTATGAAATTAAAATCTGAGAATGAACAATTCAGAGGAGCTTTAAAAGAGTTTAGAACTAAGTTAGTAGAAACAGTAGTGTTCAACAGCAATCTTACTTATGTAACGAAATTGTTTACTGAACATACAACTACCAAAGGTGAAAAACAAAACATCATCAAAAGATTTGATGAAGAAGTTACAAACCTTAAGGAGTCTAAAAAGTTATACAAAACTATTGCCAATCAATTGGAATCAAGAAAACCAATTGCTGAATCAATAGAGAATAAAATCATCAAAGAGGCTACTACAAGTTCTTCAAAACAATTAAACGAAAGCACTGCGTATGTAGACCCTTCAACCAAACGAATCTTAGATTTGATTAACAGAGTTGAAAGAAAATAATAATAACAAAAAACAAAAACAAATAAAACTATGTCACATTTATTAACATCTGGACAAGTGGGAAATATCGGATTGAACCACATGAAGGCTATCCGTAAAGAAACCCAAGCAAAATGGGATAGCTTAGGCTTCCTTGATGGTCTTAAAGGCCACGTAAAAGAAAACATCGCTCAGTTATATGAGAACCAAGCTTCTACATTATTAACTGAAACTACAAGTGCTGGTTCATCTGGTTCATTCGAAACAGTTGTGTTCCCAATTGTAAGACGTGTATTCTCTAAATTATTAGCTAACGACATCGTGTCTGTACAAGCTATGAACATGCCAATCGGTAAATTGTTCTTCTTCGTACCACAAACATCTAGCCGTGTTGACTCAAATAACAACCCAGCTAACCCTTACGCTTATTCATCTGCAACTGGTGATAACTATGCTGCTAATAACAGTGTATTCAACCAAACTGGTCTTAACGGTGAGCACAACGGTAATGCAACCTCTGCTGCTCTTCCAGTTGCTGTAACTAAAGCTTCTGGTCCTATCACTACTTTCCAAGCTAAAAACCTTTATGACGTATTCTATAACGATGGTATGTTTGATAACTCTAAAGGTGCTTTAACTATCAAAGCTTACACTGTAACTACTGTTGGTAACTCTTATGTATTTAACAACACAACAGGTGCTTTGGTTAAACAAACTAACGGTGCAACTGTTCTTCCAACAGCTACTGATGGTACTGTAAGAAGTAACATTATCGGTCTTTCTGGTTTTACAGGTGGTGCTGGTTCTGCTAACGGTACTGAAGTATTGACTGGTCCAGATGGTAACAACATCGACACTGAGTCTTTCTTGGCTTCATTGCACGTTGTTACAACTAACTCTATCTCTGACCCAGACGGTAACGTAGTTATCGCTGCTAACTCTGAGGTTCCTTTCCGTGTAGTTACTCAACAATACGGTAAAGCTATCGTTCAAAACGGTGGTTCATTGGCTTCTCCAAGTCCAATGATGTACATTGAGTTGGATTTCCGTCACCCAGTAGGTACTACTGCTTCTGGTGCTGCTAAAGCTGGTAATAACACTTATGACGGTTATGTTGGTGCAACTGGTGTAACATCTACAACTGGTGTTGCTAGTTCTGTATCTGGTTTAACAACTGACCCACAATTTATCGTAGCTTGGGCTGAATATCAATCATTAGAACTTGAAACTGAATTGGGTGAAGTATCTTTCAACCTTCAAGAAGTTGTAGTTTCTGTTGAAGAAAGAAAATTACGTGCAACATGGTCACCAGAATTGGCTCAAGACGTTAGTGCATTCCACAACATTGATGCTGAAGCTGAATTGACAGCTATGTTGTCAGAACAAGTTGCTGCGGAAATTGACCGTGAAATCCTTAGAGATTTGCGTAAAGCTGCTGCATGGCAATTACGTTGGGACTACAACGGTTGGAGAAAAGCTTCTTCATCTTCTAGCCCATACACTCAAAAAGACTGGAACCAAACTCTTATCACTAGAGTTAACCAATTGAGTGCTCAAATCCACAAATCAACTCTTCGTGGTGGTGCTAACTTCATCGTGGTTTCTTCTGAAATC
>Ga0114962_10002707_pt1 | contig 14584 bp, 18 predicted proteins | sample C_130820_MF_Meta_FD_87017 | JGI IMG/M metagenome (GOLD analysis project Ga0114962, IMG submission 87017) | Freshwater microbial communities from Lake Croche, Canada to study carbon cycling - C_130820_MF_MetaG | ecosystem: Environmental > Aquatic > Freshwater > Lake | place: Lake Croche, Canada...
AGCGCAGATAGGTAGTAATGACGGGCAATCATATGTGATTGCTAATGCTAATGGTACATACATGCAAACATTAGCAGATACCACAAATAGTTTATGGCATTTTGGTACAGATGGTAACTTGACGTTATCGGATTTTGGTATTATATGGAATAATGGCGGCTTAACTACTCTACAAGCAGGCACTGATGGAGCGCAGATAGGTAGTAATGACGGACAATCGTATGTGATTGCTAATGCTAATGGTACGTATATGCAAACATTAGCAGATACCACAAATAGTTTATGGCATTTTGGTACAGATGGTAACTTGACGACACCAGCGAATATTATTGTAGATTATACAGGTAACGTTAGTAATGCCAATGTAATTACCGCAAATTACTTTGTAGGTGATGGCAGTAATCTATCAAATGTGCCAATCACATGGACAACAGCACCTATAAGTAATACGGCATCTGGTGCAGAAGGACAAGTCGCATATGATGCAGCTGGAAATCTATATGTATGCGTAGCAACTAATGCATGGTCGAAGATCCTTGGATCAACTAGTTGGTAAGCTGAGAGGGAGACTGATCTAACATGGTTACTTTAGAAATATTACAAAAACTTTGTCCAAAAACAAAAGCCAGTATACTATCTGGATATATTGATCCTATAAACAATGTAGGCAAGTATTATAATATGTTTGATAATGTCAAGCGTATCGCAAGTTTCCTAGCACAAGTAGTACACGAATCCGGTGGGTTTAATTTTACTAAAGAAAACTTGAACTACAGTGCTGATGGATTGCAAAAAGTATTTGGTAAATATTTTCCAAACGCAGATACGGCAACCGCGTATGCTCGGCAACCAGAAAAGATTGCAAATAAAGTATATGCAAACCGTATGGGTAACGGTAATGAAACATCAGGTGATGGCTATCGATACTGCGGACGAGGATTAATTCAATTGACCGGGAAAGATAATTATACAAAATATGCAGCAGCAGTAAAGAAAGATTTAACTGAGGCTGTTTCATATTTAGAAACCCCGGCCGGTGCTGTGTCAAGTGCGGGTTGGTTTTGGAGTGCAAATAATTTAAATGATTATGCAGATAAAGGTGATATTGTCGGTATGACTAAACGCATTAACGGCGGCACAAATGGATTGGATGACAGAACCGCCCTATATAACACAGCCTTAGCGGCCTTGCAAGGATAAAATGACAGCTCCAGTATGGAATACACCGCCCGGGTCAATAGGAATATTTCCTAGTTCTATTCCTATAACATTTCAATTTTCAGCATCGGCATCATTGCCCGCCACTGCGGTGACTTATACGTTATTAAGTGGTTCTTTACCGCCCGGATGGAGTTTGAGTGCTTTGGGGTTGTTGACCGGAGATACGGCAGTACTAAGCACCCAAACTATATACAATTTTGCTATTAGAGCTACCGACAATTTATCACGATTACAAGACAGAACCTTTTCAGTAACTATTGCTCATGCCCCATCTCCGATATTTACTACACCACCCGGGCAACTTTTAAATACATTAGACAGTATTTGGACAGAGTTTCAAGTAACATACAGTAATCCAATATCTACTAATCCAATTATAATTAATGTGGTGCAAGGTACTTTACCTCCCGGACTAGAGATAAACGAGACTGGATTAATAAGAGGATATCCAAATCCACCACTAACACAAATAACATATGAAACTGTGGTTACTTATGCTACTGAAACGACTAGTTCTGGTAATTACCTTACGGTAGTAAGTACCGCTGGATTCTTAGTTGGCAGATCCATAGTATTTACTGGCACAGGATTTAGTACTATAGTACCGGGTGTGACATACTATGTGCAGTCTATTATCAACGAGACTCAATTTACTTTAAGTAGCAGTCAATATGGTCCGGTATACGTACTTACTAATGGTTCAGGATTTTTAACAGCGACTTTACCTAACATAGCGATTGGTGAACCAACTATTAGAACTTATACATTTTCATTAGCACTAAATAGTCCTTTAGGAAACGCCCTGCAATCTTATTACATTACTGTAATAAATCAAAATACGCCAATAAGTCAAGGTGGTCCGGGCCTTCCACCAAACACTAGAACTCCTACCATTCTAAACACTCGACCAGCATCATATAACATAGCGTCTGACCCAGCATTATATAGTTATTATGTGTTGCCACCAAACGGTAACGGCGTAACATATCCGACAACACAACAAGCCTATATAGGGCAGATTCCAAATAAAGAATTTTTCTCTTTTCAAATGTTAGGGCACGATTTTGATGGTAATACTTTACGATATTCTTACATTGATTTGCCGCCGGGGTTAACTGGAGATCCTAATACAGGATGGATCACTGGCATCCCATTAGTACCGGCTGATTCAATCACCGTATATTCTTTTAGCGCAGTAGTAGCAAAAGCGAATTTTAATACATATATAATTTCACCAATTTTTAATTTTTCATTATTGATCTCTGCTCAAATTACCGGAGATATAATTTGGATAACGCCAAGCAATTTAGGACAAATTTCAAATGCAACGGTAAGCACACTGCAAGTAAAAGCAACTTGTGACGTAGAGTTAGAGTATGAGATAATCTCTGGAGAGTTGCCGCCCAATCTCGTATTACAACCAAACGGAGAGATTGCAGGAATGGTAGCGTTTCAACCAAAAGATGTACTAATTGCTCCGGGCTCTATATCAACTTATACATTTACTATAAACGCATATGCTGCTAATCCTAATTATTTACCAGTGGTACAATCTTCACAAACATTCACACTGAATGTATATCAAGAATTTGCACAACCAACAGACACTCTTTATATTACTGCTGCACCACCGCTTAATCAGCGTTATGTATTAGAAGGATTATTGAACAACACAACCATTATTCCACCGGCGGCAATTTACAGACCAACTGATCCAAACTTTGGCGTAGCGACTACCGTAACTTATATGCACGCTTACGGCATATATGCTAGTAATTTTAATCAATATGTAGCAGCAGTTACAAAGAATCATTATTGGCGTTATATAACATTAGGTCAAATTAAAACTGCCGTAGCAACAGATATTAATGATAATGTGATTTATGAAGTTGTGTACAGCGAAGTAATAGATAATCTAGTAAATCCAAAAGGCGTGAGTATTAGTAAAGTAATTGAATGGCCAAGACCAATCGACTTATTTTTGGGCCCATGGTACGCAAGTGTTGTAAACATTTATACTAGTTATATATTCCCTAATGCAGAATCACAACCAACTTATTATACTAGCCTAACTTCAGGAACAGCACAAACACTATATCCAAATTCTTTACCAAATATGCGTAAGCAAGTTGGAGATGTGTTAGGGCAAGAGTATGATTCTAACGTGTTACCACTTTGGATGACTAGTCAACAAGAAAATGGCGGTACTTTAGGGTTTACTCCAGCTTGGGTAATATGCTATACAAAGCCGGGCTTCAGTAAACAGATTGCACAAAATATACAAACACTTTGGGTAAATACGGTAAATGAACCATATGCACTAAATCAAATTAATTTTGAAATTGATAGATTTACTGTGGATAAGACACCTACATATGATTATAATAATACACTTAATCCGCCCGCATGGACTGATTTACCTAGTGGGACTCCTGTGCCCAACCCAACAAATAGTAAAGACTTCTATGTGCTGTTCCCTAGAAAAACTATACTCCCAAATCATTAATACTAAATACATTACGGAAGCATTATAAATGAGTACAATTAACACAAACGGAATCAATGTAAATTATCCAGTCCCGGGGCAGAATCAAAGTTCTCAGGGATTTAGAAATAATTTCAATTCTATAGTAACCAATTTAAATATTGCTGCTACTGAAATTACCAACCTGCAAACTAATGTAGTATTAAAAGCAGCATTAGCAAATTCTACCCTTAATAATGACATGGCTAATACATTGATTAGTAATGCTGCCACAAGAAGTTTCAGAGCAACTACTTACAATTTGGGAAATGCCTTATCCGGTACTGCAATAGTAAATGCTTCATTAGCTGATGTACAATACGGTGCGGTAGCAGGTAATGTTACGCTACAGTTTGGAAATTGGGCACCAACTGGCACACAACAATCAATTCAATTGCAATTAGCTATCAGTAATGCTAATGCAGTTATTTCTTTCCCGGCTTCGGTGATATCGTCAAATAATAACTACGGTGTTACTATTTTAGAAAATTATGCCAACGTTGCTAACATAGCAACTGTAACCGCACCATATGGAGTTTCACAATTAAATTATACTATTACTACAACAGACTGTGGTAACACACTATATATTACTCCAACTAATCGACCATATCAAACAACTGAGGTGCAAGTACGCACGCCTCCTCCAACTGGATATCCAGGCGATGTTGAAGGTACAGTAGCGGTTGACGCAAACTATTTGTATGTTTGTACATCTAGCTTTAATTCTACAGTTGCGGGCCCTGTACTAGTAACTAATACATATTCATCAAATAATGAAATATTATTAAACAACCTTACTAATTTAGCAAGCAACGCACCTATTTTGTTTACTGGGTATGTGATTGGTGGAATAGTTGCAAATACAGTTTATTATATTAAATCTATTATTACTGGTAACTCAACTATTACAATTAGTGGAACACGCTCAGGTGGAACAGCAGGTTCGACATTAACCTTAACAACTGCTACTACAGGAAGTAACGTATGTACTGCAACTAGTTATAATGGATCTAATATTTGGACTAGAACTGCACTTAGTTCCTGGTGATATAATGCATCCTTTTATAGGTAACCTGTCAGACAAAAGTTTAGAAGAATTGCAGACTACTATATCAACGCTAACTACAAAACTTACATTTGCAGGCAGGACTGAAAATAGAGCATTAGTAAATCAATTGATGATGGCAATAGACAGTTATAAAGATGCATATAGCAAGAAGATGGATGATATGATTAAAAAACAAGACATACAATCATTGATCAATATTCAACAAAAAGATAGTAAATAATGGATGTTAGAATATCTAAATCTTACACCCTAGCGACAGGCGTGCATTTAGAAGATAGGTTTTTAATAAACGTGTATGACTTTGACATTTCTATGTTAGTCTACACTGACAATATGCACGAACAAAATGTTGCTATATGCAGAATGGATCACTTCATAGAACACTGTTTAGAAGATTGTGTTATAGTAAGTAGTAATCGCGTAGATGTTATTCAAAAATATCAAGATGCTGGATTAAAGATTTGTATGACTCCAGAAGAACCATATTGCCAAGTGGTAGCAATGGTTATCTTACAAAAGTTAAATGCCATAATGGAAGGTAGAATCAGTGTAACAGATATTGATTTTGGTTCAGGAATATCTTCGGGTGTAAGATTTCAATTGGTCAGTGAAATGGCTGAGACAATGGTTTCTGTTAAAGGTTGGTGGACCAAATCTGATATGTCGATCACAGACACTATCAAACTTAAAGATAATATCGTTAAATTGTGTGAACCAAAATCATGGGATAGAATGGGGTTAAGTTGGAAAGAACCAGTTGACAAAGCTAAAGAATAGTATTATACTTTATGTATGAGAAAAGATTCGTATGGTCAAATGATATTTGATGAAACAGATTTAGTAAATCTGTATTATACTAATCCAGAAATAAAACTTGAGAATGTATTAGTAGAAAAACCAATCAAGTTTAACAGTGACTTAGAACTAGAGAATATTCCCAAATTAATAGAATACAAATTATCTGACATTTCTAAATCTCAATTTGATAAACAATTACAAAACAGTTGGTTCATGCCTAAAGAGTATCTAGATATGGATATTGCTAAATGGGTACTGGAACAGTGTAAGGATGATAATGAGTTACAACGTGCTGGTCAAGAACTGTTAATGTATCAAGAACGCAACATGTTTACTCTATTAAAATACTTAAAGTATTTGGTAGATATTATGCGTAAAAACAATGTAGTTTGGGGGGTGGGTAGAGGTAGTTCAGTAGCTAGTTTTGTTCTTTATCTGATAGGGATCCACAGAATAAATAGTTTACATTATGATCTTCCCATTGAAGAGTTTTTAAAATAAGGAGAATTTTTATGGCAATTTACAGAAGCGCCCAAGGCAAGCGAGTTGATATGGCTGCCCTGATGGCTAGAAATGAACAAACCCGAGCAGTTGGTGTACAACCAGCTGGCGAAGGTAGGAAAACTACTGGTATGAAAATAAATGCTAGGGGCGATAGTATTGATTCTAAAGGCAATGTAGTAAAGACTATGAATCAAAAGAGAGCCGAAAGTTATGCAGCTACGGTAGGCAACCGTTCAGCTAGAGCGGCTAGACCTGTCGCGGCTCCCAAGAAACCAGAGTTTGATTTCACTGCCCAAGAAAACGCTTTAAATGATATACAGGCAGATGATGCAGAGATCGAAGCGATTAAAGCAAAAAACAAGGGTGTATAATGGCAACACAAAATTTTACAGTTATTAAGTTCAAGTCGATTAGACCAATCAATGATACAGTAGTCGTAACTGACATGGACTTTGATGAACGTATTACGCGATCAGGTATCATTATTCCATATGATGATATGAAGAGTTCGGGTATTAGACCTCGCTGGGCTAAAGTCTATGCGGTTGGACCTGCCCAAACACATATCAAAGTAGGCGAATACGTGTTAGTATCTCATGGTAGATGGACTAGAGGCTTGCTTGTTGAAGATGAAACTGGCGAAAAAATTATTCGTAAAGTTGATCCAAAAGACATTTTAGCTACTAGTGATGAACCTGTTTTTGATGAAACAATGAGCGATAAGGTAATTTAATGAATCTTAGTAATAAACTTTGGGTTGAAGCGTACCGCCCTAAGACCGTTAACGAATATGTTTTTGTAGATCAAACACAGCGAGAAACAGTCGAAGGGTGGATCAAGAATGAAACCATTCCTCATTTGTTATTATCTGGTGATCCCGGTACTGGCAAAACTACTCTAGCCAAAGTATTGATTAATGAACTATCGATTGAAGAGTGGGATCTCCTAGAGATCAACGCTAGTCGTGAGAATGGTATTGAAAATCTAAGAACTAAGATCAACAGCTTTGTGCAGACTATACCGTTTGGCAAGTTTAAAGTTGTTCTATTAGATGAGGCTGATTATTTAACTCAGCCATCGCAAGCCGCACTTAGAAATGATATGGAAGCGTATCATTCTACTGTGCGTTACATTCTAACTTGCAATTATCAGCATAAGATTATTCCAGCACTTAAGTCTCGCTGCCATGAATTTCATATCACAAAGACTGATCATGTAGATTTTACTGCTAGAGCGGCAACGGTTCTTGCAACTGAAAATGTTGATTTTGATTTGGATGTACTTGACACATATGTTCGTGCTACGTATCCTGATCTTAGAAAATGTTTAAATAGGTTACAACAGGCTAGTACTTCTGGCAAGCTAGTGCCTATCGCTAAAGAAGGTCAAAGTGAAGATGATCTATTAATCCAAGCTACTGATCTATTCAAGAACGGTAATATAGCTGACGGTAGAAAGCAGTTGATGCAGTATATCTCGTTGTATCCTACTAGGATTGAAGATGTTTGCAAATGGACATATGATAATCTAGACCTGTGGGGTGATACAAATCAAAAGCGAGATGCAGCGATCATTTATATCAGGAATGGTCTAGCAAATCTTCCATTAGTTGGTATTCCTGAAATAGCCCTAGCAGCGTTGCTAGTTGAACTTACTACTTTATAAAGGAGAATATTATCCGATACTTATTGATTACATTTTTTAGAAAGCCCGGTGGACAAATTGATGAAGAAGTCAGAATAGCCAAGCGAGTCAAGCCTGCCGATGTATCTACCTGTAACATCATTGTAGATTATGCACTTAAAAAAGTTGAAAAGTGCAACATTGAAGGCAAAAAAATTGACACCGACTTTGACAAATTAAATGAATATTATAAGGGAGTCTACCCCCCTCTAATTACTCAATTAGAGAGGGAAGCCCCTATCTCACTAAAAGCTAAAGACGATCTGAAGCCTTAGTCGTAAAGTTTCAATACCTTTTCAATGATTCTATGGCGTCTAATGTCTCTTACTTCAAATTTACTTAAGCCGATTTCGCCTACAGGATTTTCTGTCAAGCGATAAGTCAAATCTAGTAAGCCATTATCTTTGGTTCTACGGTCGGTCTGCTCTACGTCACCGGTGATCACAATTTTACTGCCAATTCCAATTCTAGTCATTAGCATTTTAATTTGTGATGGTGTGGCGTTTTGAGCCTCGTCTAAGATTACCCAGCTATTTTTAAAGTTTCTACCCCTGCAAAACGCCAGTGGAGTAATTTCTATTATCTGCTCTTTGAGCATGTATTCGACTTCTTTCATAGAATAGTATTCTTTAAGAATATCTAGCAACGGTCTTACCCAAGGTTCCATCTTACTATTAAGATCACCTGGTAAAAATCCATGTTTTTCATCGTCTACTGCTACCGCCGGTCTAGTCAAAATAATCTTTTTACAATCTCCTTGTCTGAGTGATTTTAGTGCAGCAAGCATACCTAAGTAAGTTTTACCCGATCCCGCAGGACCATACACTACTACTATATCTTTGGAATCATCCATAAGATTTAGTATATAATTTTCTTGGTTTACTGATTGAGGGACGAGTTCTATCGGCTTTTTAACTCTATGAACTTGATTAAAGTCTATTGTGTTATTGCTTTCATTACCGTAGTATGTTGTAACTTTTTGCATTTTCTTGTTGTTTTGTTCTTTTCGTAAGGCTCCGGTTTTTCTTTTGCTCAATTTAGTCTCCTTTTAATCTATCGGCACAAGTATTTAAGTAGATAAGATTGTGTAATAATTGAGTACTGATGTATTCCAAATGTTAGATAAATATACTGTTAGCCGATAGAGTATTCCGTCGCAAAAACTTAAAGAGATAAATACTAGTATGGTTCATAAAGTCGCAGATGATTGGTTTAACAGCGTAGACTACGTTAGTATAATTAGTACCGTAAAGGGAATTTATACAAGCGATGGATCTATGTCCATTTTGCTGGACTTTGAACGGGTACTAGATGACGCTGATTTATATGCCTATAATAACTGGTTATCAGGTGAACTAGTTCAAGGACCAAATTTAGGTCGCTATGATGTTACTTGTGTGTTTATGTGGCCTTATAAGCTAATGCCAGATCCGCGCGGAGCAAAACGATTACTTGCGTTAGGTTGCAAAGTAGAATTTGCTAAATCGGATATCAAGGTCCCTGTCGAGATTACTAATTATGATGACTTTGTTCCGGGTACTAAGTATCCTAGAATGAAGCAACGAAAGATTTGGTTTGTTAAGATCACAGTGCCACTGGACTTAATGGATGATATTAAGGAAGGTTCTATCGATTTGGCAGGTCAAACTATTGATTTAGCAGATATTCAGGATGCATATGATGAGGATCTTGATAAAGAACATATGCACGGTAATAATAGTCAACAGACAGGCTCATTTGGTCCTGGTCCAGCCGGATCAATGCCAGCTGGAACAGCCGCAGCAACAGGATTGTAATCTATGACTAGAAAAATTAATGAAGGATTAGATTACCGGGACTTTGTAGATCAAATAGAAGATACTATCACAGTAGATGAGTATGCTGCTAAGATGGGCAAAGATGCGAATGTAGTTACTATTGCATTTGTAGTACATTCTAAAGCGGCAGCACAAGATTTAGTACAGTGGTTAGAAGTTGGGTATGATTGGATACTAGATGCTAGTGTAAGTCAAGGCGAAATTGAGCCAGGCAAGTGGCTAGTGTTTGCTGAAACAAATCGCAGAACCTCTACTCCTGACAGGATTTGCGAAATATTAGAAGATTTATATACGCTAACTGATCTTAAATTAAAAGACTGGACGGTAGAAATTAATGATGAGGAGTACGATGCCGATCCAGAAGTATTAAAGCAAGTAATGACACTTTCGCCTCATGAGTATAGAGAAAAAGTAGAAAAAGAAAAAGAGTTAAACGAATATCGAACTAGAGCAAATCTTCCTACAAAAAAGCTATATGAAGATGATGAGTATATTAGGAATCTAAAAGCATTAGCGAGGATTTAATATGCGAAAAATATTAAGGTCTATGCTACAAGATGGGCATAATAAATCGTTATCCTCAAAAAGAGTTATTACCTTATTATCCTTTACCCTATGTGCTGTAGGATTTATTGGTAATATGTTTTTTAAACTAGCAGTAGATGCTAATATGTATAATTCCTTAATGTATATTGTAGTTGCAGGTTTGGGATTTACCGCGTCGGAGAAATTTGTATCGGTTAATAAAACAGATAATTCTTATGATAATACAACTATATCCTCTGCATCTGGAACTCGTCCGCCTTAATTTGACATATCAACAATTCTTTGTTATAATAGCGCATGGATTATTATTCGACATTAGGGATAGCCAAGACAGCTACGCCCGAAGAAATAAAAAAAGCATATCGTAAGCTGGCTAGCCAGCATCATCCCGACAAGGGCGGTGAGACTGCTAAATTTCAAGAATTGCAAACTGCTTATGAAACACTAAGTGACCCACAAAAACGGCAGCAGTACGACAATCCTCCGCCTCCGGGTATGGGAGGTATGAATCGTGGACCTCACGGGTTTGCCTTCTCAACAAACGGTGTAGATGTAAGTGATATTTTTGCTCAGGTATTTGGGCAAAATAGTCCGTTTGGACCAGGCCAGCGAGGTAATCAAAAGCAAGTTTTTAGAACTAGGGTCAACGTATCACTTTTAGATGCATTCAATGGCTCACAACAAATGCTTAAAGTGCAAACTAATACCGGAACTAATATTATTACTTTGGACATACCTAAGGGTGTTCATACTGGCAACCAAATTAGATATGAGAATATCATTGAGAATGGTATATTAATGGTAGAATTTGTAGTGATGCCTGATTTGAAATTTGATAGACAAGATCACAACTTGGTATGCACTCACACCATATCAGTACTAGATTTGATTGTTGGGACTAGCTTTGATTTTACTACTATTTCGGGTAAAAAATTGCAAGTTACTGTCAAACCCAAAACACAACCATTCCATCAATTAAAATTAGCAGGGCAAGGTATGCCCATACTTAATTCTAATCAGTACGGAGACCAGATAATCTTGCTTAACGCTATTATTCCTGATATTATAGATAAATCTATAATAGATAGTATTGAACATTTGAGAAATAAATAAGTGTATAAGGATAAACATGCAGACTAGCCCAGAAATTGAAAACATCATTGAACAGTCCATTGCTCTTGCAAAGGAGAGAAACCATCAGTATGTAACAGTAGAACACTTGTGTTTGGCATTAGTCTCATTCTCTCCTTTTAAAAAGAGTCTAACATCTTTTGGTGTTGAAACTGATGCAATGATTGGGGAAATGACACACTATCTTAATGCTCTACATTCAATTGAAGCTAAAGAACCAAACACGCAGCCTAAGAAAACTAATACGCTAGAACGAGTAATGAACCGTTCGGTAACGCAGGTTCTGTTTACCGGTCGGAAACAAGTACTAACTATTGATCTTTACCTAAGCATTTGTGCTGAGGGTAACAGCCACGCTCATTACTATTTGTTGAAATACGGCGTTAACAAAATGGAGTTCGTACAGCATTGGCAGAAAACTTATAAGGGCGGTGACTATGCTACTAACCTAACTGATACCCAAGCTGATGAAATTTTGCAAGAATATACTACTAATCTAACTGTATTGGCTAGACAAGATAAGATTGAACCAGTTATTGGTCGAATTCAAGAAATTGACGATATTATCAATGTGCTAGCAAAACGATTCAAGTCCAATGTGTTGATGGTTGGTGATCCCGGTGTTGGTAAGACTGCTATCGCTGAAGGTATTGCGCTTGCTATTGTTAAGGATGAAGTACCTGACTTTTTAAAAGGATATGAATTATATTCGTTAGAAGTGGGTTCATTACTTGCTGGCTCTAGATATCGCGGTGACTTTGAAGAAAAGGTAAAGCATGTACTAGAGGCGTTGCGAACTAAGAAAAATGCTATTCTCTTTATCGATGAAGCCCATACTATGAAGGGTGCTGGCAATGCTGGTAACAGCGGCGCAGTTGACTTTGCCAATATGCTGAAGCCTGCTATCACTAAGGGTGATTTAAAGGTAATTGCTTCTACAACTTGGGAAGAGTTCTATGAAAGCTTTGAAAAAGATCGTGCGCTTATGCGTAGGTTCTTTAAGATCAGCATTGATGAGCCTTCACCGGAAACGACTGTTAGAATTCTTAGCGGTATATCTTCTCGTCTTAATGATTTTCATGGTGTCGCTATTACAGAGGAAGCTATTAAGGCTGCCGTCGACGGCGCAAGCAGATACATTCATGATAAAAAGAACCCTGATAAGTCTATTGATTTATTAGATGCGGCATGCGCCAAACAAAAGGTTCTTGGTAATAAAGATGCTGTTATTGACAAGAAGTTGATTTATGATCAAATTGAAAAGTACACAGGAGTTCCTGCTGACAAATTAGCAGGTGACAATCTTAATAAGATCAGTAATCTTGATGTTAATATCAAGAGCAAGCTTTATGGTCAAGATGAAACTGTAGAGAAGGTACTTGAGCGTGTATATGTTTCGTTTGCTGGAATTGGAAATGAAACTAAACCCACAGCAAGTTTCTTATTCTTAGGACCAACCGGCACAGGTAAGACTGAACTTGTTAAGTTGTTAAGCAAGAATTTAGATATGCCCTTACTCAAGTATGATATGAGTGAGTATAGTGAAAAGCACTCAGTATCGTCATTAATTGGTCCTCCTCCGGGATATGTTGGCTTTGGCGACTCACAAGTTCAAGGTGGCCGACTGGTGTCCGATCTAAGTAAGAATCCTCACGCTGTAATGTTGTTTGATGAGGTGGAAAAAGCTCATCCAGATATCTTTAACATCTTTTTACAGATGTTAGATGAAGGTCGTATTACAGGTTCTAATGGCAAGGAAGTTAGTTGCAAGAATTGCATCATCATCCTAACTAGTAATTTGGGTAGTGCTGATAGTGAGCGCAACAATATTGGCTTTGGTGCTATGGAAAAGACCGGAGAAGATGATAAGGCGCTTAAGGACTTCTTTAAGCCTGAGTTTAGAAACCGCTTAGATATGATTTGCAAGTTCAAGAAACTTGACACACTCTCTATAAAGAAGATTGTTATTAAGTTTGCTGAAGATATCAAGAAAGCTTTATTAGACAAGCACAACATTACTCTTAATCTTAGTGAACCAGTCATAGAATATTTGGCAGCTAAGGGCTATGATAGCAAGATGGGGGCAAGACCGCTAGCTAGAAAAATTGATGAATTGATTAGGGTTCCGATTTCTAAGAAGATTTTGTTTGAACGCATTAAGGATTCAAATATCATAGCTATCCTAGAGAATGACGAGATTGCCTTTACTGTACACCAAAAGAGTGTAGCAAAAGTTGGCGAAGATGGTATCATCCAAGTTGAAGGTTGAAAATAGACCAACATTATTCTTGCACAAGTACGAATACCGTGCGGCTATTAGAATAGTCGGTGCAGGATGGTGTCATCACACAGATACTATTGAGCAATATAAAGATAAGATAGAAAGAATCAAAGAGTTTTGGCAACCGCACGGTACATATATGCCTTTCCCTTATCGGGCAGAGTATACGAATTACCTAGATAACGTAGATTTAAAAATAATCGATTTATATCTTAAATGGAAAAAAGAGCATAAAGAGTTATTTTCTTTTAGACAAGAATATGACCGAGTTAGCATCTTCGGTAATCACTTTAAGAAACTAGAGACAATTAAAGATATATATCCTAAAGCCAAACTGACTCATGCTAGGGTACTAGAAGCTGACACGCTATACTTTAAAAAAGATCCTAAATTTAATTATAGAGTTTATATAAAACCAAAACATAACACCTCAAATGATTTTTGTAATACTATGGCTCAGTTTGTAGAAAAAAATAAAGATAATCCTAACTATAAGATTAGTGCAGCTTTAGTTAGACGTTTTTGCAACCGAAAGCAGACTGCTTCAGGTATGACACTTATGCAGGGCAGAATGCTACACGGGTCATATTATATAGATTATAACGAATCTAGCACGGAAATGTACCTACATATACTTTTCCCCGATATGCTGGGTAAACCGCACAACTGTAAGAAACATCCAAACAATTGATAAATACTCTAAGAAATCGGAGTACTTATGGCCAAGATTGTAGAAGAAATAGTTGTTGTAAAATTCAGCAGAATTGTCAAAGATGTTGAAACTAAAAATTCCGGTATAGTAACCACAGACATACAGCAAGCATTAGAGCAGGTAGCCCAAGAATTAGCGGGCGACGGTGTTGTGGTTGAAGTGGAGAAAGCATAATGGCGCAGACCACCACACTAATATTATTACCCGAGACCGCGTGGACTAATAATAACCAAGGTACTGCTGTTGTATATAACGTATACGGTAATCAACAACCCGCTGCCTCATATTATTTGTC
>Ga0114962_10002709_pt1 | contig 14574 bp, 19 predicted proteins | sample C_130820_MF_Meta_FD_87017 | JGI IMG/M metagenome (GOLD analysis project Ga0114962, IMG submission 87017) | Freshwater microbial communities from Lake Croche, Canada to study carbon cycling - C_130820_MF_MetaG | ecosystem: Environmental > Aquatic > Freshwater > Lake | place: Lake Croche, Canada...
AGTATTATAAAAATATTAATATAACATTAGTATAATGAAAATTATAGAAAAAGATGGTACAACATATTGGGTTGGTAGAAATGCTCAAGATAATTGGGATATTATAAAAAAGGCGGAACAAAATTGGTTATGGTTTCACTTAGATAAATTTCCATCATCACATGTAATAATATGTAAAAATGTAAAAGAAATATTAGAAAATGATATTCAATATGCATGTAATTTAGTAAAAGATTATAGTAAATATAAATTTAATAATATTGGTATTGTATATTGTGAAATTAAAAATTTAACAATTGGTACAGAAGTTGGAAGTGTAACATTTAAAAGTAATAATAAAACAACAAAAATTTATCTTAATATATAATATATAAATGGACGCACATTATTTAATAAAATATTTAAGTAATTTAGAAAATTCAAAAGACGAAAAAGATAAAAATTCAAATGTAGAAAAATTTAATATGACTCCAAGTGCATCATTACTTAGTAATTTAGTATCATTAGCAATTGGCGGATATGCTGCATATTTAAGTTACACATGTAATACTAGACATAATGTGGATGAACCATTTAAAGTTATCTATGCAGCATTAGCATTTTTCTTTGGTTTATTATATTTAGTATATTATTTATTATTTAGAAGTGATTACTGTCGTGTAGAATAATTTTATCAAAAAATTGAAAAATTAATAATATGTAATATATAATATGTTTTATATATCAACACAATGGCGTCAATGGATAAGATCGTTGCTCGTGCGAATACCATCGAACTGATTAACGCTAATATCATCTTGAAGAAGGATCTGGATCGCGATATTAATGATCTGAGTAATTTTTGGATGATTGGATCAAAGAAGGATATTTTAGAGAAGGATGGACTTTTTGGTAATTATTGGGTAATTACCAAAAATTCTACTACATCTGATTCAACGTATGAACTTTATTGCGGGAAAAATATTACATCGTCTTATGTTCCGTCTATTATTTTTATCTACGAGAATGATAGTTTTAAGGGAGTTTTGACTGGCGATGTTATTCGTAAGTTAATTCTAATTGGACAGAACGGAGTTCTTTCTTGGGAGAAGGTTGAAAAACCTCTTGTAAGTCTCAGTAGTATTCATTCTGGCAGTAGGACATTTATGAGTGTCGGCCCTGGAATACGGATTCAGCGGATTGATCATGTGACGGGTCGTGTTACCGAAATTCCTAATCAGTTTCCAGGACTTGTTAACATCTCTCAATTTCAACGCGCAGATACAATCGCGAATGCCCAAATTGCGCGTGCTCAACAGGATCGTGCAATGGCGGTGATGAATACTCCAGGGATTTCACTGGGTGCTATTGGCGCTAATCTTCATCTCTTTCGGTTCAATTGATGATATTCCAAACATATTTTTTTTAAATGTTCTATAATAAAAATAGGATACTTTTACTAATAATTCACGAGTTTCTTCTTTCCATATTTTTGATTTATATAATGCAAATAAAAATAAAAGTGCAGTAACTATATGTATTTCAGTATTAGAAATTTTATAAATTGGTCCAATTAATTTACCCATAAAAGTATCAGTAGATTTCTTTCCGCGTAATTTTGATTCAATTATTGTTAATACACATGTATCATCATTGGTATACCAATGTATACCAAGAAAAAATAAAATAAAACAATAATATAATAATATGACAGGGTGTTCAAAAACAAATGGTGTAATTGAAACAAATATAATAAATATTAAATGTAAAAATGATATAATATTTGCCAATATATTCATATTATATTATTTAGAATATAATATTAAGAAAATAAACAAAAATGATGAAAATATATAAAGATTGGATTTATCTAATATAAAGAAAATTGAATAGTATAATATATATAAATAAATTTAAGGTAATAACAATAAAAAGTTATATAATGGCTTCTGAAATATGTGAATTTACTGATGATACTATAACAGTATGCCCTGAATTTGATGGCATGAATTTAAAAGATGATATATTAAGAGGTATATTTTCATTTGGTTTTGAAAAACCATCTCCAATTCAACAACGAGCAATTATACCTTTAATTAATGGTGTAGATTTAATTGCTCAAGCACAATCAGGAACAGGAAAAACAGGAACCTTTGCAATTGCTATTTTACAACGTATTACATTTGATGTGAAACCAAATGAAAATCCGCAAGCATTAATTTTAGTACCAACCCGTGAATTAGCGCAACAAATTAAAAAAGTAATTAACGAGATTGGTAATTATTGTAAAATTTCAATTCATGCATGTATTGGTGGTACAAATATTATGGATGATATTAATGCATTACGTTCAGGTCAACATATAGTAGTAGGAACACCTGGACGTATTTATGATATGATAAGTAGAAATATATTAACACTTACAAATTTAAAAATGTTAATTTTAGATGAAGCGGATCAAATGTTAGATCGTGGATTCAAAGAACAAATATATGAAATATTTAAATGTGGTATTGTTAAAACAACACAAATTGGATTATTTTCTGCGACATGGACAAAAGAGTCAGAAGATCTCGCATTATTATTTATGAACAATCCAGTTAAGATTGAAGTAAAAAAAGAAAGAATTACATTAGATGGTATTAAACAATATAAAATTCTTATTCAAAAAGACGAATTTAAATTAGGTGTTTTAATTGATTTGTATAAAGCGGTGTCGATTCAACATACAATTATTTATTGCAGTCTTAAAAAAAGAGTGGAAGAATTAGCGTCAAAATTAAAAGAACATGGATTATCTATGATTTATATGCATGGTGAAATGACTCAATCAGAACGTGATAATATTATGAAAGAATTTCGTTCTGGTACAACACGTATTTTAATTACTACTGATTTACTTGCTCGTGGTATTGATATTCAACAAATATCATTAGTAATTAATTATGATATCCCAAGTAATAAAGAAAATTATATTCATCGTATTGGTCGTACAGGACGTTTTGGACGTAAAGGTATTGCATTAAATTTTGTATCTGATAAAGAAATGCAATATATATCTGATATAGAAGAATTTTATTCAACGTCAATTAGTGAATTACCAAGTGATTTAGCAGGAGTATTTAATTCATAAAAAAATATATAGATATTATATGTCAAATGAACTATATAATCAAACAGCAGAAATTGGAAAATTAAGTTTAGAATTATCAACTGTATTTTTTATCATAACAGGAATTATTTTATTTATAATTGGTTATTATAATAATAAAGATTGGAATTATAATTTAATTGATATACCTTCTATTATAGAATCAATAGATAATCCATCTGGTATGTGTGATTCATATACAACATATTCTGGTAATAATACAAACACATATTATAATTGTACATTTACATGTAAGTATACTATAAATGATATAGAATCTAGGGTTCAATTTTCAACAAATGGTATATCAAAACCATACAATCCTGGAGATTTAGTAATGTTAACATATGATTCAACATCAACAAAACAACCAGTATTACAAATATCTAGATTTTATACCAAATGGTTTATAATAGGAGGATTTTTCTTTTTATTAGGTGGTATAGTTGATTATATGATATTAAGATCTTCATATAAACCAATACTAGCGACATATGGCGCAATAAATATTGGTTCTAAATTATTATAATTTATTATAATTTATTTATATACTATATATATAAATAAATGACTAATTTTGGGGATAAGGTCTATAAAACAACTTCTGTTATAGGACAAGGACAAAATATAATAGTATCATTTATATGTGTTGGTCTTGGTATATCTTTTATATATGCTTCATATTCTATGGCGTATATAGATCCAATAGATAATACCAAAACAACAAAAAATATTAATTTTACATTCCCAGTAGTTGGATTCTTTTTTGGTGGTTTATTGACAATATATGCAGGCATTAGTACTTTTATAATCTCTACAAGTCCTGGAGCAGATGCATATAATACTGCATCGTTTATAGGTAATACCTTAAATAATAGAATAATATAATTCTAAAAAATAATTAAGTCACTAACACATTTACTACCATCATCTTTTTTATTATATCCATTTACTTTATTAATATTTACTGTAATGTATTCATCATTACATGATTTATAACATTTATCATCTATTTTATCATAACCTTGTTCACATACCGGTGTATAATTAGATCCAATACCAATACATGTATTTCCATTATATAATTCTGATCCAAATGGACAAGGATTTTTATTAGGGTCAGTTTCTTTATTTTGAATAAATTTTTTACATTGTTTTGTAATATTATTATTATTATTTGGTATGTTTATTAAAATATCTTTATTGTTACATATAACATCAATTACTTCTCTGTTATATGCGATAACTTTATCAGTTGTTTTGGAAATATCTGTCATATTATTTATTTATAAATTTTTTTTGAAGACATTGTTTTCCACTTATATCTATATTATAATCAACGGTATTAATTTCTGCACTTCTAGAGTATTCTGGGCAATTTTTATAACACTTGTATTGGTTATTTACTTTATACATATTATAATTAATTGGACATGTTGCAATATAAGGATCTTCATTTTCATGATAACATCTGTTATCTACTAATGTATCTAATCTATTTCCGCAATAGATATCTTTTGTTTCCTTTAATCTATCAATAATTAAAATATCTTTTAAATTATTCATACTATAATTATTTATTTTTTAATTAAAATATTTTAATGAATCTTTACGTAAACATTGTTTACCTTTTGTTATATTAATTGTATAATTAATTGAATTATATTCTGCACCATTAGAATTATTTGGACAATTTTTATAATTTATATATTTATTATTCACATTGTATAATCTATGACCATCTGGAATAGATGCAGGATATATTGTTGGATCACTATAACATTTATCACCTAATAATTTATCATTTGAATTACATATGAGACCTACTGAAGAAGGTGAATAATATAAAGGATTTTCGTAACATTGATCATAACATTTATATTCATTATTAGTAAAACATTTAACTAATGAATCTGGACAAGATGCAAGATATGGATTAGTATATATTTCACAATTTTGTTTATTTTCATTTGTACATTTTGCATTTATTTCATTTATTAAATTATTACATATTAATATTTTATTTTCATTCGGATCATCTGGATTACAATTTAATACATTGAATGAATTAGTTAATCTATTACATTCATCATTAATAAGTACGTCAGATGGGGAATCACATGTTAAATCAATTGTTTCTTTTAATCTATCAACAATTAAAATATCTTTATTTAATATAGAATTATTCATAATATAATTCTATATTTTTATCCTAATAAATCAAAACTATTATTTGTTTCTATATCTTCCGCAACACTTAGATATATTCCAATATTATATAAATAATTATAAATAGGATATCCTTCATAGTTAATATTAATATTAAAAAAAATATGAGGGTTAAAGACTAATGTATCTTTTAATAATCGATTATTTTGAGCCATACCCAGAGTATTTTTTAATAAATTTACTATATAAATATCTGGAATATTTTTAACAAGGATATACCAAATACAATGTGTACTTCTATATATTTTTGATATATATATATTACGAGAATAATTCATTAAATTTTCAATAGATCTAGTAACATCATTTTTTATATTATCAGATAATATTTCACCATTATATACTAATATATTATCATTATTAATAAATGGATGTATTACTGAATTAAAAAATGTAGTAGTGTTCATCTATTATAAATAAATAAAGTTTTATCATTTTATATAAAAATTATTAAATCAAACTAACATTTTCATTTATTAAAAGTTCTTTTTGTAAAATCGGTAAAATTTCTTGAATTGGTAATTGAAATATATTAATTAATGCATTAACTTTAGATTGTATAGGTGGATTATATATTAAAAGATTAATAATTTTTTGATTATTATCACTATATAAAAAATTATAGTTATCACAATTTTCAATTAATTCAGAGAATGATTTATTAATTGAAGTATTTTTTATTTGAAGATCTAATAAAATATAACTATTTATTAAAATTTGAAGTTCATTTATAAGTTCTATTTTAAGTGCAATACAATTTGTATAAATCATATTATATTTTTCTTGAAAATTTTTGATTTTTAATTTATTATAAATAGTAATTAAACTATTTATAATACGTAATCTATAAGGAATACTAAATTCGATATTTTCAAGTGGTAAATATGAATTATATTTTGTTGTTAATTCTTGACCAATATTCGCTTGATCGAAAATATAATTAATATATGTTTTAAAGTGTAAATAACTATCTATCATTTTTTTATCCCATCCTAATTCATCATTTTCCAATAATGAATCAATATAATTTATTTCAGTTTTATATCGTTTTGATAAATTTAAAGAACAATCAAAGACAAGATCATTTAATGAATCAAATTTTTTCTCTTCAAATACGTTTAACATAAAAGTTACAGCGATAATAGTAGCATTAAGAATTTCATCTTTTAAACAATCAATTGGTTCAATTATTTTATTTTTTTGATTTTCCGTTGAAAATATATTATAATAATTATTATCTTTTAGATATTGAATACAATCTGAATTTGAATTAAATTTTAATGTCGATGATTTTAATTTTGTAATATTAATATTATGCTTTTTTAACTGATGAAATAATACATGAATAAATCGATTATTTAGATATCCAGTATAAAAATATAATGTAAGACATTTCCACATAGAATTAGTTAATTTTGTTATAATAGAAGGTAAATACTCCCATCTATTTAATAGACATATATAATTTATAAAATTTATTGCAAATGGTTCATTTTCATATATATTTTCATTATTTTTTAATATAACTTGATTAAATACAGGAACACTAAGTAAATACCATCCAATTGAATAAAATGGTAATTTAATATATGATTGAATTTCAAATAACGTATTTATTGAATCATACCAATAGGATCGAACCATATGTCTTTTAATATCATCAATATTATTTGTGATAAATGGTTTAATGATTGTTACCTCATCATATATATAAAAAATAGTACGATAATTAACATTCTCTTTATTATCTAATTTAGAAATTAAATTTATAATGGATGGTTTAAGTTCAGGATACTTATTACATTTTAAATATATAACTGTGACAACATTTGTTGAGATTACATTATAAGTACATCCAAATTCTTCAAACCATTTATATATTTCAAAAAATGTAATACTTTCATCTAAAGATGAAAGTAATAGATGCATCATACTATTACTAATTATTTCACGAATTTTATCAAATTCTTTAAAAATAGTCCAAAGAAACTGTAATAGAGTACAATTTTTATTTTTAATTAATAAAATTAAGAATTGTACTAAATTACCATTATCTATAAATTCACATATTGAATTTGATGATTCTTCACTTAATTGTGAAGATAATTTATTTTTAAGTTCAGGGAATATCTCATTGAAATCACCTCTAGACATTCTAACCAAGAATGAATAATATAAGAATCAATATATAAAATAATTTTATCAATTTTTATTTAATAATGATAAAATTATTTATTTCTTATCTCTAAATATTTTAATTTATAGTTTTTATATTCATTATAATATGAATCTTTATCCATCATTCTTTCATTCACAATACCACCAAATTGTGTTGTTTTAAGATCGTTTATTAAATTATTTAAAATTTGTTTACCTTCTATTAACATACCGTCTGGTGCAGAATCTATAAAGTTACTTTTTTTCCAAACTGGATTTACATCTACTTGTTTTAAGAAATTTACTCTACCACCTTTCATTCGTAATTTAAAATTATATAAATTGGTACCTTCTGAATTATAACGAACAAAATATACATGTTTAGATGTTAAAAAATTAGTAGGAATTAACATTCTGGATGAATCATTATTAAGATTTAAAACAGATACTCCAGATACACCAGAACCACCACTAATAGAATGCTCTAATTCTTGTTGATTACCGCCTTTTAATATTACATGTTTAATATTAGATCCAGTATTATTAAGATTATCTTTTACATCATTAATACCAGTTGATATAATATTACCACTGTTATCTAATCTAGTTTTACCAACATTTATTAATCTTTTTGTAGTATTAATACCTGTATGAGTTACATCATCAACACCGTTTAATACTCCAGTTGATAAACGATGTCCCATTATTAATGTTTCATCACCAATATTATAAGTTGTCTTACCTACATCATTTACTATATTAGCACCTGTATTAAAGGTATTATTTAAAATATCTCTACCAGTATTAATGACATGGTTTCCTGCATTTACACCAGTATCTATAATTTTAGAACCAACATCTAATGTACCTATAACAACATCATGTGTTAAATCAACTGCTGTATTTAATGATTGTTGACCAATTTTAGTCACACCTTGGATTGAACCTGATATAGTATCAATTGTATCATCAGTAACTTTTTTTATATTAGATGATAAATTATTAATTCCTCTGCTACCATTTTCAGTAACAGAAGATCCTATTTTTTTTAAATCATTTGATAATCCTGATGACATTTGTCCTGTGTGATTTATAGAGTCATGTGCAATTGAATTTAAACCATTTACGGTATTGGAAGTAATGTCAAAACCTGTTTTTCCAATATCTGATACTACATTATATGATCCAGTACCAACCGTTCTTAATCCATTATATGTAGTATCTAAACCTGTTTTACCAAGAGAATATGTTGTGTCTAAACCAGTATTAACAGTATCTTTCATCGCTAATAATCCTTCTCTTGTAATACCAAGACCTGTATTTAAAGTATTTTTTGTTATATCTACTGCACCTTTACCAACTTCAATACCAGTATTCACTGTTTTTTGACCAAGTGTAAATACACCATTTGCAACAGTACCAATAACATTTCCAGATTGATCTACAATTTTATACATTATATTATTTGATCCATTAACTGATGCTGGATAATCGACATTTTCTGTAACATGTTTACCACCATTAACTGAAAATTTATTAATAGATGAAATTAATGTATTCTGAAAAGATGAGGAATTCATATATAATATACTTTTTTATTTTTTTGTAAATCTATAATTAATTGAGAATACACTTCTTTTAATTCTTTTAATTCATAGATTATTCTTTTATCTAAAATCTTTATTTTTTGAGTCTCCTCTATAATATATTTTTTTAAACTTTTAATACTTATTATTAATTTTTTTTGTTTTTGTATCGAATTTTGAATTAAATCGAGTGATTTATATAAATTATTTGTAAATATTTTACGAGTATCCATATTTATTGTTTCTAACGCTCTAGAATATGTACTGTCAATTGTGAGAAAATAACCAGTAAGTTCTCCATATTTTTTTAATATTTCTTTTATTTTTTCTTTTATTTCTTCTATTTTTTCTTTATCTTCTTCGATTATATTTATTATAGAATCAGATTTTTTAAGTAATGCATCTATTTCATTAGAATCTTGTGTATATCTCTCGCCAATAAATCTAGTTAATTCTATAAATGATTGATATTTTTGTTCAGTAGTCTTTAATTCTTCCATAAAATTGTATATATCAACCTCTAATTCTTTTATTTTTTCGGGTAATTCTTCTGGTGTTATTGGTTCAAATTTTAATTTTTTTAACCCTCTTTTTGTTTTTTTATAATTATTTGCACCTTCATCTGTGATTTCATCATTGTCTTTTATATTTTCTTGATATAATAGATCTAATGGTATCATGTCTTGTTTTTTATTATCTTTATTTGATTTATTTAATGATAGAGGTACATCTTCGTTTAATTCTTGATTTAAATAATCACCTAATAATGGTTTGGCGAATGGTAAATTAACAGGTAAAACTTCTTTTTGTTTTGGAAGCACAATACGACCATCTTGAAAAATTACATCATCTTTTTTTGTTGGTAATTTATTAAGACTTGACACTTTAATTCCAATTAATTTATCATTTTCAAAAACTAATTCCTCTTGTTGTCTTTTATGAAATTGTGAACATAGACCCTTTTCAAAATTTCTACATGATTTTGAATCATTTCTACATTTTGCATCCAAATTAAATGGATCTGGAAAATGAATTTTACCACATTTATTCTTTACACATGATGCAAGTTTACTAAATCCTGATTTGCAAAAATTAGATATTGGTATTATAGTATCTGAATCAGGATTTTTTATAATAATAGGATCTCTATATGATGGACTTATTATATCTTTTATATTGTCATATATTATATTTAAAATTTCATTTTGTGTTGGGATTCTATCTGTTGGAAAATTTAAAAATAAATAATAGTATTTTTCTATTAATAATTCATAATATAAATCCCATATTAATGAAAAAGATGGTAAATGATTGTTTATTTCATTAATTTTATCTTGAATTAAATCGTCTTTTAAATTAATACCATTAAAAATATTACTAAGAATAACTTGTTGTTTTTCCCATGTAAAAACATTAAATTCTTTTGCGTATTCAAAGATTAATTCTTTAATATCATATATTATTGTATTTATTACAAAAGGACGTAAAGTAAATGGTAATCCACCTTTTAATATTTGTAATTTATATAGATATTTATTTAATTTATTATTATAATTTCTCATATAATAATATATGAGAAATTATATATTTTATATAATCTTAATATGTATAATTATATACATATTATTTAAAACTAAAAATTATGAAAAATATGATTCAGAAACATTTGGATTTTTTTTATTACGACATGTAAATTCAGAAATAACAAATAAATATTGGATTGAATGTTATACATGTATTAGAAAATTTTATCCAAATAATAAAATAGTTATTATTGATGATAATAGTAATTATAATTATATTACAAACATAGAATTATATAATACAGAAATAATTAATTCAGAATTTCATGGAAGAGGTGAACTATTACCTTATTATTATTATTTACAAAATAAATATTTTGATTATGCTGTTATATTACATGATTCAGTATTTATTCAAAAATATATTAATTTTAAAAATAATATATCATTTTTATGGGAGTTCGAACATGATTGGGATGTCTCTAATATAGAAATTGAACTAATTAAAAAATTAGATAATTATCAATTTTTATTAGAATATTATAATAATAAACATTTATGGAAAGGTTGTTTTGGTATAATGTCTGTAATAAATTTTAATTTTATAAAAAAATTAAATGATAAATATAACTTTATAAAATTATTAGATTATGTAAAAAATAGAAATGATAGAATGAGGTGTGAACGTGTAATAGCATGTATGATATCATTTGAAAATAAAGATACAATATCATTATTCGGTAATATACATCAATATATGAAATGGGGAACTACTTATGATGAGTATAAATCAAATAATTGGGATTTACCATTAGTAAAAATATGGACAGGAAGATAATCACTTGTAATCTGTTAATACCCTTGCAGATGGATTAGTTACATTACCTGACCATTTAGGTAACCAATAATGAGGTATAACATTATGCTGATATCCATATAAATTTATAAATACTTTGTAATAATAAAATGCTTCTTTGGTTACTAAAGAAGATGAAAATGGAAAAGGGTCTATATTAAGAGGAACCTTTACTTTATCATCTAAATATTCATGTATTATTTCCCACCATGATTTTTCTTTAATAGATACACCATCTGAAAATGCCTCTTTTTTTCTAAATAATACTTCACTTGGGATTAAACTATCATAACGAAATGCCTCTCGAATTAAATATTTTTCTTGCTTATCATTATTTCTTCTATATTCAATTGGAATACTCATATAAAAATTAACAAAATCTCTGTCTAAAAATGGTGTTCTAGGTTCTAATCCATTATCTGAACAACTTCTATCTGATCGTAATACATCAAAATTATGAATTTCTTTTAATAAATTAACACTTTCAAAATGAAAATCTAAATTAGATGGTGCATTACGATGATATAAATATCCTCCTGCAACCTCATCCGCACCATCGCCATTAAATATAACAATACTTTGATTTTCTTTTTCTTGTGTTTGATTATATTCTTTAATCTTTTTACATACTAAATAATTACCAACACTAGCGCGGATACTTGTTATATCATATGTTTCTGTTATTTTAATAACTTCATCTATATGTTCTAAAAATTCTTCTGGTTTTACTAAGAATTCATGGTGATCTGATTGTAAATAATTTGCAACGATACGTGCATATTTTAAATCAGGTGAACCTTCAAAACCGATTGAAAATGTTCGTAATTGTTTGTCTTTAGGTAAATAATATCTTACCAAACCAGCAATTAAACTAGAATCTAATCCACCACTTAATAAACATCCAATCGGTCTTTCAGTCATCATACGTTTCTTTACACTTGCATGTAAAAATTTATTTATGTCAGTTAATACTTGTTCATAATTATTTTTTAATAAAATATTTTCATTCCAAATATATAAATAATAGGGTTTTATTTCATAATTAAAATCATTTAAATTAGATGATAATGTCATATAGTGTCCTGGAGGAAAATGAGATATATTTATAGTTTCTAATGATGTATTCATTCCTTTCATTTCACTTCCAATTTGAATTATACCATTATCAATACTATAATATAATGGTCTTACACCAAATCTATCACGACCACAATACAATATTTTTTTTTCTGTATTCCAAATAACAAATGCAAATACGCCATCTAATAATGAGCATGTTTTTTCAATTCCAAATTTTTTAAATAATAGTAATATTATTTCACAATCACTTTGTGTTGTTGGAGTATAATCTATTAATGTTTCTAATTCCTTGTGATTGTATATTTCTCCGTTACAAATTAATATATATTTTTCATATATCATTGGTTGAGAACCATTTGATACACCATTAATTGCAAGTCTATAAAAATCCATATGTATAGATGAATCATCATATTGTTTACATTCATCAGGACCACGCGCAGAAAGTGATTCACTACAGTTTAAATATGATGAGATTATTGATTTTTTAGGGTGACATAATACACAATAAATACCACACATTTTTATCTTTAAAATAAATATTTTTGTTTATTTATATTGAATTTAAATAAATAGAAATATAAGATAAAAATGGGAGGATGTATATCGATTAATAAACCAGAGAAAAAAAAATACCATAAAAAATCAATTCAAAAATCATTAAAAAAATTAGTATGGGATACCTATATAGGAGAAAAAATTGGTCTTACATTATGTATTTGTTGTAAACATCAAGAAATAAGACAAATTGAGTTTCATTGTGGACATGTAATCGCGGAGGTAAACGGAGGTAAAACAGAATTAAAAAATTTAAGACCAATTTGTGCCCAATGTAATTTAAGCATGGGACGAATGGATATGAAAGAGTATATTAAGACATATTTTACAAATGTAAAGATCCCACCTAATGTACCGTAAAATTTTATAATCATTTTCCGTCCGCGTCTTAACCAAAGTATTTGACGATATAATTTATATCAATAAAAATTGATAAGTTTTTTTCTTATAATAATAAAATATACTAAACAAATATCACATACTATATATCTACAATGTTTGTCTTTGAAGCAAAAAATCACATCACTCAAGAAACAGATTCGATTACTGGGAAATCAGTAATCGAAATATGTGGCGAAATTTTAAACTATTTTAATGGAAAACAATGCGTAGAAGGTGACTATACCGTTATTTTTATTGATAAAAATGGAAAAACTCTTCTTGAAATACTAGAGAGTAGTCTTAAATATGCAGTATTTGGTATAAATGATGGTGATTCATTAATTGAATCAAAAGAGAGTATAATTAAAAATGAGGCGGGTAAATTTATGTCAATGATTCATAGTGATATTGACATTATTGAATTTACAAATCCTATTCGTTGTGGAGAAGTTTATTGGGATGCTGATTATTTTGAAGAGGTCGAAGATAAAGCAGAAGATGAAGAAGATGAAGAAGAAGAAGAAGAAAATGCAAAATATGCAGAAGATGCAAATTCAAATATCAATCAATAATTTATTTATTAACATCAATATATTTATTTTTACATAATTGTCCTTCCTCCATTAAAATAATTGTTTGAATATCATTTTTATATGTGAATGAAAAAATATCTTTTAATCTTAAAAAAATGTATGGTATATAATACATATTTATTTATATTAGTTTTTTTTATTTATATATATATATAAATAATGGATATTGTTAAAATAGTGCTTATTAGTATATTTGTAATATTTACAATTGTATATATTGCAATGATCGGTTCACTAAATTTAAATATCGCATATAGTGATGTTGATAAAAGTTGTGATGGAATTAGTTCATTTGAAGATAAAAGAAATTGTCAATCTGAAAAACAAAAAAATATGCAAGACGATAGACAAAATAATATTAATACATTAAATATAATTGGTGTTATTTTAGGTATATTATTAGGTGTTGTTCATACACAAATTATTATGAATCTAAAAATAGATAATAATATAATGAAAATATTATTTTATTTAATTATAT
>Ga0114962_10002712_pt1 | contig 14561 bp, 13 predicted proteins | sample C_130820_MF_Meta_FD_87017 | JGI IMG/M metagenome (GOLD analysis project Ga0114962, IMG submission 87017) | Freshwater microbial communities from Lake Croche, Canada to study carbon cycling - C_130820_MF_MetaG | ecosystem: Environmental > Aquatic > Freshwater > Lake | place: Lake Croche, Canada...
CCCCAATTTGGCCTCTCACAGCAAAGGGTGGTTTGAAACGCCTTACATGGGCGCCTATGTGGCCCTCACGGCCGTGGCGGTGTTGGGCATGGTGTTGATGAACTTTGTGAAGTTTCCGCCGGTGGTCGAGAAAGTCAAAGGCAGCGCCGAAGGTCGCCCCTTGCGCGAGATCATGAAGCAACCGGTGTTCATTGTGGCCGCCGCCGCCGCAGCGCTCAGTTATGGCGTGATGAATTTGTTGATGGCAGCGACACCGCTGGCCATGCAAGTGTGCGGTTATCCGTTCAGCGATGTCGCATTGGTTTTAGAGTGGCACGTCATTGGCATGTTTGCACCAGGCTTTTTCACAGGCCACCTGATCAAGAAATTTGGCGTCTTGCAAGTCATGTCGGTGGGTGTGCTGTTGAATTTTGTCTGCATCGCCTTGGCGCTTTCGGGCACGGAGTTGCATCAGTTTGTGTTGGCCTTGTTTGTGCTGGGTGTCGGTTGGAACTTTGTATTTACGGGCAGCACCACCTTGGCCATGACGGCTTGGCGGCCTGAAGAGAAAGACCGCGGCCAAGCGGCCATCAATTTCTGCGTTTTTGCCACCATGGCCTTCACCTCGTTTGCCTCCGGCGCGTTGGTGACCACACAAGGCTGGGCTTTGTTGAACTACGGCTCGGTCGTGCCTGTGACACTCACGGCGCTGGCCTTGATGTGGCTGGTCTGGATTCGGAAAAACCAGACCGCCAATTGAACTCAGTTTTCAGGGCAGGGAGGCCATGACCTCTGCCACCGAGGCGGTGAGTTTTTTGGCATAAGGCACATGCAAAAACTCATTGGGGCCGTGCGCATTGCTCTTGGGGCCCAACACACCACAGACCATCATTTGTGCTGTTGGAAAACCTTGGCTCAACATGCTCATGAGGGGGATGGTGCCACCCTGACCGATGTAGCCCACCGATGCACCAAAGTGCGATTGACTGGCACGTTGCAAGGCATTTTCAAACCAAGCTGTGCTGCTGGGTGCGTTCCAACCCGTCGCGCCGCCGTTGGATTCAAACGTCACACGGGCTTGGTAAGGTGCGTTGTCTTCTAGCAAGGCTTTCATTTTGGCAACAGCGCTTGCTGCATCAACCAAGGGAGGCAAGCGCAAACTGAGTTTGAAGGCTGTGTAGGGACGCAGCACATTGCCTGCATTTTCCAAAGTGGGAAAGCCTTCGGCACCGGTCACACTCAGTGTGGGTGTCCAAGTCCGATTGAGCAAAGCCTGCAAAGGATCGGTGGTGGTGGGCAATGCAAACATGGTGGAGCCACCGCAGTCGTAGTGTGCCCAAGGAAAACGTTTGTAAATTTCTTCACCCAAAATACCTGCGGTGGCTTTGGCTTGTGCCAATCGATCGGCAGGCACTTCGCAGTGGAAGCTGTCGGGCAAAAGGCGACCCGATTTGCTGTCTTCCAAACGATCTAAGACTTGGCGCATGATGCGAAAGCTAGAGGGCACCAAGCCGGAAGCATCACCCGAGTGAATGCCTTCGGTCAAAATTTCGACCTTCAAAGTGCCACTGGCCATGCCGCGCAAACTGGTGGTGAGCCATAACTGATCGTAGTTACCCGCGCCACTGTCTAAACAAATGACCAAGCCCACATCGCCCAAACGCGGGCGCAGTGCATCGATGTAGGGCAGCAAATCGTAAGAGCCCGATTCTTCACACGTTTCGATCAAACCCACGATGCGGGGGTGCGGTGTGTTTTGATTTTTCAAAGCCTGAACGGCGGCAATGCTGGCATAAGCGGCATAGCCATCATCTGCACCGCCGCGGCCATAGAGCTTGCCATTTTCATATTTGGGTGTCCATGGGCCTAAGTCATTTCGCCAGCCACTGAATTCAGGTTGTTTGTCCAAATGGCCATACATCAACACGGTTTGACCAGAACCTTCAGATGCAGCACGCGTGGCGGGTATCTCAAAAAACAAAACGGGTGTGCGGCCTGGCAGGCGCAAAATCTCCAAGCGCAGGCCTGCCACTTTTTGTGCCTCAATCCACTCAGCCGTTTGGCGCAGCACCGTGTCGAGATAGCCATTGGCTTCCCAGTTGCTGTCAAAGGACGGCGACTTGGCAGGGATTTCAATGTAGCTGGTGAGTTCTTTCAAAATGCTGGAGTCCCACGATTGCGTGACATCGCGCAAAGCAGTTTCAGCGTTCAAAAGGTGTGCAGGAAGTTCTTTGTGAATCGGTGCGTTCATGATGTTCTCCAAAAAATTCAGTTTGATTTCAGCCAAGACAAGCCGCGAGACGTGCCACCCGAGGTGGTGTCGGCAGGGACATATTCACAACCGATCCAACCTTGCCAGCCCCATTGTGCAGACAGGCGATCGATCAAGTCAAATACATAAGGCCAATTCAATTCGCCGGTGCCAGGTTCGTGACGCAAAGGCACATCGGCAATTTGCAGGTGGCCGACTTTGCCAGTGGGAAAGTAGCGCTCCAATTTGGTGGTGACGTCGCCTTCGACAATTTGGCAGTGGAACAAATCCATTTGCACTTTCAAATTCGGCTCGTCCACTTGCGCCAATATTTCGTGCGCATGGTCTTGGCGGTTGACAAAAAATCCGGGAATCCCGCGCAAGTTAATGGGCTCAAGCAAGACATCCAAGCCCTGTGCGCGCACTTCTTGGCAAGCCCACTTTAAGTTGCTGACCAAGGTGACTTGCGCTTGATCGCGTGACACACCCGCAGGCAATACACCCGCCATGGAGTGAATGCGGGGGCAGCCCAAAATTTCTGCATAGCGCATGGCGCGTCGAACGCCAGCTTTGTATTCGGCTTCGCGGCCGGGTGAGCAGGCTGTGCCTCGATCGCCCTTTTCCCAAGCGCTCAACGTGCTTGCATCGTCAAAACCGCCGGGAGGCATGTTGAAAAGCACTTGCTCAAGGTCATTGCCTTTGAGTCGGGCCGCCAATTCTTCTGCGGCATAAGCGTACGGAAATAAATACTCAACGGCTTTGAAGCCATCTTTGGCCGCAGCTTCAAAGCGGTCTAAGAAATCCATGTCGGGGTACATCATGGAAAGGTTGGCGGCGAATTGAGGCATGTTCAGCTTTCAAATAGCAAGAGTGGGTGCAAGTTAAAAGGTCGATGTGAAGTGGGGCAATGAACTACCACGCCGCATGAAAATTCTGACGCAGTTCTTCTATTTGTGCATCCGATAAATTCTCAAGTGCTTGAGAACCTGCCATTTGCACAAGCTTGGCCGTCTCTTCCAACTCTTCCAGGGCCGCCATGGCACTGCTTAAATCTTGATGCCAAACATTGGGTCCGAGTTTGGACAACATCACAGCGCGAATCGGCGTGTCCAATTGAGCGTAGTGAAGAATGGCATCTGCCACCGCATCGACAGCCATCGGATCGCCTGGGCGAAAATAGGGGATCAAAGGCACGTGGCCCACTTTCATGACAAAGTAGGGCGTGATGGGTGGCAGCAATTCTGGCCCATTGTGATTCAAACTCAAAGACACACAATGGGTGCTGTGTGTGTGAATCACGCATTGCGCGGGCCAGCTGCCGGGCGCGTGGTCGGTGGCCTCGTAAATTTTGCGGTGCAGCGCCATCGTTTTGCTGGCGCGCTTGCCACTCAATTGCTGACCTTGTGCATCCAGCAAGGCCAGATCGGCGGGTTCTAAAAAGCCCAGACATGCATCGGTGGGGGTGATCAAGAAGCCATGTTCAAGTCGCACGCTGATGTTGCCCGCAGTAGCATGCACATAGCCCCTGTCAAACAAGCTTTGGCCCACACGGCAAATTTCTTCGCGGGCTTGCGCTTCAGTCAGGTGCAGCATTTGATTGTGGCGGTGGCTCATGTGCATGTCTCCGACAAAAGCTTGAGGGCTTTGCTAAAGAAATTTGGCGTCCCAAAATTACCAGACTTTAAAGTGAGGTGCCCTGCCGCATGTTGCGGCGCATAACACCACGGCACACCCGGATCAATTTGTGGGCCAATTTGCATTTGCGAAATATTCAAAGCTTGAACACAAGCGCCCGAAGTTTCGCCGCCCGCAATGACCCATTGCTTCACGCCCAATTGCAACAAACCTACGCTGACTTGCGCCAAGGCCGACTCCATCCATTCACCTGCTTGCTCGCGCCCCAGCTTGGCCTGCACTTGTTGCAGCGTGTCTGCATCGGTGGTGGCATAAATCAGAACCGGCCCTTTGCCAAGCAAGGGCTGAGCCCAAGCCAGAGCTTGCGCCACTTGCGTTTTGATTTGCGCAGGCACATCGTGTGTAGACCAGCTTAAGGGCTTGAACTGCCAACTGGGCAATCCCAAACTTTGGTAGTGCGCCACTTGCCCTTGCGTGGCAATCGAGCAGCTGCCTGACACAATGGCTTGATAGCCTGATGCCTTGGGCAACGCTGCAGCACTGGCCGATGCTTGCAAGTTCCAATTGGCCGGCAAGCCAATGGCCACGCCAGAGCCGGCGGTGACCAAGGGCATGTTTTTCAAGGCGGGCCCAAGCGTTTTCAAATCTTCATTGCTGGTGGCGTCGACAATGGCCACACCCACCCCATCGGCTTTGAGTTGTTTGATTTTCTCGCTGATGGCGGCACTGCCTTTGGCCATGACGGTGTGATCGATCAGGCCCACTTTGCGTTTGGTTTGAGCTTGCAGCACGCGAACCAAGTTGGCGTCTGTCATGGGGGTGAGCGGATGGTTTTGCATGCCGCTTTCATTCAAGAGCACGGCCCCTGCAAACAAATAGCCTTTGAACACCGTTCTGCCGTTGTCTGGGAATGCTGGTGTGGCAATGGTGAATGGGCAATCAAGCGCATCCATCAAGGCTTCTGTGACAGGGCCGATGTTGCCCGCGGGCGTGCTGTCAAATGTAGAGCAGTATTTGAAATAAATTTGTTCTGCGCCTTGCGCTTGAAGCCATTGCAGGGCTTCAAGAGACTGCGCCACGGCCTCTTTGGCAGGGATGGTGCGCGACTTCAAAGCCACCACCACCGCATCGACATCTGAAGAAAGTGCAGCTTGCGGAACACCAAAGGTTTGCATCACACGCATTCCAGCGCGTACCAAGTTGTTGGCCAAGTCTGTGGCACCTGTAAAGTCGTCTGCAATGCAGCCCAATTTCATGTTGTCTCGCCTTGTATTTTTTGACTCAGTCCAAACTGAAAGCAGGTGTCAATTTGAAAGACGCTTATTTGGCTTTAGGCAATTCAATGCCGGGGAAAATTTTGATCACGGCGCTGTCATCCTCTTTGGCGAACCCAGCGGTGCTTGCTTGCATGAACATTTGATGCGCCGTGCTGGAAAGTGGCAGGGGAAATTTGCTGGCGCGAGCCATGTCCAAGACAAGGCCTAAGTCTTTGACAAAAATATCAACAGCAGACAAGGGCGTGTAATCGGCAGCCAAGACGTGCGCCATGCGGTTTTCAAACATCCAGCTGTTGCCAGCGCTGTGTGTGATGACTTCGTAAAGCGCCTCGGGGTCAACGCCTTCGCGCAGGCCCAAGGCCATGGCTTCAGCGGCTGCAGCAATGTGAACACCTGCCAGCAATTGATTGATGATTTTCACTTTGCTGCCAGCACCTGCACTGTCGCCTAATTTGTAAACCTTGGCGGCCATGGCATTGAGAAAAGTTTCTGCTTTGGCATAGGCCGCAGGCGCGCCAGCTGTCATCATGGTCATTTGACCTGAGGCTGCTTTGGCGGCACCCCCAGAGATGGGTGCATCGATGTAGAGAAGGCCAAGGTCGTTTAATTTTTTTTCCAGACCTACCGAAAACGCAGGCTCGACGGTTGAGCACATGACAAACACGCTGCCAGCTTTGAGGTGGTTGGCACAGCCAGATTGTGGCGTGCCATCGCCGAACAAAACAGCTTCGGTTTGTGCGGCATTGACCACCACCGACACCAAAATATCAGACGCTGCAGCGATGGCTTCTAAGGAAGTGCATGCAACCCCGCCTTCTGCCGCAAATTTTTGCGCCACTTCGGCGCGCACATCGAACACATGTACCACATGGCCAGCACGGCGCAATGATTGCGCCATGCCCATGCCCATGGCGCCTAAGCCAATGACACCGACAGACAATTGGGCGCTCATGAAATTATTCTCCTGCAACCGTGAGCATGATTTTGCCGATGTGCTGAGATGTCTCCATCAGCGCATGAGCCTGCGCAGCATCTTTCAAATTGAAAATTTGGTGAATGACAGGCGCGACCTTGCCAGCTTCAAGCAAAGGCCAAACTTGTGCATGCAACTCACGGGCAATTTGTGCTTTGTCTTGCACACTGCGGGGACGCAAAGTGGAGCCTGTGAACGTGAGGCGCTTGGCCATGAGCGAGACCCAATCGACCTCGACCTTGGAGGGTTGTAAAAAAGCAATTTGTAGCAAACGACCCTCAATGGCCAAGGCGCGCAAATTGCGCTGCATGTAACTGCCACCCACCATGTCCAAAATGGCATTCACGCCTTTTTGATCGGTGAGTTGGAGGACTTCTTCGACAAAGTCTTGGGTCTTGTAATCGATGGCGGTATGCGCACCCACTTTCAAGCAAGCGGCCACCTTGTCGGAATTGCCCACGGTGCAAAAGACGGTGGCGCCAAAAGCATGGGCCAGTTGAATGGCGGTTAAGCCAATGCCAGAAGACCCGCCGTGAATCAAAATGCTTTCACCCGACTTCAACTTGCCACGCTGAAAAACATTGGTCCACACAGTGAAAAAGTTTTCAGGCAAGGCTGCAGCTTGCAGCATGCTGAAACCTTTGGGAATAGGCAGCGCTTGTCCTTCGGGCACCGTGACAAATTCTGCATAGGCACCGCCGTTGGTGAGTGCGCAAAGCTTGTCGCCCAAACGCCACTTGCTAACGCCCTCTCCCAGTGCCACCACTTCACCCGAAACTTCTAAGCCGACAATGCTAGACGCGCCGGGAGGTGGCGGATAACGGCCACTGCGTTGCGAGCAGTCAGGGCGATTGACGCCTGCGTAGGCGACCTTGACCAAGACCTCACCCGCTTTGGGTGTAGGTGTTGCGCAGTTGCTGAGCGTCAAGACCTCGGGCCCACCGCCTGTGCCATGGTCAATAAATTGCATTGTGTTTGGAATAGGCATGAAATTCTTTCTGCGATGGGGGCTATGAGTGATATCAGCGTTTAGCGCTGCAATTTGAAGACGGCGGTGCCTGCCATCAAGTTAGGCCAAGATCTGACTTCTTGGCCTTCTTGCAAGCCAAAACTGTCGATGATTTTCAATTGATTTTGCAAGGCCAACTGTTCGAAATCAGCGAAAGTGCCAACCCGAATGTTGGGTGTGTCGTACCACTGGAAAGGCAGTCGTTTGGTCACAGGCATGCGGCCCGTCAAAATGCTCAAACGATTGGGCCAGTGTGCAAAATTGGGAAATGCCAAAATGCCTGTGCGCCCCACACGAACCGTTTCGCGCAACATCACTTCGGCATTGCGCAAATGCTGAAGCGTGTCTATTTGCAAAACCACATCAAAGGATTGGTCTGCAAACATGTTCAGGCCTTCGTCCAAATTCAATTGAATGACGTTGACGCCGCGTTTGACACAAGCTTGAATATTCCGGTCGTCAATTTCAACGCCGTAGCCTGAGCAAGCGCGATGCTTTTGCAAGTAATCAAGCAAGGCGCCATCACCACAGCCTAAGTCCAAGACGCGCGAGCCTTCAGGCACCAAGCGCGCAATGGCTTGCAGGTTGACGTGCTCGCTCATGGGGCACCTCTTGCTGGGTGGGCCTGTGCCATGTTGTCAAAGTAAGACCGCACCACATTCAAGTAACGCTCGTCGTTCAACAAGAAAGCGTCGTGGCCATGCGGCGCATCAATTTCAGCGTAGCTCACATCGCGTTTGTTGTCGAGCAAGGCGCGAACCATTTCGCGACTGCGTGCGGGGGCGAAGCGCCAGTCGGTGGTGAAACTGACCAATAAAAACTTGCAAGTGGCTTTTGCCAAGGCCTGTGTCAGATCGCCACCAAAGCCAAGCGCTGGATCAAAATAATCCAGAGCCCGAGTGATCAACAGGTAAGTGTTGGCATCAAAGTACTCACTGAACTTGTCGCCCTGGTACCTGAGGTAGCTTTCGATTTGAAATTCGACGTCTTGTGTGGAGTAGCGATAGCCTGTGGCATTGTGGGTCACGGCGTCACGCAGTGCGCGGCCAAACTTTTCATTCATCACATCGTCGCTTAAGTAGGTGATGTGACCAATCATTCGCGCAATGCGCAGACCTCTTGCGGGCACTACGTCGTGCTTGTAAAAATGGCCGCCATGAAAATCAGGGTCAGTGACGATGGCGCGTCTTGCCACTTCGTTGAAGGCGATGTTCTCGGCGGTGAGGTTGGGCGCACTTGCGACCACCACCGCATGGGCCACGCGCTCGGGGTAGCGCAGGGTCCAAGACAAAGCTTGCATGCCGCCCAAACTGCCGCCCATGACAGCTGCCAAAGTTTGGATGCCTAAAGCATCGAGCAGCCTGGCTTGCGCGTCGACCCAATCTTCTACGGTGACAACGGGAAAATCGGCACCATAAATGTCACCAGTATCAGGGTGTGCATGCATGGGGCCGGTAGAGCCAAAGCAAGAACCCAGGTTGTTCACACCGATCACAAAGAAGCGGTTTGTATCGACGGGTTTAGCGGGCCCAATCATGTTGTCCCACCAGCCTTCACTTTTGTCTTGGCCTTCGTAGACGCCCGCAACATGGTGCGACGCATTCAGCGCATGGCAAATGAGAACCGCATTGGATTTGTCGGCGTTGAGCGTGCCATATGTCTCGTACGCCAAGTGGTAGGCGCGAATGGTGGCGCCACTTTGCAAAGCAAGTGGCGCTTCAAAAAACATCGACTGAGACTTGGCGATCAATGGCATGAAGGGGTCAACCCAAAAAAGCGGTTCAGCGAATTATCGGTGCATTAAAGCTTGGCTGGCGTGTTGTCGATGGCGATGGCTTTTGGGGGAGCTTCAACAGGTGCGTCATTTATCTCAATGCTTGCAGGGCCACCCCACAAGGCCAAGCCGCCAAGCACGGCAAAAACCACCGCAGATATTCGATGCACCCACTTGAGAGAAACTCTGCGGGTGATGGCGTCGCCTAACCAAACCACGGGCGCATTGGCCAGCATCATGCCCAAGGTGGTGCCTGCCACAACCCAAAACCAGCTGTTGAATTGGGCCGCCAACATCACGGTGGCCACTTGTGTTTTGTCACCCATCTCGGCAATGAAGAAGGCGACGACCGTGGTGGCAAAAACGCCAAACCGTGGCTGGGCGTCTTGTTCGCCATCGTCCAGTTTGTCGGGCACCAAAATCCAAACCGCCATGGCCAAAAAGGAGCCACCCAAAACCCAGCGCAAAGCTTCAGGCCCCAGCTGAGTGGTGACCCAGCTGCCCACAGCACCTGCCAAGCCGTGGTTGGCCAAGGTGGCGACCAAAATGCCCCAGACAATGGGCCAAGGCTTGCGAAAGCGAGCCGCCAAAACAAGGGATAAAAGTTGTGTTTTGTCGCCCATTTCAGCCAGGGCAACAATACCAGCAGACACGAGAAAAGCTTCCATAGACGGATCATATCGACACCGCAAGACCACATTTGGCGCGTTTTTTGCTTGATTTTGGTGCGAAATGCCCAAACATGGAATTTTTGCACCAAAGTAATTCAAAAATAAGCAGAGATCAAAATGGAAGCACTAAAACAGGGCGCAGATACGCTCTTTATTTTGTTGGGCGGCATCATGGTTTTGGCCATGCATGCAGGATTCGCCTTTTTGGAATTAGGCACTGTTCGCAAGAAAAATCAAGTCAATGCCTTGGTCAAAATCTTGGTCGACTTCTCTGTCTCAACCGTGGTTTATTTTGTCGTCGGCTACAGCGTCGCTTATGGCACGGGCTTCTTTGTGGGAGCTGAACAATTGGCCGCTAAAAATGGCTACGACTTGGTCAAATTCTTCTTCCTGTTGACCTTCGCTGCGGCCATCCCTGCCATCGTCTCGGGCGGCATCGCAGAGCGCGCCAAGTTTTGGCCTCAACTCATAGCCACCGCTTGCATTGTGGGTTTTGTGTACCCCTTCTTTGAGGGCATCGTTTGGAACCAGCACTTCGGTGTGCAGGCATGGATCAAGGCCACCACTGGCGAGGAGTTTCACGATTTTGCGGGTTCCGTGGTGGTTCATGCCATGGGTGGTTGGATTGCACTGCCGGCCGTGATTTTGTTGGGTGCACGCTATAACCGTTATAAAAAAGACGGTGCCGTGTCTGCGCATCCCCCTTCCAACATTCCCTTTTTGGCCTTAGGCGCTTGGATTTTGATTGTGGGCTGGTTCGGCTTTAACGTGATGAGCGCTCAAACACTCGACAAGATTTCTGGTTTGGTGGCCGTGAATTCATTGATGGCCATGGCCGGCGGTACTTTGGCCGCCTTGCTGTTGGGCAGGAACGACCCTGGCTTTGTGCACAACGGGCCCTTGGCTGGCTTGGTTGCCGTGTGCGCAGGCTCTGACCTGATGCATCCCTTTGGCGCCATGCTTGTGGGCGCTGTGGCTGGCGCCCTGTTTGTGGTCATGTTCACGTTGACGCAAAACAAATGGAAGATTGACGACGTGCTGGGTGTTTGGCCCTTGCATGGTGTTTGCGGTGCATGGGGCGGCATAGCCGCAGGCATTTTTGGCTTGCAGCCTTTGGGTGGCTTGGGCGGCGTGAGCTTTCAGGCCCAGCTGATTGGCACGGCCATGGGCGTGGCTTGGGCCTTGGTGGGGGGTGTTTTGGTCTATGGCATCTTGAAAATGACCATGGGCCTCAAAATGACCCCTGAAGAAGAATACGAGGGCGCAGACCTGACGGTTCACAAAATCAGCGCCACGCCAGACCGCGAAGAGAGCTGGTAATTCATGGAAAACACGTCTAATCCCAAGTATTTAAAGGCCTTTCAGAGAATTTACTTGCCAAACCCTTTGTTTTGTGGCCCATAATGGGTCAGCGCACGTCTTAAGGCGTGTGCTTTGTTCGCGGTGTACAGGTGTCAGTTTCGCTTCCTTCCGAGGTTTTTAGGTTTGTTGATGCGTTTTTGGGGCTCCATCGCTTTTGTTTTTGTGTTTAGAGGAGTCCCTTTCAATGGGCAAAAAACTATACGTCGGCAATCTGCCGTACTCGGTTCGTGACGGTGATTTAGAGCAGGCCTTTGGTCAGTTCGGTTCTGTAACCAGCGCTAAAGTCATGATGGAACGCGACACAGGTCGCTCAAAAGGCTTCGGCTTTGTGGAAATGGGCTCTGATGAAGAAGCTCAATCTGCAATCAATGGCATGAACGGTCAGCCTTTGGGCGGTCGCAGTGTTGTTGTCAATGAAGCACGTCCCATGGAAGAGCGTCCCCCCCGTTCCGGTGGTGGTGGCTTTGGTGGCGGCGGTGGCGGTCGTCGTGAAGGCGGCGGCGGTTATGGCGGCGGCGGCGGTGGTGGTTACGGCGGCGGTGGCGGCGGTGGCGGCTACGGCGGCGGCGGCGGTGGTCGACGCGAAGGCGGCGGCGAGTCCGGTTTCCGTAGCCCGTATGGTTCAGGCCCACGTGGCGGCGGCGGTGGCAATGGTGGTGGCGGTCGTCGCGAAGGCGGCGGCGGTTATTAATCGCTGGCTACATCTGCACTCACACTTTCGGGTGTGAGACACAAAAAAGCCCTGCATGCAGGGCTTTTTTCATGGTCACAACACTTTCCTGGTTTTTCGCTGATGACCTCAGTCAGTCGCTCGGTGCTTTCGCGGCACATTCTTGAACGCACGATCGAACAAGGCATTGGGCAAGACCCGCAAAATGCGCGCAACCCAAGCCATGGGCGTGGGAATCACCCGGAAGCTAGCGCCCTGCTCAATTGCATGAAAAGCCGCCTTGGCAAAGTCATCTGCACGCATTAAAAAAGGCATCGGAAATTTATTTTTTTGAGTCAAGGGTGTTTGGATGTAACCCGGCGCCAAGGTCACGACTTTGAAACCTTCGGACTTGAGCTCACCCCGCAAACTTTCACAGTAGCTGATGGCCGCAGCTTTGCTTGCGCAATAAGCCGCGTGACCTGGCATTCCTCGAATACCCGCAACGCTGGCAATGCCCACCAAGGTGCCCGCGTAGTGGGCGTGCCCCATTTGTGCTGCGCGGTTTTTCATCGCTTGCAAAAAGGGATGAAAAGTAGCGGCCATGCCCATCACGTTGGTGTTCATCACTTGTTGCAACACCGCTAAATCTTCACGCTCACGGGTGTCCATGCCGATGCTGATGCCTGCGTTGGCGATGACCACATCGGGCACGCCTTGATCGGCCATGCACTCCTTGGCAGCGGCGATGATGCTGTGGGTGTCGCTCACATCGGCGCAATAACATTGCGCCATTTCGCTGGGTATGCTTTGGGCTTCAAGCCATGCTTGCATTTCAGGCACTCGGCGGGCAGCCAGTGCAAGTCGCCACCCTGCTTGGTGGTAACGAAGCGCCAGCGCTTGACCAATGCCGCTGGAAGCACCAGTGATGAAAACCAAGGGTTGCATAGATGTCTTTCAGAGTTTCTCGTCTTGAGAAAGCAGATGTGTTTGATTTATTTGGGGTGAACAATTCCGCGAACTTTGCCGCTCAATTCATATTCACCCGTTTTGCTGTTCATCTGCATTTTTTCAGCCGTGAACAGATCTTGGCCGCGCCGAACTTCAACGGGCACTTCACTCACCAAGCGCTCTTCCTTGACGAAAGCTTTGATTTCTTGGCTGCGCATTTCTGTTGCAGCCGGAAGCCCATTGGCGCTAGTGCTTGCGGGTTGAGAAATGTGCACGTTGCCAACCAAGGTCACTTGCGTGCCGTCCCCTTTGGCCAGAGCCTGGTCTGCCACCGCATTGACATGCTGACCCTCTTGGCTGTGTCCGCGCAGTTGCACTTTTTGAATGTCAAGCGTATCGGTGTCAGGGAAATGTTGAGCGTGCTCGCCACTTAACTCTCGCATCAGGCGGCCATGGTTGTCAAAGGATTTGACAAAAAAATTTTGCAAAAAATAATCAGGCTCATGGCGAACCGATGGGGCCACCGTTTCATTGAACAAGCTTGGCAGGCTTCGGACAAGCCACCAACTGCCCAATGCAAAAACGGCCATGAGGATGGCTGGCAAGTAAAGCGCCAAACGATCTAGTACACGCCGAAATGCATTCATCATGCGGCCGATGAAGAGCCCACACGCGCCAGCAATGGGGCATAGTGCCCACTGGCAACGACCAGCAAATCACAAAACTCTCTGGCGGCGCCAAAGCCGCCTTGCCGCTTTGTGACGAAGTGAGCAAGGGCCAAGGCTTGTGCATGGGCATTGATGGGTGCACATGACATGGCGGCGCGTTGCATCATGGGCAAATCGGGCCAGTCATCTCCCATGGCGCCAGCTTGGTGCCATCCAAGCCCGAGGGTTTTTAAAAAGTCTTCGGCCGCAGGCAATTTGTCTTCCGTGCCAAATTTGGCGTGTTCAATGCCAAGCGCTTTGAGCCTGACTCTGAGGGGCACAGAGTCGCGGCCTGTGATGATCACGGGTGTGATGCCTGCTTGCTTTAAAAGCTTTAAGCCATGGCCATCTAGCGTGCTGAAACGTTTGAGTGTTTCACCCTGCTCAGAAAAGTACAAGCCGCCGTCCGTTAAAACACCATCCACATCAAAAAAGACCACCTCGATGCCTTGAGCTTGAAGCAGCAACTCAGGTGGAAAATTGAGCGCGGGTTGAATGATTTGCATGATGAAGAGGCGGCCAGTGAAAAGTGCTTAGATGACTTTAGCACGCATCAAGTCATTGCTGTTGAGGGCGCCACACAAAGCGCCAGATTCATTCACCACCAATACGCTGGTGATTTGGAATTGCTCCATGAGCTCGGCCGCTTCAACAGCCAAGGCATCGTGCTGAACAGTTCGCGGATTGACGTGCATCACCTCTTTGGCGTGCAGTGCTCGCAAGTCAACACCTTTCTCGATGAGGCGCCGTAAATCACCATCTGTGAAGACGCCCAAGATCTTGTGATGCTCGTCCACGATGGCCGATGCGCCCAAACCTTTTTGGCTCATTTCGCGCATGAGATCGGTAAAGCTTGCATCGGGCAAGACATAAGGTACCTGATCACCCTTGCGCATGACGTCTTCGACATGAGTGAGCAAGCGACGGCCCAATGAGCCACCGGGATGTGAGCGCGCAAAGTCTTCTGCTTTGAAACCGCGAGCGTCTAGCAACGCGACGGCCAAAGCATCACCTAGGGCCAATTGCGCCGTGGTGCTGGCCGTGGGTGCCAAATTCAGGGGGCAAGCTTCTTTGTCGACACTGCTGTCTAAAACCACATGGGCGTGTTTGGCCAGTGCCGAGTTCATGCCGCCGGTCATGGCAATCAAGGGCACGCCTTGTCGCTTCAAGACGGGCAGGATGGAAACAAGCTCATCGCTTTCGCCACTGTTGGAGATGGCAAGCACCACATCGACGGCTTTGATCATGCCCAGGTCGCCATGGCTGGCCTCGCCGGGGTGAACAAACATGGCAGGCGTGCCTGTAGAGGCCAAGGTTGCCGCA
>Ga0114962_10002715_pt1 | contig 14559 bp, 17 predicted proteins | sample C_130820_MF_Meta_FD_87017 | JGI IMG/M metagenome (GOLD analysis project Ga0114962, IMG submission 87017) | Freshwater microbial communities from Lake Croche, Canada to study carbon cycling - C_130820_MF_MetaG | ecosystem: Environmental > Aquatic > Freshwater > Lake | place: Lake Croche, Canada...
CGATGAGCCGACTCCGACTCCAACTCCAACAGAGCAGCCGGTTATCCCGATTGTTATTCCAACCATTACGCCGGGTGAGCCAGTTGCCAACCCAGCCATCGGTGCAACCGGTGACGACAACGCTCCACCTACAGTGTTCAACGCCATGTCCACACCTGAAGGTGTGCGTGCTGTTACCGCTACCGTGACTAAGGTCACAGCTGTGGTCGGTGCCGTGGCTGCCGCTGCCGGAGCTGCCGCTGCAGCAGCCGGCGCGGCGGGTGCTGCTAGCGCTGCAGGTGCCGGAGCCAGCGCCGGTGCTGGTGGGGCTTCGGGCGGGTCATCATCTGGCGGATCAGCCGGTGGCAGAAGTTCTGGTGGTGGTTCTGGCGACGGCCCAGGCTCGCCTGGTTCGATTGCAAACATCGATGCCGAGCACGAGGAATTCACTCTGCGTCGTCGAGGACGAGGCGACCGTTGGCGCATCTGGAAGTCTCGCTTCTTCACGGCCATTGACAAGATCTCGGTGACGCTGACCTTCATGTTTGCGAGATTCTCGCCGATCCTTTCCAAGACCGTGGTTGACGGCGCTTACCTGCGTTCGGCATTTGGAATCTTTGGCCTGCTTCCTTCGATCGCTACTGTGGCTTTGGCTGCATCGGCAATCGGTCCTGCATCGCAATACATTCTTCCGCCAGTCTGGCCAGTGTTCCTCGCGATCGTTCTGTTGGGCGTTTTCGACGCGTTTGCCGGTTTGCTCGGCACGGCGGTATTCGTTATCGGGGCGATCCTGGTTCACATAGCCGGCGGATATTCTCTCGACATGGGCGACATTCGCATGTTGCTCGGTGTAGTCATTGCAGGCTTCGGCCCTGTTCTCTTGGCCAACCAGTTCCGTCAGTTCCGTCGCGACCCGAAGAACGATGGTGGCTACGGCTGGGAGCGCCTTGCCGACATGGCCGTGCTGCCGTTCTTTGGTGGCTGGACGGCATCTTCGATGATCGCAACCTTGCCAGCTTTGGCTGGACTGACACTAGCTGTAGCCAACCACGTCACCGACTTTGCCCTCGCAGTTGCCGTGGCTATGGTGGCTCGCGTGTTCCTCGAAGAAGGCTCTGCCCGGTTGTTCCCGGCCAGACTCGACTACCTGCACCCAACCGAGGTTCCGTCTACCTATCGTGCCCACAAGTACGTCGCATTGCTGCTGAGAATCGCAGTGTTCATCTTCGTTACTGCTGCTTTGCTCGGCGACTCGTGGCTGGTCTGGGTCGGTAGCATTCTCTTCGCTGTTCCTACCGTTCTCGGCTGGTTCAAAGACAAGTTCCCTAACTTGCCATGGCTGTGGCGAATTCTGCCGCACGGCATCCCAGGCTTGGCTCTGGTGCTCGTGGTCTCGCAGCTCACCTCGAACTTGGTATCGAGTTGGTTTGGCTCGGCTCCAGACTTAGCCCTCTGGTCTTTTGCGCTGCTTCCAATTCCGCTGCTCGCTCTTAGTGTGCTCAGCATTCTCGGCCGCGACGGCGAAGAGGGAGAAGTGCGACTCATCAAGCGACCTTCGCTGCGTTGGGTTTATCGCATCGGCGGCATCGTAATGTTGATTCTGACCATGAAACTAGCCGGAGTAATCTAATGCCGAAGACCAAACGCAAGGCTGTGCGCGCACAGCAAGCCGCCGCTCTAACCTCTAACACCCAACCAGTCAAGGCCTGGGTCAAGTGGGTTGCCCTCGGCATTGTTGCCGCGTTGGGGGTGTCGATTATCGCCGGCGCTATAACGGCCACACCTGCCCACGCCTCGACATTCGCTGTTTATACCGAGACCAGCACTGATCCAGCCAGCGATCCCACCAGCGACTCAACCACCGAACCCACGCCAGAGCCAGTTGATGCGGCGACTCTCTATTCGGTTGACGATGCAACTCCAGGCACCTGTTTGCTCGACACCGACAACGATGGCATCGCCAACCCCGACGACCCAGATATCGATGGTGACGGCATGATTAACGCCGAGGATTCCGACATCGATGGCGATGGAATCGACAACTCTCAAGATGGCGACCCAGCAGCGACCAACTGCGACGACAATGCCGACCCACCAATCATGGCTTACAGCACAACACCGGCACCCACAGAAGAGCCTTCCTCTTGGGGTCTATGGGTAACATTCGGTAGCGCTTTTGCTGTGGTTGCCGTTGTAGTGATTGTCTTGGTTTCGAAACGAACCAAGAAGGGCTAAATCATGGCACGGGTGCTGATTCTTCACGGCTGGACCAATCGCCGGCCATACGGCCACTGGCAGCGCAACCTCGCTAGCGCACTTCGCGAGCAGGGCCACATTGTGTCTTACCCGCAACTGCCAGACGCCGACACCCCGCAGCTGGTCGACTGGCTCGAAGTCATGTTAGACGAGCTCGACATGCTTGGCGAAGTCGGCTCACGCGCCAGCGAAGAACTCATCGTTGTTGCTCACTCGCTCGGTTGCATCACCTGGCTGCAGGCGAGTGATCGTGGTTTGCTCAATACCCAGGCCGACCGACTGCTGCTTGTTGCCCCGCCAGAGCCACAACCTTCTGGTGCTGACTCACCATTTGCCAGTTTCGTCATGGAATACGACGTTGAGCGCATCAAGCGTGCAGTTGATCAATCAGCCCTCAGCATTACCTTGGTTGGCTCTGATGCCGACCCTTGGCAGCCGAGCGGCATTCAAGCTGGCATTGGCGATTTTCTCGGATTGACCGCACACATCATCCCTGGAGCAAAGCACCTCTCGCTGTCTGATGGATTCAGCCAGTGGGCAGGAGTCATTGACTGGGTGAATAACCCAGAAGCCGACATCACCAAGGTTTAGACTGAAAACATAAGCTCCCGATTCTCCCCACGGAGCACGCTCAACGATTTGGATTAATCAATGAGAATTCTGTTAGTCGGCGCCGGTGGCGTTGGAAATGCAATTGCCAAGATCGCCGCAGAGCGAAATTTCTTCGAAGTTATGGTCGTTTCTGACTATGACGTTTCGCGCGCCGAGGGTGTGGTCGAGTGGATTCGCCGCCGTCACGGTGACGAAATTGCTGCCAAGTTTTTAGTGTCGAAGATCGACGCCAGCTCGGCCGAGAACGTCACCGATGTGGCCCGCGAGTTTGGCATCACTCACATCTTGAACGCTGTCGAGCCCAAGTTCGTGCCGACTATTTTTGCAGGAGCTTTCACTGCCGAAGCAAACTACATGGACATGGCCATGAGCTTGAGCGAACCTCACGAGTCAGACCCAGAGCACCTGCCTGGCATCAAGCTCGGCGACCAGCAGTATGCGGTCAACGAGCAGTGGGAGCGCTCTGGCCGCTTGGCACTCGTTGGCATGGGAGTCGAACCTGGCCTTTCGAACGTTTTTGCCCGCTACGCCGCTGACTACCTATTCAGCGAGATCGACGAGATCAGCGTTAAAGATGGCGGCAACCTCGTGGTTCGCGACGACGAAGGCAACGAGATCTTCGCACCATCGTTCTCGATTTGGACCACCATCGAAGAGTGCCTGAACCCGCCACTGATGTGGGAGACCGGCAAGGGTTGGTACACCACCGCCGCGTTCAGCGAGCCAGAGATTTTCGACTTTCCAGAAGGCATCGGCTCGGTAGAGTGCGTCAACGTGGAGCACGAAGAGGTCGCCATGCTGCCTCGCACAATCAAGGCAAATAAGTTCTCGTTCAAGTACGGTCTGGGCGGCGACTTCATCAACGTGCTCAAGACTCTTCACTTGCTCGGCCTCGACCGCACCAAGCCGGTTCGTGTTCGTTCAGCACAGGGCCCAGTAGATGTCGCCCCGCGCGATGTGGTTGTCTCGGTTTTGCCAGATCCAGCGTCAATCGGTGATCGCATGACCGGCAAGACCTGTGCCGGCGTTCTCGTCACCGGAAAAGACTCCGATGGCAAGCAGCGCGCTACCTACCTTTATCACGTCGCCGACAACGCCTGGTCAATGGAGCACTACGAGGCTCAGGCAGTGGTTTGGCAGACTGCCTTTAACCCTCTGATTGCACTCGAGCTTTTGGCAACCGGTGTTTGGCAGGGCCAGGGCGTTGTTGGGCCAGAGGAGTTTGACCCAAAGCCGTTTCTCGACCTGATGTCTGCGTCGACTGGCTATCAGCAACAGTGGGTGGCGCAAGAGCGCATGCCGGCATCGCCACTGCGCGACCCTCGCAACGAGTAGTCACCTTGACTGAGGCCCGCAAACTACTTTCGGCGCGCTTCGCCGAGATTATGCGCGCCTATGCTGCCGGCGATGCTTATGGAGTTCAGTTCGAGTTTCAACCGCGCCGGTTCGACGAACTGCCAGAACGCCTAGTTGAAGTTGACGGTTGGCCAGCCGGGGGAGTCAGCGACGACACAATCCTGTCGCTAATGACACTCGAAGCACTTCTCGACTCGCTTCACGCACACAGCACCTACTTCGACCTCGATTCTTCAAACGACTGGGATGTCGCAGCGCCCATGTCTGCCGACTCTTTTCACTCGCGACTTTTGGCCGCTAAAGACAACTTGCGCGGCCTTGGCCCAACCACCCGCGCAGCCTTAGGCCTGCCGGTGAAACCCGAAGAGCAGGCGATGGTTGGTCGAAGCAATGGCGGGCTCATGCGTTGCGCGCTCGTCGGCCTGGCTTTTGCCGACAACACCGAGCGACGAATGTTCGTGCGCGATCTGACCGAGGTGACCCATCGGCATCCTCGCGCAGTCGAAGCCGCACTGGTTGGCTCTCGCTTGCTATCTGACGCCATAGCCGCCGGTGGCGCATTCGACATCGCAGCTGCAGTTCGCGACGAATGCCCTGAGTTTGCCGACGAGATTCTCGGTTTTGAACCGACCGCGGAGGGCGTTACTCTCGACCCGATTGAGACTTTGGGCGCGAGCATCCGTGCCGGTCAATTGGCGACAAGCACCAACGAAGCGTTCAAAATCGCCTGCGGATTTGGCGGCGACACCGACACCACGGCTGCTCTCGCCGGCGCTTTGTTCACGGCCATGCACCCCAACGACAACGCGTTCGAGCAAATCGCCTGGTTGCCACAGGTTGAGTGGTCCGAAATTCCACAACTTCAAGAACTCGCTGCCGAACTTGCTGGGTTTAGGCTAGGCAGATGAACGACTTCGATGCGGATGTTGCCATTATTGGCTCGGGCTTTGGTGGCTCGGTTGCCGCTCTGCGCCTGACCGAAAAGGGCTACAAGGTCGTCGTCATCGAAGCCGGTTCGCGCTATGCCGACGAGGACTTTGCCAAGACCTCTTTCAGCCTCAAGAAGTTTCTGTTTTTTCCAAGACTCGGGCTAAAAGGCATTCAACGCATCGACCTGTTGCGCAACGTGATGGTGATGTCTGGCGCCGGGGTCGGCGGCGGCTCGCTGGTTTATGCGAACACCCTCTATCGTCCACCGGCAAGCTTTTTTGACACCGGTTCGTGGGCCAAGCTAGCCGATTGGCAGTCAGTGCTTGCCCCTTATTACGACCAAGCCGAACGCATGCTCGGTGTTGAGGTCAACCCGTTTTTTAGTCCGTCAGACGCCGCCCTCAAAAAAGTCGCAGACGACATGGGCGTTGGCGACACTTTCAGAATGACGCCGGTTGGCGTGCACTTTGGTGAGTCGGGCAAGACCGTTGCCGACCCGTATTTTGGCGGCGTTGGGCCTGCGCGCACCGGTTGCATCAACTGCGGTGAATGCATGACAGGCTGCCGCCACGGTGCCAAGAACACCCTCGTCAAGAACTACCTCTATCTGGCCGAAGCCAACGGGGCCAAGGTAATCGCCGAGCGCACCGTCACCGACATCGTAGATTTTGACGGCGGGTTCGAACTTCGCATGCGCAAGTCGAGTGCCGCAGGTGGACTGGGCAATCAGACCATTCGAGCCAAGCAGGTCATTGTTGCCGCCGGCGCTCTCGGCACGGCCAAGCTGCTTCAGCGCGTGCGGTCGCAGGGTCACCTGCAAGGCATGAGCGATCGACTCGGCTATTTGAGCCGCACCAACAGCGAGAGCCTGCTCGGCGTTGTCGCTCGCGGCAAAGACGTTGACTATTCGGCCGGGTCAGCAATCACCTCATCGATTTTTCCTAACGAGAACACCCACATTGAGTCGGTTCGCTATGGCAAGGGCAGCAACTTCATGGCGTTGCTCGAAAGCATCGCTGCCAGTGGCAAAAAGGGCCAAGCACCAAACCCGCTGCGCTTGATTTGGGCAACCATCACCAATCTGCACCGCCTGCCGAGTATGTATAACCTGCGCGACTGGTCGCAGCGCACCTTGATCTTGTTGGTTATGCAGTCGCGCGACAACTCGCTGCGCACCTTCTCGCGTCGCGGCATCTTCGGTCGTCGCCTCACTTCGGCCCAAGGACACGGCGAAAAGAACCCGTCTTGGGTGCCGCTCGGCCATGAGGTCGCCCGCAGGCTAGCCGTCGACATGGATGGCACCGCTGGCGCTGTGGCTACCGAACCGTTTGGCATTCCGATGACCGCGCACTTTTTGGGCGGCTGCGTGATCGGTGCCGACGCGAGCGAGGGAGTGGTCGACGGCTACCTGCGCGCTTTTGGTCAGCCCGGCTTGCACATCTTCGACGGCTCTGCGCTTTCGGCCAACCCCGGCGTAAACCCCTCGCTTTCGATCACCGCTCAGGCTGAGTGGGCGAGTGCCTCCTGGCCGAATAATGGCGACCAAGATGCCCGCCCGGCGCTTGGATCTGCGTTCAAAATTGTCGGGCCAACGCCACCGCGCAACCCCTTTGTGCCGGCCAAGGCATCGGGTGCGCTTCGCCTGCCGCTCTCGGTTAAGCGCTCTAAATAGGGCTTTGTTCGCGGTGCTTGCGTTCGATGCGCAAGCCAAAATAACTCGCTCCGATAATCACCGCAGCACCGAGGTAACCAATCGGTCCAAGCAACTCGCCACCTATCACCGATGCCACAATGACCGCCCAAATCGGCTCGGTCGAAAGCAGCAAACTGGCCCGGCTTGCCGAAGTCTTTTTGATAGCCCAAAGTTGGGTGGCAAAGGCAAATGCGCTGCACAGCAGCACCAGGTAGGCCATCAATAGCCAGTCCTTCAAGTCATAGCTGGTGGCAGCGGCGATGGTGCCGGAGGCATCGGCGGCAAAATAAACCACGCCACAAACCAAACACTGCAACATGATGGCGTTCAGCGACGACACCTTGCGATTGGCGGTCAAGCGCCCCTGTGCGGTCACATGGAAGGTGCGAAACAACGCCGCGAGCAGCATTAAGAAGTCACCGATGTTTGGCGCTTTGATTCCGTTGCCGCCGACCAAAAGCGCAAGCCCGACCAGACCCACCACCGTCGCCACGAAATATGAGCGTGGCAGCCAACTGCGCTTCCACGCGCCTTCAAGAATCGGGGTGAAAACGATGGTCAGGCTGATGATTAGCCCGGCGTTGGTCGCGGTGGTGATCGATAGCCCCCAGGTTTCGACCCACATAATCGATGCCTGAGTGAGCCCAAACACCGTGCCGAGCAAAACGTCGGTCTTGCTAAAGCGCTCGCGCTTGATCAGCCAGATGGCAAACATTACGAGAGCAGCCATCGTGAATCGCACGGACAGCAGCCCTGCGATAGACGAAACCTTGGTCAGCTCGCGAGCAGCCAAATACGATCCGCCCCAAACGGCCGCAACGCTAAGCAGAGTTAGGTCTACCCGCGATGCCTTCAACGTTTTGACCCGACCGATTTGAACCAAGCCACCATCGCCGGCCACCGACCCTGCGAAATCAGAGCGCCGAGAACAACCACCGCTGCACCTACCGGTTCATACCAATAGACCGGCTCGCCAAGCAGCAAGACCCCCAGCAAGACAGCCACCAGGGGAGTGATGTAGGTCACCGAGTTGGCAATCGCCGACCCCGCCTGATTGATCACGCTGTAGAAAAGCACGTAGGCAAAACCTGAACCAATCGCCCCGAGAGCCAACACCGATGCCACCGGCGCCCAACTTAGCGGCGCGGTCATCAGAGGGCCACTCAAATAGAACGGCGCCACCGCGATGGCCGCGACTGCCATTTGCACAAAGGCAGTTTGCTCGTTCGGAAGCTTGAGAGGGCTCACATAGCGAACGATGAAAGGCCCACCGATTCCGTAGCAAACCGTCGCACCGAGCAAACAGAGAATCGCAATCGGGTCGTTCTCGCCAAAGCCTTGCCACACTGCGAGCACCACCATCACGCCGCCTGCACCAACCAGCAGACCCCAAATCACGTGCGGCCGAAGTTTTTCACTGCGAAACAGGGTCAACAGCGCCAGCAGAGTCATGATCGGAGTTGTTGCGTTAATGATCGAAGCCAGGATGCTCGTCACATGCTGCTGCCCGTAGGCAAAGAGCGTGAACGGAATCGAGTTCATGAACAGACCACCAAAGCCGATCAGCAGCCAGTGTCTTGGGTTGCGAGTGATTTTGATTCCGCGCACACGAACAATCACTGCCAAAACAATCGCGCCGGCAAGCAACCGCCAAAACACCACACCGATGGGCGGCAAAATGGTCAAACCTTCGTGAATAAAAAGAAAGCTGGAGCCCCAGAGAACACCGAGCAACAGATAGCTAGCGAGCCATCCGCTCTTGCGTGGTTGCATCGTTGCCTCTCTGCCTGCTGAACCAGCCTAATCGGTGTCGCAGCGGCATCCGTGATGGAATAAACTCTGTCAAGTGGGGCTTTACATTTTTGCCCACAAAGGAGACCTATGCCAGCAATATTCCGCGACCCAATGACCCTCGAGCGCTTGGCGCTCGCCGATGGTCGCGCTCGCACTGTCAAGTCGGTCACCTATGGCCCCCAGGCCTATGAGGGCGAGGGTTTTCCGGTCACTCGTGCGTTCGCCGGAGTTAGCTATGCCGACCTAGACCCCTTCATTCACATGGATGAAATGGGCGAGGTTGAATACGCCCCGCTCGAACCACGTGGCACGGCATGGCACCCGCACCGCGGATTTGAGACCTTCACCTACATGATTGATGGCACCTTTCAGCACCAAGACAGCCACGGCGGCGGGGGAACCATCAACGATGGCGCAACCCAATACATGACCGCTGGCAAAGGCGTTTTGCACATCGAAACCCCGCCACAAGAACTGGTCATGTCTGGTGGGCTCTTTCACGGTGTTCAACTTTGGATCAACCTGCCCTCGCACGCCAAAATGTCGAACCCCAACTATCAGAGCCTCGAAGGCGAGCAGGTCAAACTGATTGCCAGCCAAGATGGCTCGTCACTCATCCGTGTGATTGCTGGCGAAATCGACAGCCACGTTGGGCCAGGCAAGTCGTTCACCCCGATCACCATCGCGCACGTGACTTTGGCGCCGGGGGCATCGGTGTCTATTCCGTGGAACCCGCTGTTCAACGCGCTGGCCTACAGCTTCGAAGGCAACGGTCGGGTCGGCGAAGACGCCGCGGCATCGCAGTCGGTCGAATTCAAGAGTGGTGGGCTGGCAGTGTTTGGTCACGGCGATCGCATCGTGATCACTGCAGACATCAACCAAGATGCCCTCACGCCCAACCTCGAGGTCTTCTTGCTTGGGGGTCAGCCAATTCGCGAACCGGTGGTCGCTTATGGTCCGTTTGTGATGAACACCAAGGCCGAAATCATCTCAGCCATGGAGGATTACCAATACGGTCGCTTTGGCCAAATTCCCGAGGATGCCCTGCAGCCGTTCCACGGTTAGCGCGAACTTCTGTTAGTTAGTGCCTCGCATCGATGGCACAAACTGCAGCACAAGCATGTAGATTCCCCATGGGGCCGCGGCCAGCGCCACTATGCGCCAAAGAATCGGCCCGTATTTCTTCTTAGTGTGCTTGGCGTAGTCAAACCAGCTGAAGATGGCCAGGCCAATGCCAAGTAGCCCGAAGGTTCCATAGCCAAAGAAGAAGACGCCGATCATCGCCATTGGGCCGAGCGCCGGCAAGATCGCGTTTATATAGCGAAACTTCTTGAAGTTCTGGGCCCAGCCGAGGCGTGGGTTCCAGTCTTTGTTGTCTACTTCGCTCATTGCTCAGTCCACGCTCTCTTGTCTAAGGCGAGTTTACGCTCGACTACTCTGTTGCGTCGATAATCCAGTCGGCCTCGAGTTCAAGCAACCTGAGATCGGTGGTCATGAATCTAAGGTTGTGATGCGACGCCTGGCACAGCAGCAGCCGATCAAAAGGGTCGTGGTTTAGCAGGGTCTGAAATTGACTCGCCTCGAGAAGATCTTCGCTTTTCAGTGGGAGTTCGCTCAGACCCCCGGCGATCAAAGCTGTGCCCAAACCGGCTGGCAATTCCAAACGCCCACGCAGCCTTTTGAACTCAAGTTCGGCAACAGAAACAGGAGAGAAGTAGACGGGGCGAGGCCCTGAGAGAAGCTTTTTCGCGGCCCGACCAAGACGCTTGTCGCCAGTCACGAACCAAACCAGCGCGTTCGAATCGAGAAGAATCAAATCGAAGGTTCCTCTTCGCCATAAAACGCAGCCAGGTCAAACTCAGAGTCTTCGTCGATGTTGTATCCCTCGGGTACAACTACTTGGCCCTTCATAAACCCGAACTGAGGGCGCTTAACTTCGTGAATCTTGAGGTCTATCAGCGGCACACCTGCCTTGGCGATGGTGATGTCCTCGCCAGCAAGCACCTCTTCGATAATCCTCGAAAGGTGGGTCTTGGCTTCGTGAATGTTGACGACTTTTGACATGTTTAGATTGTAGTTAGTTCAACTTAGTTTAGTCAATGAAAAAAATCCCATTCGATCGCCAGGTCTCGTTCTTACTAGACTAACTAGACTAAGCAGTGCTAAGTTTGACTCATGAGTAAGCAAGTGAACATGCACGAGGCAAAAACCCACTTCTCCAAGTTGGCTGAATTGGTCGAAAACGGCGAAGAAGTCGTCATCGCGCGCGCTGGCAAACCCGTTATGAAGTTGGTGCCAATCGATGAAGCTCAAAAGCCAATCACTCCTGGTTTCGGCACAGATCTCTTTGCTGGTTGGCAAGACGTTGACTGGAATGCTCTCGATAAAGAGTTCAATCAGTTATTCAAAGACGACTAATGCTGAGACGCGCGTTTCTAGACACTCAAGTCGCGTTCTGGTTAGCAACAGGAAGCAAATTCTTGAGCGCTTCAACACTTAGCTCCATCAACGCTTCACGCCAAACCGCGGTGTCGGCAATCTCGCTCGCAGAACTGGAACAAAAAGCACTGCTTGGCAAACTTGCGGCTCCGATTGGCATGGCTCAGCGCTTTTTAGACCAAGGAATCGTCATCGAAGCGTTTGGCTTTGAGGCTAGCGAACAGTTGAGGCGCTTTCCACAGTTGGCCAAGCACGACCCATTTGACCGGCTGATTCTGGCTCAGGCGGCAGCGCAGTTTGGAACCACATTTTTCACAGCTGACTCGGTGTTGGCGGAGTTGGGTCTCGACTGGATTGTCGACTGCCGATAGCTGCCCTCACAAACGGGTAACCTGCTCTTATGAGCGATTTGAATCAGGTTGGCGAGCAGGACTCGTGGCGTTGCTGGCTGTGCGACAACGCAGTAGACCCAGAGGCGTCGGTGAACTCCGATCTTGGCCCGAGCGTCGACAGCTATTACGTTGCCAAGGCCAAAAAGGGCACGGCTGCGGTCGAGCGCCTGGCGCATCGTGGTTGCAACACCATGCGGGGCAAGATCGCACCGGTTGCGCCGTGGTCAAAGGACCTCATTCTCGGTGACCCAGCGCCGATCGTCGAAACCGTGGAGCGCTTGGAGCGCAAAGGTGGGCGCGAGCTTGTGGCGCAGTGTGTGACCGAGCAAGATGCCGCGGCGGCATCGGAGTGGTTGCTCGACCGGCTCTCACGTTTTGCTCCGAGCCTAAAGTTTGAAACGGTGATCAAACAAGGCGGCGGGCATTACCTGCTGCAACTAGTTGCGATTTAGGCCTAGTAGGTCTTCTTGATCACAAAATAAGAGCCACGGATTTCGCCCGCGAGCTTTGACTTTTGGCGCACAAACTTGAACTTTGACGCAAGCTCGATTGGCACATCCATGCCCATCGACAGCTTGAACCCAACGGCGCGCTTGCCGCCATCTTCGAGGGCATACAAAACGTTGACCGAGAGTCCGCTCTCATAAAAGACGTAGGTCCAGCGCACACCCTCGACCACGAAGTCGCTAACCTCGAGGGGCTTCGAAGCAAACACGATGTCGCGCTCGGTGAGCACCAGGCTCACGTAGTCAACGATCTCCGATGCCTCGGCGGCCGGCACAACCGCAAACGCGTGGCCATACTTGGTGTTGAAGTATCGGGCTTCGTTTGCTCGCAGCCCGGCGAGTGCGTCAACGTGTGGCGAAGACTCCAGACCCTGGGTCGAGACATTCACATAATCAACTACATAAGTCATTGGCTTAGTCTAACTTTTGAACCTAGACAGGGAGAGCGAGTGTGCCAGACTTTTGGCATGTCTCAAATCTCCGATGCCGCCGGCAAGCTCAGCCCTACCGCCGCCGACTTCGTTGAGGTTGCAGAGCTAGACCGCGACGGCATGGTCGAGTCGCGCCACCGGGGGATTGGCGCACTAATCGCGCCCGATGGGTCGCTAATCGCCGAACTGGGTTCGTCGCAGAAACTTATCTATCCGCGCAGTGCCGTCAAGCCGATTCAGGTTGTTGCCATGCGTCGCGCCGGGCTCCGGCTCGAGGGTGCCGAGCTTGCCATCTGCTGTGGCAGTCATCAGGGCACTCAAGCCCACCGCGAGCTTGTCGAAAGCATTCTCAAAACCGCTGGCCTCAACCAAGATGACCTTCAGTGCCCGCTCGCTTGGCCAGGCAATGCTGCTGCGCGCGCCCAAGTCGCAGGCGAGTCGCGACTTGCCTTCAACTGTTCGGGCAAGCACGCCGGATTCTTGGCTGCCTCGGTCGCGGCCGGCTGGTCAACCGACGATTATCTTTCGCCTGAGCACCCGTTGCAAGTTTTGGTTCGTGAGGTGCTCGAAGAGTTTGCTGGCGAGAAAATCGCGCACACCACAGTCGACGGCTGCGGCGCACCACTGCACGCTCTCTCTTCCGCGGGGCTCGCACGCGCAATCGGCAAGGTTGCCGCCACCGAATCCGAAATCACCCAAGCGATGCTCGAAAATCCTTGGGCTGTTGGCGACACCAAGTCGATGGATGCCCTCGTCATGCACCACGGAATGATTGCCAAGATCGGTGCCGAAGGCATCTTTGTGATCGGTCTGAAATCTGGCCACGGAGTCGCGGTGAAAATCGAAGACGGCTCAATGCGGGCTGCCCCGCTGGTCGCGCTGAAAATGCTGCACGACAACGGTCTCATCGACCACGATGCCTACGGCGACCTCAAGGTTTCGCTCGCGGTGCCCGCCATGGGTGGCGACAAGGTTTTGGGGGAGCTCAGAGCGCTCTAGCCCTGAGAGTCGGCCTTTTTGCTGTTCTTGTTCGGAAAGCTGCTCGAGGCGCGCGACAGGAAAATCGCAAACACGAGCGCAACGACGATGCCAGCGCTGACTCCGAGCTCGAGCAACGAACGGTCGAATTCAACCTGGCTCTGTTCAGATGCCAACGTCATCGAAGCGCCAACCGTGAGAATGTGTCGCACGGCTGCAATCACTCCGATTATCAAGAAGTTCTGCAGTTGGAAGACACCATCGGTATATCTGGCAACAACGGTTCTTAGAATCTCGAGAATGATGATGATGAACAGAATGTCGTTGATTGCCTGAATCATTCCGGTGGGAAAGAACGGCACAGTGGTGAACACTCGGTTCACCGAGAAGAACAGCGCGGCCATGGCGATTCCGAGAAGGCACACACCCAAAACAATGTGAAAGACCTCTTCGACGCGTTCGACCCAACGGCCTGGAACGAGAACCTTGTGTGTCTCTTTGTTTTCTTCTGACATATCTTGAATGTAGTCTCTGGCTTCGATTATCGAAATACAAATCACACGGGCTTTTCATCACATTTTCATCTCGGTCGACACCCCAGGATTTGAACATCGGACTTAGGCTGATGTTGTGAAAAGTTGCAGAGGCGCAAACTAATGACTGTGCTCCCGATGTTTCCTCTGGGCAACGTGCTGATGCCCGCTATGCCACTCTCGCTTCGAATCTTCGAAGAGCGCTATCTAAAGTTGCTCGGAGACCTCATCACTGAAGAAAATCCCGAATTTGGTGTCGTGCTTATTGAGCGCGGCCCCGAAGTTGGTGGAGGCGAAAAACGTCGATCCATCGGCACGATTGCCACAGTAACCGACATCGGCACTTTGGATGAGTTTTATGGGGTTCAGTCTTTCGGCTCAAAGCGTTTTCGGGTCAATGCCTGGCTGCCCGACGATCCATATCCAATAGCAGACATCGATTTGCTCCCAGATTTGGTCTGGCAAGAATCTCTGATGCCAGCAAGGTTGCACCTAGAAACCAAGGTGCGACAACTCTTGGCTTTGGCTAGCGAGTTTGGCGATTTGCCCTATGGCGCAGACACCGAACTAAGCGACGACCCTATGGATGCGTGTTGGCAGTTGGCTGGAGCCTTGCCCGTTGGGCCTCTGGACCAACTGGACCTTCTCGAATCTCAATCA
>Ga0114962_10002716_pt1 | contig 14559 bp, 18 predicted proteins | sample C_130820_MF_Meta_FD_87017 | JGI IMG/M metagenome (GOLD analysis project Ga0114962, IMG submission 87017) | Freshwater microbial communities from Lake Croche, Canada to study carbon cycling - C_130820_MF_MetaG | ecosystem: Environmental > Aquatic > Freshwater > Lake | place: Lake Croche, Canada...
AGTGAATGATGATGGTACTTTCAATGGAACATATTCATTATACATAAAAGATGATTGGGGTGGTGATAGTGGTATGTTCGAAGATTGGAATATAGAGTTTTTATACAAAAAAGTATATACTCCTATATTGACACTTACACAAAGTGATGTTGCGAATTCAACAAATCCAGGTGCTGCCAAACTTCAGTATCTATTTGGATTGGAAGGAAATCAATATTTATTTATAGTAGGTGATAAAGTTCCAAAAAAAGTAGATCCGAACGTTGTTATTACAACAAGTACAGGTACTCAATCATTGTTGTTATTAAGATCGTCTCTTAAAAATCTTAAAATTGATGGTGGATATCATGATGCAAATAACAGACTATATAGAGTAAATGACGATGTTTTTGGAGTGAATAATTCTGCGACGACAAATCCGACAAATCCGTTGACTAGCTCACCAATAATTTCATTAGGATCAACCGTAGGATCGACTACACCTGCGGTCGCAGATTTACAATTTCAAAACTCTGAAGGATCTGGTGGAGACAATACATTCTCTCTTATGAGTTCGATTCCAAACGTATCATATTCTACTTATGTGGGTAATGGTAACCTAAATGATCCAAACACATTATCTTTAAGTGCAGTAAGTGCTAAAATAGGAAATGGTAAATTCATTTCGGGAATATGGGAAAATGGTGCTTGGAATAGTGGATGGAGAAAAGATGAAAACTTACAAGAGTTCTATAATATATCAGACTTTTTCTCTTATAATAGAGATAAAAGATGGAGATTTTCTATATCAGGATCAATAGATTCTGTTTCTAAATTCAAAATAGGTGATAAGGTATCAATAGGAAATATCGTTGCTATAGATGTAAATGAACAAAGAAAGATTATTAAAGGATACTTCACCATAATGACAAAAAATGCTACTTCAATCGCAGTAGAATTTGAAAGTGACTTTCCTATAAGAAGAATAAAAATAGATTCTGATATACATAGAATATACATAACTAAAAATGTTTGGCTTACTGGTGGATTCTTTAATGGATACTTTACAGGAATATGGAACAACGGATATTTCAAAGGATTCCCTTACATAACCGAAATGTTTGATACACATTGGCTTGATGGTAAATTTGATGGTGGACATTTTCAATCTAGAAAAAGAAGCTTAAAATTCTCTAATACTTATTTAGCAACGATGGATAGAATAAAAGTAGGAATTATATTCAATTATATGCATAAACTTACCGTAGGTGATTCCATAACGATTTCATCAACGTTCAGTACATTTGGTGCAACAAAAGTAATTTCTGTTCCAGATGATTACAAGATTGTGATAGACATAGATTGGGATAATACAAAAGATCCAAATACACATGGTGGTACCGTCTCAGGAAATATATCAACTAATATATCTACAGGGCTTGTACAAAATTTAGAATTCAATGCAAACAATGCATCTAAAGTAACTTCTCTTCAATCGATGGATAATACAAGAGTCTTTATGTATGATTCATGGATGGATGTAAACTTTGATGATACAAGTGCTGTAAATATAGGAAAACCACAATCTACAATAGACAATACTATATCTTCATATGCATATTCGGATAATAACTTATATGGATATCCAACTTATGATGTCTTAGCGAGTAGTGTTACATTCAGAGATAGTTTCTCAAATACAGTTAGAAAGTACAGATTAGGTTCTAAATACAAAATATACGAAGACTACATCGGAGATGCTGGAGATTTTGGAGAACATTTTGACATAACAGGATGGGCTACAAAAAACGCATTATATAAAAAGAATACTTTCCCATTTTTTGAAACAAAAACTAAAGGATCCGCACTTCCTACATCTACAGAATTCATAAAACAAGGATGGGTAATAAACAAAGATGGTGCCACATCATCGGCAATCTCATTTGAGAGAACAACCGAAGCACTTGATGATGAAGATCCAGCAGCAGGTAAAGAAATGAGTGTAAAATCTATAGGGAAGGGTGGTGTTTTAAACATACAACCATCTTATGATATAGCAAATAGAACAAACACACCTATAGCGAAACAAAGATATACTATCATAAAATTCGATTTGATACAAGCACTTGTTCCTGATTTTATATTCGAAGATAGTAATACATCATTATATGATAATAGTTCTAAATATCAACCTCTAATACATTTTAACAACCTAAACTACGCATTGAGAAAAGTTTATGTTCCAGGAATAGGTTATAGACAGAGAAAGTTAGATACTACATATTTCCCAGTATATAAAAATATAAACCATGTTACAACTCCAAATAAATCTAAGATAGAGTACTTCTATAATAAGACAAACTTATCTATGTCATTCAGAGGGAATGGACTTGATGGTGCAAACATATCAACATTCGTAATAGACAATATGAAGTTATATGAAGTAGATATGATACCATTCTTTCAATATTTCAATACTAAAAATATAAACAAAAGTGTATCGGTTCCTTATCAAGCAATTGCACCTAATGTAGAATATGTAGAAAACGAATTCTCTCTATTGGATAATAGTATATATGGATTAGATAGTTTCTATATTTATCAACCAAGTGGTGAAGTTGCTATACAAGCAGAATCTGCGGCAGCTGCCGCAGAGGCGGCACTTCAAGATCCAATTATTGCGGCGGTGGTAACACCACCAAGTCAGGGTGGTAATGGTGAAATTCCGGGCACATGGGGTGATCCGGATAATCAACCACCATCATCATTATATAATAACGCACCTCCTGGTGGTTGGTAAATAAAAAAAAATTTTAAATTTTATAAAATAGTTATTTAACAATTAAAAGATATCCAGACTTTCCGGGTTCATTCTTTGAATGATGCCCCATAGAGTCTACTTTTGTTTCTTCTCCGTCTAATTTTATACCAGAAAGCTTTTGCTTACCCAAAATTCTTTTTTCACCGTTACATTTCTTACAAGGTGTCATTCCAATCTTACCCTGACCAGAACAGAAAGAACAATTCTCACCTCTATAATCTTTACCACTTCCTTCACAGAAGTCACAACCATCGTCAGCGTCAAAAGTTCTTAATATATTCCCGTCAACATCTTTTATGACTATTTTAGAAGAAAGGTCTTTTCCAGATCCGGCACACGGTTTACATTTGACGAATCTTTCATATTCGACAGAACCATCGAAATCATCACCAACTTTTATTTGTATGTTTAAAACTTCAGAATCTCGAAACTTTTCTTTCTTATTTTTGACATCATCATACTCTAACTCTGAGTTTATGTTGAATAGTTCGAAATATTCATTGTAGTTGTTTCCAAACTTAGACTTTAAATCATAGTCTGATCTTTCTTTTGAACATAGAACATCATATGCTTCAGTAAGTTCTGCAAAAAATACGGCATCGCCCTCTTTATCCGGGTGGTGTATAAAACTCAATTTATAATAAGCCTTTTTGATTTGCTTCTTATCAGAGGTATTTATAACACCCAATAAGGCATAATAATTTTTTCCTAAATTCATTCTGCTATCATTTTTTCTATTTTTTCATTGGCAATCTGTCCATCATCATTCATTACTATGTCAACGACTTGCTCGGAAAATTCGTCTTCAATTACAAGACAATCAGGCATCGATATATATCGAACCAGTGATTCCAAACCTTCTTTGTATTTCATTATTATACCTTCTTTGTTGATGTACCTTTTGTTAAATCCCATGTTTTTAGTTTTTAGTCTTCTAATCTATATTTTTTGTTTATATATACGGCTCTTCCTTTGGCCGCTCTTTTTTTATCAGTTGTTTTAATGAACTCTTTTCGTGATCTAAGCTCTTTAATCATTTTGGTTTTGTCCCATTTTCTTTTCAACTTCTTTAATGCAGATTCGATTCCGCCTTTTCCTACTTCTACTTCTAACATAATTTACATCTCCTTTCCTAATATTCTGTCTATCTTCAAGTCTCTTATGAACGCTACTCTTTCTTGTGTAGACATTTCTTTGAAATCATGATACTTCAAATCAATACCCATTATTTCTAATACAAACTCTATAAAATCTATCATCTCATCATCGTCTCTTTTAGACCATGAAATAGATCCTGAAGAATCTGTTGTCAGATATGTACCGGGATTTCCAGAAACAATTGTAGATATGTTATTTGAATGCATTGCCATATTATTCTTTTAGTTTTAAATACCTAATTGTTTTAATTTTTCTTCTCTATCTAAAATCTTCAGTATGCCTTTGGCATTGGTAGTACCAAACCTCTGTTCACAATAGTCTTTGAAAGACTTTTCGTAGACTTCCCAGTCATATCCATCATCTGACGTGTCATTTAGCACATTGTGAATATCTCTTACAGAAATTCTCTCATCTTCACGAGTCTTGGCCGCATCATCCCATTTCTGCATCATTGCAAAATCTTGCTTTAATGACCTAAGGTTTAAGCACTCAATAAGCTTCTTCTCCAACTTGCTCATTTCCGAATATATCATTTTCTAAATAGTTTACTTCTTCTATAGATGAAAAAACCTCTTTGTTTATTTTAAGAATCCTATCGAACATCTCTTGGTTCAAAATCGCGTGGTGAACAACGAATATGTTGATGTTATACTCGTTTGCGAACGATTTTAAGAGCGTTAAAATAGAATCTATTCCCTCTATGTCAATGGATGAAAAAACCTCGTCCAAGAAGAGAATATTGATGTGTCTCTTGGTTCTGATAAGCTTTAGGTAAGCGATAAGAATAGCTATGTTTACCCTTTTGTTTTCTCCAGTTGATAGAGAATCGCTTTCGATCAATGAACCGAATTGTCTTATTTCCGCGGTAAACGTCTCGTCTAGCTTAACGCCGAACGGTATTCCCATCTTACTAATGTTTTCTCCAATAAAGTGATTTAAAGGTTTAATGATTCCTGCTATAATAGATTTCTTCACACCATCTTCTCCAAAGATTCTATTAAGTTCTTTGTAAAAAAGTTCTTTATCTTTACTAACGGCAGCATTGTCTTTACTCAAAGACTTCTTATCTTCCAACTCGTTAATAGATTTTTCAAATTCTTCGATGTTTGGAGATACTGTTTTAGATTCTTGGTCTTTCTTTCTGGTAAGTTCTTCAATTTGAGATTTACAGTTCTTTAAGAAATAGCTCATATCATTAAAAGTGGTTGTAGTCGTTCCTGCAATCTCTTTTAACTTTGTTTGTCTTTCTTTGATAGTTTTGATATTATCTTCGATTGTTGTTTTTACTTCTTCAAACTTAGCTTTCTTTTCTACAAGAGCATCTCTCAAAGAATTAAAGTGATCAGAATCAAAATCTGTTCCACAAGTGGGGCACTTCCCGGAATCATAAAGATCAATTTCTCTTTGAACGTTCTTAATGTCGTTCTGAACCGTGATATATTGTTTTTTCTCTGCATCGATTTCTGTTATTAGTTGTTCTTCCTTTTCTTTGATTTTATCAACCTTTTCTTTTAATGTTTTATAGTCATCTTTCTTAGAAGCCATTTGTTCCATAAGATTATCGATATCTGATTGGATATTCAGTTTTTCTTTTTGAACAGTTCTTTCTATTGACTTTTGTATAGAATTGATTGAATCTTCAAGAGTTTTTATCTCTGAATCTAAAGAAGCTATTCTAGTCTTGTTGGATTTATTTAAGTCTTTAAGAATGCCGTTAAGTATATTGATTACTTCAAGGTTGAAAAGCTTGTCTAAAAGTAGTTTTTTCTCATCATTTGAAAGTGATATAAAATTTTTAAATGAGTCTACACTCATACTGATAAACGATTTGAAAGTCTCGACATCCATACCTACATATTTTTGTATAGCATCATCGATGTTTGTTTTACCTGCCCTTTCGTTTAGAATTCCGTTTTCCCACAACTCTAGTTTATTTGGTGATATCCCTCTTTTAACTTCCACATCAACTCCATTTGAATTGAATTTTATACCAACTTCCATATCGGTCCTATTTATTCTATTTGGAAGTGTTGATAAAGTGGTCCATTTTTTCTTTCTACCATTCTGAACTTTTCCATATAACGAAAATTCCCCACATTCTATAAGTGAAGATTTACCCTGGCCATTGTTACCCATCAATAGTATCAATTTTCCAGAATCTTTTTCGAATTTTACAACCTGTGGTGAATTTCCATATGATTTGAAGTTTTTTATAGATATTTCAGATATTATCATATACAATTATTTTTTTAATATATACTAAAAATATAGTAAAATGTTTATGAAAGAATGTATAAAATGTCGGTTAGAAAAAGATGATATACACTTCAAGGCAAAATCTTACAAATGTGATGAGTGTATAAGAGAATATCAAAAACAATATAGAGAAAATAATAAATCCAAATCAAAGGAATATCAAAAACAATATTATGATGAAAATAGAGAAGAGATATTGGAGAATGTTAAAAAATACACCAATGAGAATAAAGAAAGAATAAAAGAATATAAAGTAGAGCACTACAATTTAAATAAAGAAAAGATTTCTAAATATCTAAAAGAATACTATCAAGAAAATAAAAAAATACTAAATGAGAAACATAAATTGTACATGGTGAATAATAAATCCATATTAAACTATAAAAGAAATATTAAAAACAAAGAAAATAGGAAAGAGCTATCAGAAAAAGAGAAATTAAGAAGATTAAACGATCCTCTTTATAGACTAAAATGTAATATAAGAACATATGTAAGAGGCTCTATTAGATATAAAGGATATAAAAAGACAACAAAAACTGAAAATATTTTAGGATGTTCTTTTAGTGATTTTAAAATACATCTCGAATCCAAATTCGAAAGTTGGATGACATGGGATAATTATGGATTATATAATGGTGAATTAAACTATGGTTGGGATATAGACCACATAATACCATTGTCATCTGCAAAAACAGAAGAGGATATACTACGATTAAACCATCATGAAAATCTACAACCACTTTGTAGTAAAGTGAATAGATACATCAAAAAGGATACTTTAGATTTCATTCTTTGAATTCTATGTCGTCTGGATCTACCTCATCTTCTACGAATCCGGTCTCACCATCATACTCTAAATATTTAGAGAAATCTACTTCATCCATTCTAGTAAGAAGTTCTTCACACGGAATAAGTTTTTTCAGAGTGTTTGTCAATAGGTCTTGATATCCGTCCCATAACTCAATCTTAGAACCTATCTTATTTTCAACTTCTTCGGAAACGGTAATAACCAAATTTTCAGGTGTATAGAAAATGGTTCCCTCAGAGAAGGAACCATCACAATTAACGGAAAGTAGTACTAAAATACCGCTATCCATTTTACCCATGTAGTCTACTATGTCTATCTTAATTTCCATCTAAAAGCTCGGTAAGTTTTTCATCTCTAGAATCTATAAGATAACCACCTTTCATAAGTGTATTCATTATAGATATACCCATCTCTTTTCTTCCATCCTGAATAGAATAAAGCATGTCTTTATAGTAAGAATGTATCTGATCTCTTTCATCCTTCTCTTCCAGTTTGTGTAGTTTATTAAGGTCTAAATAATAGTTTTCAATTTTCATCAAAGGCATTAGATTTTATCGCCAACGATGAACTGAAGTTTTTTGAACCTATCGTCGGTGTCTGTGAAGACAATCTCCACTTTATCGATGTCTTTGAATTCTTTGGCCTCACCTGTGAATTCATTTACCATCACATCTTTTTTATAGATGATGTCTACTCCTGGCTCTTCACCTAAGAATCTTCTCATATCTTCTTTTATCTGTGATAACTTCCAGTCGTCTGTTCTGAAGTTTATCTTTGCGATATATTCTTTTATCGCCATTTCTTTCATTGAACCAATCATGTGTTTTATATTATTTTTTATTCTATTTGTTTAGAATCTTCCACCTCTATCTATGTAGTAGGTATTGCTCGATTCTATAATTTCAAAATTCTCATGAAGCTTTAAACATTTACTTTTAAAAGTTGATATGTCTTATTCATCTAAATCAAACCATTCTCCTGATATTTTCTTAGGCTTCAAAGACCTATGGAAAGTTGCCTCTATCTTTCTAGCCCATTTCGAAACGAAAGAATCTACAATTATTAGTTCTGCAGCGTTTCCTGTTTTAAACTCTTTTATTCTTTCTGAAATAGATCTTTTGGTTATTCCTATTTTGTATAGTTTTTTACCATTTGTATCCGAAGAGATCAAATAAATGTTTATCATGAAGTATATATTCGTGCTTCATGACTCCCATCCGATTATTTTTAAGAGTGATTTCCACAAATGCCTGGAGTACCAAGAGTGCCATTAGAACCTATTGGACCATCATTCATTTTAGGATAAAGGCTTTCGTCTTTGAATATTTTAGCAACCTTCATTCTTCTTGTCATAGACAATCCACTTTGCCTTAGACCTTTCATCACTTCTGGCGGAAGCCAGTATTCAGATGTATCTCTATCACTTGTATAGACTCCTGGACTTACAAATATATTTCCCATTACATTGTAGTGTTTGATTCTGTTCCGCCGTATTGGAAATCTAAATAGAAAAGATCACCTCTGGGTCCTACCGACTCTTTGTAGTCTGGGTGGTCTTCTACTTTCATCTCTTCAAATTCTTTGTCTTCGACAATTGATTCAATCTTTCGGTCCCTATTTTCTATCTTCACATCTTGTCGGATGGTTTCCATCTCTGGACCTGAGTTTCCACCACCAATCGGTGCCACTGAAACTAAGTCAAGACCTATCGTTTTCGCGAATATTTGCTTAGCAATAGGTAGAAGTGTTGGAAATTCTTCCGTTGTGATGCTCGATAGTGTGGTTTCGTTGTTTGAGTGCATCTCTGCATATTCCGACATCCATTCTGCTTTGGATCCGGTCATACCCATACTTTCAAGAATTGGAGCCCACTTCTTAATAGTATCTTCTTTTGAAGGTATATTCATGATTTTTGCTTTTCTTTTTATATGAAAAGCCAATGATTTAGTTTAATGCTTGATAAGCAGCTTTGATTTCGTCTTCTAACGCAGCAAAATCACTTTCTTCTATTTGTTTAGAAAACTCTCTTTTGAACCAGTTTATCATTTCTTGAATAACAACTTCTTCAGCTTCACCGTTTCCATTACTAGAGTAGAATTCATCATCATCAGACCACTCAGAGATTTCTTTAGTAACCATTTCAGTCACTTCTTCTTCTGAGAAATGTTCTCTTATTTTAACTATTGCAAAATCTATATCAAGATTGGTATTTTCGTTGTATTTTCTTAGATATCTCATTTCATTATTTAAGTTTTATGTGGATATATAACCAGTATGAGTTTGCTTTTACACTGATAAGCACTTTACTTCCCCAGTTTTTTGAAAGAAGCCAGGTAACAAAGTTACCTTTTAGGTTAGCTAATTCGGATTCGTCTAACTTACCATTATCCCAAATCCCAATTCCCTGATATCCGAAACTCATTACTCTATCTTTAAGTTCTGGTCTAAGTCTTTTTTCGTGATATCCTGGATTATATTGAATCATATCAGACTTTGCTTTACCAAGTGTGATAATATCACTATAAGAAAGATTTACAAGTTCTTTTTTAAGCGCAAATGCAGATTTGGCTTCTATATTGTTAAGCCATTTTATTACGGTTTGATTTAGTTTGAAACTACCAAATGCGGTAAAGTTACCATCATAAGAAACTCCGTATTCAAGTTCACCATCACATTTAACACCAAAATAAAGGCCAGTCTCGTTCTTTACATAGTCTATGTACTCCAAGTATGGAACTAAAGATTGGAATCGACTGAAGACTTGTTTTACCATTTCTGCCTCTAGATTATCATAAAGATAAAATAGTAAAAAGTTATCAGGACATCTTTCGATTTCTGATGTTTTTTCTTTTTGACCTAATGCGGTTAAAGTTTTCAAAAAAGAATGGAATATACCTCTACCTGCTTTAGTTATCTCTGATTCGGTTAAAGGTTCTAAATCTGTTGATGCTGCTATGATAGGTTCTTTGTCTTCGATTCCGTTTTGAACAAAATCCAAAAGAATTGATTCCATTTCTTTTTTAGCGTGGTCGTCTAATATATTTATAGCATTGGATAATCTAATATCAGAATCTATATCATTCAATGTATCATTACCTTTGACATTAAAAATCCTATTGACTATATCTTTTAGATTAGATAGTTTTTCTTCGTCGTTTGAGTATAGATCATAAAGGTACTCAACCCATTCACCTAATGAATTAAAGTCTTGTCTTGATTTATCAACTGACTCTTTAATGAATTGTAAATATTTTTTAATCATATATTATATATTAAATTATTAAATTCACTTTTAATATATACATTATGGATATGTCAAAGGTTAGTAAAAAGGAACAGCTCGAGTTGAAGAAGATGATGAAGGAGTGGGACTATCTTTTGACTGAGGAAGAATACAAAAACGAGATAATTCAGGAATACAAAGCCGAGTTTTTGAAAAAGGTAGGAATTGTAGAACCTGAAAAGCCGCTTGATCCAATTGTTGAAGTTCATGAAGAAGAGGTGGTAGAAGAGGAGGAAAAAGAGCCGGTTGATGATGGTATAAGTGATTATATTAAAAAGAAGGTTAAGAAACTTTATCGAGAGATTGTAAAAGTGGCACATCCTGACAAAACTGATTCTGAAGAGCATGTAACTTTTTATATCGCTGCTAAGAAAGCATCTGTAGAGTTTGATTTGATTGGTTTATATGACATATGTGAGAATTTAAAGATACCTTATTCAATAGAGATTGAAGACAGAGATATTTTGAAGGAGAAGATAGACGGAAAGAAAGATAAGCTTAAGAAGATAGAATATTCTTTCATATGGCTATATGCTGAAGCAAAGACTGATGAAGAAAGAAACGACTTGGTTGAAAGATTCAAAGAAAAGTTTGGTGGAAAATAGTTATATCTTATATTTAAGATAGATTATTTCATTTATAGATTCTATATCGGTTGCATTACTTTCATCTATTGAATTTCTAAGGTTAGATATGTATTCTTTAAAAAATTCTAAGTTTTCACAACCATAATATCTGTATGGTGGAATATTTTCACTACCTATTATAGATTTAAGTTTGAGAATTGCCAATCTATCAGCGACGGATTCTATATAGAGAAGACTTTTTACAGCATCTTCTATAGTGAGTTTTGTGTATGCATCCATCATCAGGTTCTTTCCCCATTTTTTATATTGATATTGGTGAGCAATTTCATGAAAGAGTATGTAAAGAAGTATTTCTTTTGGAAATTCGAGTATTATTGTAGATATTATACATTCGTCTGGTGTTGATATTCCACCACATTTAGGGTTAAGTTCTTCAAATGTAATTGATTTGCATCCTGATTTATTGATAAATTCTTCTATCTCTGTTTGGTAAGACAATAAATCTTTTCTTGTAAATAGTTGTTCTATAAAATTCATATAGTTTATATATAAAAAAAAAGAGAGCACTTTCGTACTCTCTTTCTTAAAAAGATTTTATTTATCTAGGAACTCTAGGTCCTCTATCAGATTTATCTTTTATTTGTTTAATTTTTGGTTCAGTAATAACTGGTTCAGCAATATCAACTATACCTAATTCAGATTTTGCTGATTTCCACTGATCCTCAGTTTCGTAGATAACTACTTCATTGATGGTTGTCAAAGAATGGCCAGCTTTCAGAACATTCCCTGTTGCGTTCTCACCTTGTGTGATAAACCATACGTCTTTTTCAAATTTATATTCTTTCATAAGATTATTATTTTTTTTAAAAAGGGACATTTTAAGAATGTCCCTTTTTTATTATTACATATTTATAAGATTCCAATTTTGACTTAAAAGCTTATTATATGCTGTTTGAGATGCACTTGTTCTCTGATCCATTTTAGATAACTGAAGATAACTACCAGTTGCATTTGACAATGAAACCGCATTTATTATTGAGTCAACCGTCGCAGAAGTAAATAAATTATTATCGTGCATATCTATCATACGTGGTCCGACACCATATACACTATTACTTATAGCAGCATCTGTAAATGTAACATTAGTCAATTTAAAGTTAGAATTCGCATAAACGGCATATGTGCCTTTAAGAGAAAAACTAAAATTTAATAAATTCCTGTTTGATTTAATCTGCAACCATACTGCACTTGTAGTAGAAAGATCAATTGTTTGTAAACTGTAACAAGAATCTATTATTAAAGTACCATTAAATATAGCATTTGAAATAGTAATTGTATTCACACTATCATTATAACGAATAAAACAATCATTTATATGTGAATTGTCTAAATTAATAGAACCACCATTGTAAAAAGCCTCAACACTATTAGCAGTTATGTTAGAAAAATTAAGACTACCATTATAACGAGCTTGTATATTACCATTACCTGTTATAGTAGAACCTGAAATATTTACGTTTTCAGAATTGTAAATACCTATATAATTCGCATTAAAAATAGCGGTTAAGTTTGAACAACTTTGAATATAAACTTCATTTCTAATTCTAAAATTAGAAAAATCAGTATTTAAACTATTACAACCTTGAATTTGTAAGAACGCCAAGCCTGTTAAACCAGTAATTGTTGTTAAGTTTTGACAAGATTGTAAGGCCAATGTTTCTAAACTATGTTGACCAAAATCAAGTGATGTTCCCCAGAAACCGTTTAAATGCAATCTTGTTCTTTCATCAAAAACTGGTAAACTATACGTCACTGAAACACCATTTGGATAATATACATAAACATGTTCCGCAGAAGGAATTGATACTATAGATGTTAGTAAACTCGTGTTGTTAAGGTTTATAGATATATTATAATTATTAGCTAAGAACTCATTATTTACTACTGATATATCTAATGATGTTATGTTTTGCGGAGATGAAATAGATAAACTATTTACGGTATTCGGTAATAAAACGGTATAAGCACCATTAGCATAAGATGAATTATCGTTAAAATTGTATAGTTTTGTAGTTTCAATACCAATAAAATTAGAAATATATGTATTAGTCAAATTCAAAGATAATTGTTGATTTTGAATTCCCGTTAAATCAATAGTTGAAAGTGATTCTGGTAAAGAATATAAACTTATATCTTTAACATTAGTACAAACACTAAAATCTAAAGACTGATTGTCTAATGGTAAGTTCGATAAATATACTGATTTTAAAGAAGTTGGTAAGCTACCAATATTTGTTAAATTAGTACATGAATTAATAGTTAAATCTTCCAAACCATTTGGTAAACTAAGTGTTTGTAAATTACTTCTGTTATAGAAAATAAGACTCTTTAATCCATTAGGTAAACTAGGTATATCTAAAGAAGAAGCTCCTGATATACTTAATATTTCTAAGTTACTAGGTAAACTAAGAGATGTTAAATCTTCACAACTTTGTATATTAATATCTTTTACATCAGATTTAAAAGTTATATTTTGAATCCAAGAACATCCAACAAGTTGAACACTCTTAGTAGTAACATTTGATAAATCCAAAGTAGTTGATGGGTGGTTATTCTGATCAATTGAAAATAAATTCAATTTAGATAAATTAAGCAATGATAATTGTCCAATTGTATTAGTTTTAGGATAACTTACTTCAAAAACTTTTAATTTAGAAAGAGTAGAGTAATCAAAATTATAATTTCGGTTTCCATCCATATTAATAGCTCTAACCTCACCACAAGGATTCTGATTTCCATCACAACTTATGATAGTAATCTTATTTGAAGAATTAAAAGAAACACCTAAATCCAAGTACTGATAATTGTAATCAGTAGGTGAATTGTAGCGTTGCCATCCGCCAAAAAATTGACCATTTGGATAATTGTTATATTCTTGAGTTCCGGTTGGCCATAAAATTTTAAAGTTACCAGTACTAGTTGAAATTGCTAAATATATATGTGAATCAGTAGTAATATTGAATTTTACTGGAGTACCAGCTGGTTCTTTAATATTAATGTTCCATCTTTTATTAGATAAAGATTCAACCGCAGTATCAGATGCATGAGTTCTTTGAATATCATTACCATTTATATAATTATTTCCAAATTCGTCATTTCCTTCGGATCCTGTACCGTCCAATGATTCTAATATTAGATCTATACCTAAGTTAGTACATCCACTCACGTCCACATTTCTTATTTTAGAACAACCATCAACATTTAATGATTCTAATTGATAACTATTATATATATGTATCTCAACAAGATTCGTCATACCACTAACATCTAATGAAGTACCTTTATAATTAGGAATGTTGATATTTTTTATACTAGTAATGTTATTTACTTCTAAAGAAGTAACTCCAGTATTCCACCAATCGTGTATTTCAGTAATACCATCATGTCTAGGTCTACCATAATTATCTACCGCCCAGAATTCAATAAATCTTTCTTCTATAGAATGATCTGGATTAAAGCTAAAGCTGAACATACTTCCAGTTTGATAAGTATCACCATTAGGATTTTTAACCATTATATTCATACCATCTTTATAATAGAAGTATAAAGCAGCCCATCCTGTTTCCATTCCCCATCTAGCTATACCTTTAGTTGGCTCTTCAACTGA
>Ga0114962_10002719_pt1 | contig 14551 bp, 13 predicted proteins | sample C_130820_MF_Meta_FD_87017 | JGI IMG/M metagenome (GOLD analysis project Ga0114962, IMG submission 87017) | Freshwater microbial communities from Lake Croche, Canada to study carbon cycling - C_130820_MF_MetaG | ecosystem: Environmental > Aquatic > Freshwater > Lake | place: Lake Croche, Canada...
AAAAGCAAATGATGGTGGAGGTTGGTTTACTTGGGTGTTTAGTACCAAAGACATTGCTCCGATTGCAGCAAAATTTGGACGTGAAGCAACCGAGGGACACCGCACACGCCCAAACGGCTCTGAACTAAGGTGGAAACAAATTGGAGTCAAGGAAATTGCAGATACCCGCGAATTCCCTTTTTTCATTCAGTGGTTGTCAGCCGATCACCCATCACAGGATGGAATTCCTCTGGCTGAAATAGAAAAGATTGTTATCGCAGATAGGGATCAACTCTCAGACTCTTGGTTCAAGGAAGAGATTCTTGTGGCAGTTGGTGATGTGAATATCACTTGGATAGACCCCTCAAACAATGAGGGGCAATCGGGTATTGCTGCAGTGCATCTTTCTACTCCAAACGGTACCGTAATTCTCGACTAAACAATTACGGCTGAGTATCACCCGTACCCTTCAAAAATTTCAAACTAATAGGAACATCAAGAGAAATATTCTAAATATTTTCATTCAGACAACCAAGATAAGAGTTATTAAAGTGAAACGCCAATCCTTAACCTTGAACCTGTTGAATGAAGATGACATGCGGACCATATAAGTTAGAATTTACTTGATGTTCCCAAATAGGTGGTGCAAAGTGAGCAATATAAACAAGATTAATATCTTAATTGTCATTATGGGGCGTTACCCGACGGAAAAAGCATATGGGGTAACGACTAAATACACCATTGAAGCCATACGTGCTTTAGGGGGAAATCCCTACGTGGTTTCATTTCAAGATTTTGAAAACGGTGTTCAGGAACCACAAACAATAGCTTTTTCAGAAGGCAAACTAGCGCACTTTTTCAGATTGAACTCGTATAAAGGTTTTGGCCCTATAAGTATTATATGTTGGAAACTGACCCTTTATTTTGCGTTAAGGCAACTACCTGCAATCGTATCTAATATTAATCCTTCAATAATTTGGATGAGAGATTCACGAATTATGCGTTTTGTGAAAGGCTTCGGGAATCAAACTACCTATATTTTGGAAATCCATGATGGTGTTAACGAGTCAATTCTTAGAAAACTACTGAAAGAAGATCCTACAAAAGTTTTATTGGCGCCAATAAGTAAAATTATTGAGTCACAACTTAAAAATAGACTAGACACACGTTATAAGATTGTCCATTCACCAATGGGGATCAATCCAGACCTATTTATTTCGGAGAATGAAATCAGAAATTTCAATAATGTCTCCAACGAGCACCCCTTGAGACTTGGCTACTTTGGGAAATTTGCACCTAACGGTTATTCCAAAGGAGTAGAAGAATTATTGGAGCTAGTTATTTTTCACCATAAAATTGACTACCCTTCGAGAGTACAAATTGCAGGACTTACGAGAACAGAAAAATTGCATATTACAACCTTATTTGAAGCAAACAAGATTCCCAAAAACAAATACAAGCTTGATGAACATCTAGCCCACGAAGTTGCAATTAGCGAGATGCAAAAATGTGATGTGCTAGTTTTGCCCGGACAGGGTGGGCCATATGTTGGATCACCAATCAAAGGTGTTGAGTATTGCGCAACAGGCCGCCCAATCGTGGCAGCTATCTCCGATGCTAATCTAAGCCTTTATGCAGGTGAATTTGAGCCATTCTGGTATGAAAATGCCGATGTAAACTCTCTACACCAGGCCATCTTAGGAGTTTCTAGATCGCAGGATTTAGAAGAAAGAGCGCAAAAATCAATCAAGTTTGCTCAAGAAAGAACTTGGGTAATTCGCACTTCAAGATTGATAGATTCAATCAACCTACTAGCGACCGGAAAGTAAAGACTTGTCCGAAACTTCTGAATTCGAAATATCACGCGACACCCCGTGATACTACGTAAGAATGATCTCTGGCTTTCGGTCTTGCGATTTGTCGGAAGCCGTAAGCACTTTAAGGGATTGAGAATATACGACACCATGTTTTCGGCACTCAACCAGATTCTGGGAGTTCCCGTCCCACTAAAAATTCGCGAGTTCTTCGATGCGCTACAGCCAGAGGGATTAGTTTTGAGATCTCCCTATCCGACAATTACTCTGGGGATCGTTTGTCATCCAAAAGATTTCGCATTTTTAGACCTGGTTGTCGCACACGCGATTAAGCACTCGAGCAATCCCATCTCCGAAGTAGTCATGGTTACGACTAGTGAGGGGGTTGAAGCATTAACGAGATTGTTCCCAGCAGCCAAAGTAGTAGACGAAAATTTGTTTTTAAACTCGGAGGTAATTGAAACTCTGAGGAATGTCGTACCGAACGAGATTTATGGCTGGGTACTTCAACAAGTTGCAAAGTTTACAATAGTGCTTACTGCCAATAATGATGCAACGTTGATTCTAGACGCCGATACGCTTTTACTTCGCGATCAAGTTTTCCTCGGTTCGGACGGCTCACAAAGCATCAGCTATTCATATGAATACCACATGCCTTACGCTGAACATTTTTCGAAATACTCTGGATTCAGTCAAGACAAAACCGGCCACAGTTATGTCACGCATTATCAGTTGATGCAAAAAGATATATTGAAATCGTTCTTGCCAGAATTTGGACTTATAAATTGGATAAAATCAGCAAACTACGAAAAATTTAGTCCGTTAGCAGACTATCACTCATATGGAGAATACATCTTCAGAAATTATCCCCATAGAATTCATGTTGTACGATGGGGAAACATTTCTGTCAAACGACAAAAAATCATAAAACTATTAGTGCCAGAAAAGTCTATGGAACTTTATGAGAAATTTTCAAAATGGAATTCAATTTCAATTCACTCATATCTATAACTTCGTATTTTTTTAAATAATTGAAGGGGATTAACTATACTAAGCAGTAACACATAGAAAATGGCAATCGTACGATTCCCTTTTTGAAGAGAATGGCTCAAACCCTTAAACAATTGTCTCTCAAGTGTTCGCCACCCAACTTCTAAATTTATCGAGGGGATACTCATTAATTGCTGAATATTCGCATATTTAACAGAGTAATCCGACAACCCTTTTTTCCGGCGAACGCCGGATTTGCGAGCAGCGACACCCGCGAGTACATTCTGCTTAATTCGTCTTGCATTTGTTTGCCCACTGTGAATTCGGTAATAAGTTAGGAATTCTTCCAAGTTAACAACATCTGCTAATTCAAAGACCCGAAGCCAGAGATCATAGTCTTCCGCGAAGTCGTAGAAACTTCGATAGGAACCGCATTCCAGGATGACCAACCGCCTGAACATAACAGCAGGATGGGCGACAGGTAACCTTACAAATTTTTTTTCTCGCAATTCAGACGAGTTTGTTGAATACCTCTTTCTACCGATTTCAAAACCATTCTCATCAATCAATATTATTCCAGAGCCTAAGACTGCAACTCCTTTGTTCTCCTCAAGAAAATCATGCTGAAGTTGCAGTCTGCCTTCGTTCATCATGTCATCAGCGTCAAGAATTGCCACATAGTCACTTCTAATCTGGACAAGCAATTCATTTATCGGACTAGAGAAACCCTCTGACTTCGGAAAAAAAGTTTTGAACTTCTGAGGGGGCATAGATTTCAATTCAGATAAAACTTCCACAGATGGACGATCAAGTACCAACCATAAATCAAATTCGAAATCAGTTTTTTGCTTGAGTACCGATTGAATAGCATGACTCAGGTAAGGCTGGTATGAATGCACCCGAATTATCACTGAAACCTTCATTTTGCCCATTTCTCGAGTAATTAGATTAAGGTAGATACTTATTAACAAAGGTATTGGAGAATCTCCGTGGATGTTCGAAGTTTACGTTACTTAGCAAGAGGCCTCAAGTATCGGTTTTTTGGGCGAGGGTTTTCTGAGTCTGGGGAAGATTTGATAGCAAGCTACTTGCTTGGCCATAGTCAGGGAAAATTTGTGGACGTTGGATCAGGTCATCCCATTGTGGGCTCTAATACCTATTACTTTAGTAAAAAGGGTTGGAGCGGAGTTGCAATTGATGCAAACCCTAGATTTGAGCTATCTTGGAAACTTCTTCGACCAAGAGACACATTTCTTTCGGTTTCAATTGGTGAAGGTTCTGATTTAGTAGAATTTTACGAATATGAAAATGATTTACGTTCAACCTCTAGCAAAGAAGTCAAGGACTTATACGATTCTAAAAATTTAGGATTTTCAAAAAGAATTGTCGAGCAAAAAACATTGACAGATGTTTTCAGAAAGTTCAATTTAATTGACGAGAATATTTTCTTGACTATTGATGTCGAAGGCTCAGAATTGCAAGTTCTAAAATCTTTAAATTTTGAACAGTACACCCCTGCCTTAATTGCCGTAGAAAGCTGGACCATACCTTGGACGGGAGCGACAAAAGTTCATCAGTTCTTAACCGAGAAGAACTATGGCCTTATCGCGTACTCAGGATTAACCTCATTTTACTTAAGATCTTCCGAATATCAGAACTTTCAAAAATCCAGACCTAAGATTGAAGGCTGATCAAAGATTTGCGCAAGGTGTTTAAGTTCGAAGATTTTGAAAATCGCTCAAGACACTCTACTCGCGCAGCCTGCAAAATCGATTTTTCATTAATCGCGCCTTCCGCAAGCCGACTTATTACTTTTGAAAATTCAGCAACAGACAACGCTGGCAAGTAATGCAGATTGGGCTTAATTGAGTACCCAGCTGCTGCACTTGGGTTAGCAATAACCAATTTCCCCCAACACAACGGTTCAAAGAATTTTGATTGTTGACCAGTCCCCCCAAGATATGGAACAAGAAATACATGGTTCAACTCATAAATTGAAGATATTGGTTCGACCCACCCGTGAATTGTGACATTTGACGGATATGAACCTGAAGGAGATTTTACTCCATAAATATTAAAATGTACGTTCGAAAGCTCAAAATTTTTCGCAACACCTTCAACCACAAATTTAAATCCTTCTCGGTTGTGTTTCACATTATATGTGGAACCTAGATAGCCAATTTGCAAAATAGTTTGAGACATCTGAACAGGTTGCGGCTCCACCTCCTGAAGTTGCTGGAGAGGCAAGACTGAGAGTCGTTTGAAGGAGGGAAAACGACGGTAGTTTTGCAAATCATTCGGGCTAATTGAGAGTACGTCGCAGAAAATTCTTTCTATAAAAGTAGCCCAAATTTTGAGTAAAAAAACAATGGGCAGCTTGAATGAAAAATAATTCTCTTGTAAGTAGTGAAGCGGCTCAAAATTTACGCTACGAGAGACACGTTTATGAGTCTTAATGGTGAGTGAAACACCCAAAAGCGAACTGTTACTTGAAATTAAATTCAATACTGAAATCTTATTACTGTGAAGGTATCTGTTAACAGTGACAGAGAATCCAAGGCTGAGGTAGTTTCGACTTGCAGGGTCACCAACGAGTGCATGGATTATTCGGTCTTTCAATTTTAATTCCTGCACAATCGGCAACAATCGATCTTCGATTAATTGGTTATTCTTCCACCGGCGCATCTCCAAAAAAGATGAATTTTTGGAAAGCTGGAAGACAATCAATTCAGGTGCGATAATTGAAAGATTCTTTTCAAGAATCGAAGCATCTAGCTCCTCTGCACCAAGCCGAAACACTGCAGGCCGAAGGAGAATTGTTACCATGATTCAGAGTATAGGGAAAGTTATCCGCTTTCACGTGCTGTATTGTTTGAACGTGTCCACAAGCATGATTACAGGGATTACGGGTCAAGATGGAATCCTCCTTTCTAAATTGCTCACTCAGAAAGGTGAAAATTGTTTTGGAATTATTTCGGCTGGCAGCAACAAGCGTCGGATAAACCTTCTTAGAGAAGTCGTCCCGGGCATTGAGTTGATTGAAATTTCTGACTATAGCGAGAATTCTTTCTCAAAAGTTCTGCGTAAAAAAAAGCCTAACAAAATCTATAATTTCGCCGCAGTTAGTAGTGTAAAATTGAGTTTTGAAAATCCTACGCTAACCCACCAGGTAAATTTTCAATACCTCCAGAACCTTTTGGAAGCCACGGTTAAAACGCTAGACCCCGAAACAAAAATTTTTCAAAGTTCTTCTTCAGAAATGTTTGGGAACTCACTTTCTCCAGTCCAAGATGAATCCTCGGCTCTTAATCCAGTGAGCCCATATGGAGAATCGAAGGCATTGGCACATTTGAAGTCCCAGGAATACAGAAAAAGTGGGCTATTTGTTACGAACGGGATCTTATTTAATCATGAGAGCGAATTTCGAAAAGAAGGATTCCTCTTTGACAAGGTTACAACTTATATGGCCGCGAGGAAGCTTGGTGAAAAAAAAATACTTACGTTAGGAACCCTGGATGTCTCAAGAGATTGGGGGTACGCAGGCGATTTTGTATCCGGGATAGAAAAAACTTTGCAGCTGGAATTTTCCGATGACTTTGTCTTCGCCACTGGAAAAACCAGAAGCATTATGCAACTATTACAACATGCAATGACTGCTATTGAAGACGACACGCCTATCTCCGAATTCGTTACGGTAGACCATCACCTTTCCAGGCCTAACGAGAAATATATTTCATGTGGAGACTACTCGAAGGCTCAAAGAATCCTAGAATGGAAACCAGAGACAAGTTTTGAGGACATGTTGAAGAAGATGATAGATTTTAAAGTCGAAAAGCTGAAATGAAAGTACTCATAGATAAGGCTTTTTCTAATTGGATTTTGGGTGCAATTATCAGAGATTCAATTACTTATTCAGAGTCAGTTATTCAGTTGGAATACCTCGAGAATTCACCCAAAAAACTAGTAGGAGTTTATAAATTTCTTTATTTTATGTTTTTAGGTGTTCCAGAAAATAATCTTATAGTCAATCAAAATACCTATTTCGCCCTTTGTAAAAATTCGAGACTTTCAAAAAAGCAGCGAAATAAGGCGCGTGTATTTTTTACGCATGCAGAATTGAATAATTTACATCACAAAAAATTAGATTATTTGTTAGACGCTGCGGAGATAATTGTTATGAATAGAAATCAGAAACAAATATTAGTAAACGCGGGTTTTGATCAGTGTAAAATATCAATTTCTTATGGTGCGGTAAATCCTGAAGTCTTTCACGTTGAAAAGAATGAAATCGAAAATGAGTATGTATTTATCTCTGGCGATGTGAAAGAAAGAAAATGTCCTAGAAAAATATTGAGTCTCATCAAAGAGTATTCATCTATTGAATTCGTTGTTTTTGGTAGCCAATGGCGCGAATATATTTTGCAATCAGGGGAGACACCAATCAACGTGAAGTTTGCTGGGACATCTCTTTCGGATAGTGCATATTTTATGCGAAATGCATCTTGTTACCTTACTCTTGCCAAACTAGAGGGTGGCCCATATGGCACTATCGAAGCTTTGGCTTCGGGTACGCCTGTTGTGTGCACTCCAACGGGCTGGAACCCTGAAGTCATCGATACATCAAATGGTGTATTGGTTAGTTTTGATGCTAGTTTAGAAGCTATCGCAAACGCTATTCGGTGTGCATTTGTCCTAAAGCGGCAATTAATTAAACCTTCACTCAAACATCCTAACTTCGATTTTTTTCAGCAAGCGCAAGTGCTATTTAAGGAGCACCCCCTTGACTAAACAGCCAAGAGATGACAGTTCGCAGCAAGCACTAAGCAAACTTTATGGTGACTTTAATGAAGATTTTCTTTCAAAGCGTATTAAATCACCGTTCCCAATTCGCGCAAAAGTGCATACCTTTATGCACACCTCTGCCGCCGCCGCTTGCCCATCTAATTTTGATTCAATCGTGGATCTCGGATGTGGAGATGGCTCACTAACAAGAATTTTCATAGGCAAAGGATTTACAAAAATTCACGGTGCTGACATTTCCGCGCAGAATATTCAATCTGCAATGCAATTGACTCCCAAAGAAATTATTCCACAAGGAATCTCTATTGACTTTTCAGTAAAGGATGTGACTGACTCTGGATTCCGAGATAGGGAATTTGACATTTGCATTACTAGCCACGTCTTAGAACACCTATTTTCGTTCGAGGCAGGTCTAACCGAACAAAAAAGAATAACCAAGGATTTAATTGTTGTCGCACTCCCCACGGCTTGGAGTCCAATTTCTTGGACGTTGTTGGGGGGTGGTAATTACTGGAGCCATGGTAAAACTGGAAGCTTACGCTTAATCTACGGGTTTCTTCGTACCGCTATAGCTTTTCTCAAAGGTAGCATCGGTGTTGACGAAAAGGGTTACGCGGGATTAGAGAATGTCCCACACATATTTTTTTTCCCTGGACGGATAATCAGAATGATGCAATCAGATTCCTGGGAATTTGTGAGAATGCAACCCCAAGTCCAAGGATTTCCATGGTTAAAGTGGACAATAACCAGTGGAGCGAAATCCGGACGAACTGGCTTTGGAACAATTTTTATTTTAAAGAGAATTAATTGAAGAAAACCATATTAATTTCATTGGAAGGTGGCTGCGGTAACCAACTATTCCAGTTTTTTGCGGGGTTGTACCTTGCTAGAAGAGAAGGAGTTCCCCTGAGGGTGGATGTGGGAAATATCTTGGGGAACCGACACGACGGCTACAGCATTGCAGAAAATCAATTTTTACTGAATTTGCCCCAGGTAGAATTTTTCAAAAGCTCCAAAAGTCCTAGTTTTTGGTCAAAAGCAATGGAGATGGGCGGACTTAGGTTCAGAGCCGAAGGGGTTGGGTTCCCGGAGAATTTTGCGGAAATGAAAAAGGCCCATGAGATTACTGGATATTTTCAAACGACTTATTTTTTTCGGGAACTAGTGAGGGAAGGATTGATTAACCCTGATGAATTCAAAGAAAGCCTTTCTTCAATTTACTGGGAAAGGTCTGAGATACAACCACCAGACGCACCTGCTGCAATATTTCATATTCGAAGAGGGGATTTTGCAAACCTAAAGAAGACAATCGGCATGCTTTCCGCAGAATATTTTTTTAAGTTGTCAACCCACCCGGCAATACTGGATAAAAAAATTTATCTGATTTCAAATATTTTGCAAAAAGAGTTATCAAATACAGTACGATCTAAGTTCGATTTCGAGTTCATTAATTCAGAAGACTGGCACCCCCTAGGAGTAATATCCTTTATCTCGCAGTTTGAATTTATTGGAATTGCAAACTCAACTTTGTCCTGGTGGGGTGGATATCTCCAAGAGTCCGGGAAGGTCGTGGCTCCTCAACCTTGGTTTGCTGGTATCCCAAGTCCAAAACTATTTATTCCAGAAGCCTGGGAATTGCAAAGCAGTATCTGGGAGCGTTAGAAATACTTCTACCAAATATAGGTGACATGCCCAACCTTCAAAATATTTTTCAATGCCATTCTGGTTTGAGTTAAGGACGAAAATATGATATTTCAAGGTAGTCAGACTTTAGATTTGGTAAAATCAGAACGTTCAAGAAATCAGCAGATAACAAGTTTTTGGGAAAAAGACATGAATATCGCCTAGAAGCTGTTTGAAAAGGACATTCACAATTTCAAAAAAGTCATAACTACTAGACCCAAAGAAAAATCTAAGTGGTGGCATATTGCTCTAGTCTAATCAACCGAATACCAGCGAAAAATTTGAAAGTGGAACATATCCAACCGAGGCTCCGAGGGTACAAGGTGCGAGATTCTTTTGAATTTTGCAATTCTAATCAAGTCTTCGTATTCTTCCCGAGGAATACTCCCTCTAGTTGGCCTGGAAGGTTCTAATACAAGTAAACTAGCCGGGATTTGGATTGGGTCAACCAGAGCGCGGCGAATAAATGAGGTTTAGAAATGTGCGGAATGGTAGGCGAATTTGGACTTGCACCAGACGCAATCTGGGTAAATGACGAGCTTGAAAAGCATAGGCATCGAGGCCCTGACAATACTACGATGATTCAAATTTCATCCAGGTTAATTATGGGCGCCAATAGACTTGCCATGGTCGATCGGCTGGCAAGAAGCAACCAACCATTGCAGAGTCATCTTTCCAATTCTGCAATCACATTTAACGGAGAAATCTATAACTATAAATCTTTGAGATCAGAACTCCAGCTCGAAGGTATTAAATTTGATACCGAGTCAGACACTGAAGTGCTCCTTCTAGGACTTGAAGTATATGGGCCAGAGTTTCTTGAAAGAGTGAACGGAATGTTTGCATTTGTTTACTATGATTCGATCAAGAATCGCCTAATTCTTAGTCGGGATAGTTTAGGTAAGAAACCCTTGTTCTTGAGCAGAACACAAACCGGATTTAGATGGTCTTCCAACCTGAGTTCACTCCAAACTAGACCGTTTACCGCCAATACCGATGCGATTGAATGCTACTTAAGATTCGGCTACGTGATTGATCCATTAGGTGCCGTCAATAGTGTTCAGGCTTTAACGCCTGGAGTAGTCAGGGAAATAGACCTCGTCACTTTGAATGAAGTTAGAAGAATCGCTAAGCCTAAACCTACTTGCATGAAAAAGGATTTCCGGGAACTGCTCACTTCGGCGGTCGAAACTAGAGTTTACGGAAACGACCCAATAGCCATTTCCCTTTCAGGAGGTTTAGACTCCACGATAATTGCAATCATTTGTAAGAATCTTGGACTTAATCTGAAAACTTACACAGCAAAATGGAGCGACTCTGACAAAATTAAATATAACGATGATGCTTCGAGGGCAAAACAAATTGCCAAACTATTGGAAATCGAACATAAAGAAGTAGAAATGCTGAAGGTTTCCGAACTGCCGACCCAGCTGCGCAAATTTGTGAAAGTTATGGAAGAGCCAAATAACAACCCAACGGGAATTTCTATGTTAAATCTTTATGCAAGCATGAAGCAAGACGATATTAGATTAGCACTTACAGGAGATGGTGCAGATGAACTATTTCTCGGATACACCCGCTATAAAAAATCTTCCTATTTTCCAAAAATAGTGAATTTTCAGACCAAATATTTTATGGAATCTAAAAATGCCACAAAATTTAAATATTTATCGAGACTCTTTTCAGTTCAATTCAACGAAAGCAACTTTTCATTTTGGGCAACTTGGCATGAAGTTTTTACTCACTCTGAACTTGAGAAAATGCTTAATAGAAGAATCCCACGGCAAGACCATAGATTCTTTCAAGAATTTGAGGGCCTAAAGAGCAATCAGATATACAAAACTTTACAAAGTCAAGATCTCTTGATTTGGATAGGAATGGAATCAAATCGTCGTTTAGATCGGATCTCCATGTACAACTCTATCGAAGCGCGAAGTCCATTTTTGGATAATGAAGTTGTCGAATATGCGTTCGCAAGGGGAAACGGTTTTGTTTCTAAAAAAGAGTTTTTCCTAAAGGAATTTCCAGAACTCAAAAATCTTCCAGTTTTAGCCGAGAAGTCTGGATTTAGCAGCCCAATCGGCCATTGGCTCCGTGCCAATTCAAATTTTATTGACACACAAATGAAATATTTGATAGCACACCATGGATTTAATGCCTTTGAAATTCACAATTTGATGAAATCCCCTACATTAGGGAACTTTGTTGACATGAAAAAATTATGGACCCTTTTAATTTTATCATCCTGGCTCGAAACATTTACACCGGAACTGACGATATGAAAAAAGAATTAGTAATTTTCAATCTCGAGCTAAATTTAGACAGCCTCGTTTTGGCAGCAGCTCACGACTGGGTAGTGAGCTTTAGTAATAGATTTGAGAAAGTGTCTGTTTACTCAACTCATGTTGGTCGTGTTCTTTTGCCAATAAATGTAACTGTTAAAGAAATCGGTGGAGGCTCTTTTCGGAAACGTGTCATAGCGATTATTCGATTAGTACGGCTCACTAAACTATTTTGGAGTAAGCGTCAACAAGTTGTTGTCTTGCATCATATGTCAACTTATTCGGCGGTCATAATTGGCCCCGCTCTTCGTATTTTTGGGATACAGCAAGGACTTTGGTACTCACATTCTGTGAGAAGTACTTCACTTCGAATTTCATCTCGTATCGTAAATGTCATTTTTAGTTCAAATAAAGAAGCGTTACCGATTGAAACAAAGAAAGGAAAATTTATCGGCCACGGGATAGATTTTGAAAAGTTTGCTGTTCTGAGTAATCGTTCAGAGAAACGAGAAGGAATAGTTTCCGTAGGGCGATATGCAAAAATTAAGAAGTATGAAGAATTCCTATCACTTGCCGAGAATTATCCGGAGATGAAATTTGTAATTTATGGTCCTAACGAAGACGAAGATTACAAATCTATACTGCAAAAAAACTACCAGGAAAAAAATTCAAATATTTTCTTAAGAAATGCCCTTTTATATAAGGACCTTCCAAATATATTAAACTCTTTTGAATATTTTTTCTCAGGAACTCCCAAGTCGGTAGACAAAGCGGCTATTGAAGCAGCTATGTGCGGCTGTTTCGTAATTTCAGAAAGTCCGACAACAATAGACGTCACGGGTATGCGAGAAGTTTGGAATTTTATGGGTGTTGAATGCCCACGAGCAGTAGCGGACCAACTAGAAATATTGAAAACTTCCACAGCTGATAGGAGTGAAATCCGCTCAAAGTTAATCAGGGCTGCTTGTGAAAGAAATAGTCTAGATAATTTAACACTTCAAATTAAATCAGAGCTGCTTAACTGTAGAGGGAACAATCATGAATAAATCAAGGCGAAACAAAATTAGGCAAATTGAGTCGCTACTTTCAAAATCAGATCGTAAAAAGCTCATGAATTTAATGGTTTTACAAATCAGCCTGGGCATTTTAGATTTGGCTGGTATTGCAGCTATCGGCGTCTTAGGGGCTCTAACGATTTCGGGCGTATCGGGTTCTAGTCCTGGGAATCGAATCTTATCGGCTTTAAATTTTCTCAAAATTGAAAATTTTTCTATACAACTTCAAGCTACTTTTCTTGGGGTGGGGGCAGGGTTACTTCTAATTTTTAAAACACTTGTTTCCGCATTTATAAGTCGTTCTTCTTTAAGGTTTCTAGGTGTTAAAGCCGCCGACATTTCTAACTCATTGATTTCGAGACTGTTGCAATCAGATTTATTTGTGATAAATAGTAAATCGAAACAGCAACTGTTATACGCGTGTACTACGGGCTCTTCGGCTCTAACAATTGGCGTGCTTGGTTCGCTTTCATTACTAGCATCAGATGTGGTACTTACAACCTTAATTTTGTCCGGACTTCTTTTGGTGGATTGGAGTCTCGCGGTTTCAACTTTACTTCTTTTTGGATTTGTTGCCTTTATTGTCCATAAATCGATCAGTAAAGTTGCCCGTGCAAAGGGATCTGAGATTGCATCTCAGACAGTAAAAAGCAATCAAGAAATTCTTGAATCTTTTGAAAACTTCAGGGAAATCGCGACTCGAGGTCTTAGGGAGCGCTTCTCCAATCAGATTTATTCTACGAGAAGTTCAATGTCGCTTACTTATGCTGATTTATCATTTCTTCCAAATGTAAGTAAATATATAGTTGAGTTAACTGTGGTATTTGGTGGGCTTTCAGTTGGAGCATCTCAATTTATACGCCAAGACGCAATTCATGCTGTTGCAACGTTAACCCTATTTTTTGCGGCAAGCGCTCGTATTGCTCCAGCAATACTGAGAATTCAACAAGGGCTAGTTTCTATAAAAGTGAATTTAGCTGCATGTGAATCGGCTTTAGAGTTGGACGAAAAATTGGCACCTCTGCCAGACCTCAGCGTTTCAGATTTTGATAGGATGAGTGAATTTCCAGAACTGGATGTTAAATTGAGTTCGGTTAATTTTAAATTTCCGGACTTCGAGTTAAAGGACATAAATTTCGCCTTGCCACATTCTACTTTTTTTGCACTTGTTGGCCCTTCGGGCTCAGGCAAGACAACTCTGGCTGATATTTTAATGGGAGTTTTAAGTCCTTCGTCAGGTCAAGTTCTCTTTAATGGAATAGACGCGTCTTTTCTTGCCAAGACATACCCAGGTATAATTGGGTATGTCCCGCAACAAGTTCACTTAATTGCTGGGAATGTACGAGACAATGTGCTTTTTGGATTCACGCCAAGTGAATATGACGATAAGTTTATTTGGGAAGCTCTTAGAGTTGCGTCGCTTGAGGATCTATTCAAAGAACTACCACATGGTCTGGATACTCTGATTGGCGATGGCTCAAACTCTTTGAGTGGGGGACAAAGGCAGAGATTAGGAATCGCACGTGCGGTTTTAACAAAACCTCGCCTCGTAGTTTTCGATGAGGCTACAAGTGCCTTAGATGCAGAAACTGAATATTCCATCACGCAATCATTGGAGAAGCTTAGAAGTACCACCTCAGTTTTTATGATTGCGCATAGACTTTCAACAGTCCGAGCGGCCGATCAAATTCTTTACCTCAAGGACGGATCTGTTCTTGCACTAGGCACCTTTGAGGAAATCCGTCTGAAGGTCCCCGATTTCGACCGACAAGCTCAACTGATGGGCCTTTAGTAGATTTGTCCGTTTTGTCCCATTCCCGCGACAATCTAGACTGAGATTCGTAGTAGGGGATAGAGGCAGCGACGGTTGGCTCTGCAAGACAAAACCGGTTAATGAAGGATCAATAAAGTGGCACTTAGCGTATGGACAGTTGCTGAACTGGGGGCT
>Ga0114962_10002720_pt1 | contig 14549 bp, 9 predicted proteins | sample C_130820_MF_Meta_FD_87017 | JGI IMG/M metagenome (GOLD analysis project Ga0114962, IMG submission 87017) | Freshwater microbial communities from Lake Croche, Canada to study carbon cycling - C_130820_MF_MetaG | ecosystem: Environmental > Aquatic > Freshwater > Lake | place: Lake Croche, Canada...
AGTTCATCACACGCTTTTATATTTCTTATGAGTTACACCCTCCCTCCCCTCGCCTATCCCACCAACGCACTCGAACCACACATCGACGTTGCCACGATGGAAATCCACCACGGCAAACATCACAATGCCTACGTGACTAACTTAAACGCTGCACTCGCTAAGGAACCTGGCTTCGCCGCTGGCGCCGATGTGAATGCACTTATCGCAGATCTCTCCAAAGTTCCAGAGTCCATTCGCCCCGCCGTTCGCAATAATGCCGGTGGCCACGCCAACCATACATTCTTCTGGAATTTACTTTCCCCTAACGGCGGCGGTGAACCCGTCGGTGCTCTCGCTGAAGCGATCCAAAAAACTTTTGGTGGTCTCGAAGGTGAAAAAGGTCTCAAGGCTCATTTCAAAGCCGCTGCTACTGGACGCTTCGGCTCCGGCTGGGCATGGCTCGTTGTTAAAGCGGACAAATCGATTGCAGTCACATCGACCCCTAACCAAGACAGCCCACTCATGAAAGGGGTTGCTGACGTTAACGGCCATCCCGTTCTCGCTCTCGATGTTTGGGAACACGCTTACTATTTAAAATATCAAAATCGTCGTCCCGACTACATTGACGCATTCTGGAAAGTCATCGACTGGAAGAAAGCCAATGAACTCTACGTTCAAGCTATCGGTTAATTTCACTTATTAACTGATTAAAAAGGCGACTCTCCGGAGTCGCCTTTTTTGTGCCAGCTTAACGGCCGCGTCGAATTTCTGAACCCACAAAGCGAATCGAAACACGCCAAACCTTCTTCACGCGGGTGTTAATCTGTCCGGTCTTTACGTCAAAGGATTCAGGGATCTCGATGCGGTGGAGATCGACTACCGCGTGGAATCCACGCTCCGAGAAAATGTCGATAAACATGGCCAAAGCCAAGGGGTCTTCAAAGAGTGAAGCCTCACTGTTAATGTGAGCCTGACCCGAAATCGCGTGAGCTTGAATAATCGGTAGAAACTTTTGCTGAATTAAATCTACCACCTCACGGAAAAGTTTTTTATGACGCTCCGCATAGTCATCCAGACGTAAGACTAAATCTTGTCGGGCGTGCTGACTAATCTGAGTCGAAAGGGGAATACTCGAAATAATATCGTAAGTCTCTTCCGAAAGTTCGAGCGAGCTCTGATATTGTAATTCCTTGATGATACGGGCCTGTACTTCGGGTATCGAACCTTGGGCATTAATAAAATGGTAGTGGAAAATATCGCGCAACGACTGCAGTGGCTCGTAAGTGCGTTCTTTAAATACCCGGTAACGATTACGGGCTGCGTCCGTAGTTAAATCAGTCTTACGCACTTCGGTTAAAGGCAAACCTTCGGCTTCGGCTTTCTTATTAAATGCTAAAGTTTGCTCACCACGCATCAACTGTCGACGTACCGATTCGCTTTCATCAATGAAAAGAACTAAAATATGGTAGTGCGGCTTCGGGAATTTTATCGCGTTCGGTGAAGCTCTAAATTCATGGCGCAACTCATTCAGGCGAGCGAAGAGGTGTTTCAAGCATTCAACTTGAACCATCGAACGAGGAAAACCATCAACAATGGCACCATTGGTAAATTGCGGTTCAAGTAACTTTCTAAAAAGTAGTTCGACCACTTCGCGATCGCCGGCCAGCATACCCGCATCAATACGCTTACGAGCCTCGGCACTCGAAAGCAGGTCACTAATTACAATAGGAGCTGCCGCATAATCACGATACTGCTGAATAAAGTCAGTGTTGGTGCCCTTACCTGCACCTGGGGCACCGTTAAGCCAGAAAATTTCGCGAGGGAAAAATAACTTATCGCGACCCATCTCGCGCTCGAGGCTGGTCCATACTGATTCAAAAATAATATATGCATCCTTCACCTCTAAATCGGTAACAGTGTTGTTGGCTGAACGTGCAGGTGCTTCACTCATGATGGGCAAACTAATTTCTTAGGCTTTCAAACTCACTCTGCCAATCAAAAACCCTCATTACGGCTTTCCGCTCTTATTTTGAACCTCATCCGAGCCGGGCTTAACTACAGGTAATCCAGGGGCGTCGGAACGGTTACGGCGAAATTGGTATCGGTTGATATCTTGCATCGATAACTGGTCTACTGTTTTGGAAATAACTCGGTCAGATGGACTCGATGGAGCCACATCATAGCGGCTATTCTTATCGTTGGATAATCGAGCATCCATACCTTTTACCACAGCCAGCCTGCCAGATAGTTCAGCGGTTTGTCGATCAATGGATTTCACTTCGATCACATTTTTATTTTTCAACTCACCACGATTAAAAGTATCCACAACTTCAACCTCAGCTTTTTTACGTCCATACACATCATACTTACCACTCCATGTATCGAAAGTAATAACATTCTCACGCGAATAGGGAGTGTTCGTATTTAACTCTGCCTTGTTGGTATCAAATTTCTTATCAGCTACATTGGACATCTTAGAGGCATTTTTGAGCGCCGAGTTAAAATCGACCGATGAGTCTACTTGTTTGCTTCCCCCATTACCTGAAAGAGCAAAAGGAACTTTTCTGCCGTCACTCGTGGTCATACCTGTCGAAACCGTTGGGCTTTGTGAAACAGATTTGGGCATCTCGGCATTTGAAACAACCGGCCGAGTGCTTGGAACCGTTGGCCGAGCATTAGAAATCGGACTTACGATATTAGCCTCAATGATTCTTCCATTCTCATCGTACTTAATCGATTGAGTGCCCTCTACTCCACCCTCGGAGGTGGCGGTAAAACCTGCTAGGCGTGGATTTTCTGGCTTAGACTGAGCCCGTAGCTCTAAGCCGAAACCGCACACTACCATCAATACGACTGAAAGATGTTTCTCCACGGTGAATTCAATCTAATCCCTTTATTAAAAATCTCAATCCTCAGTTATTATTGAGGAACAGGCAGAGGTTTAGCCTTCCAAATATGCGTGGCGTAATCGCTAATCGAACGATCCGAAGAAAATTTTGCACAGCGGGCGACGTTGCGAATGGCCATGGCCGCCCAGCGACGTCGATCCGCAAAGGCAGTCTCTACCCTCTCCTGCGCTTCGACATAGCTCCGGAAATCAGCTAAGACCAAATAAGGGTCACCTCCTTCAATCAACGAGTCTACCACAGGCGACAAGGCACCCGGTTGCTCAGGCGTGAAGGTATCAGAACGCAGCCAGTCAAGTATCGCAGCCAATTCAGAGTCCTTATTTAAAACCTCTTGAGGCGAATATCCATTTAAATGGAGTTGCGCGACTTCTTCCACCTGCAGACCAAAAATAAACATATTATCGTCACCCACTTCTTCGTGAATTTCAACATTCGCACCATCGAGTGTTCCAATCGTAACCGCTCCATTGAGCGCTAACTTCATATTACCGGTGCCAGAGGCTTCCTTCCCAGCAGTTGAAATTTGTTCGGATAAGTCGGCAGCAGGAATAATTTGTTCGGCTAACGAAACACGATAGTCAGGTAAGTATACCACTTTTAGTAAACCCCGTACGCGAGGGTCGTGATTAATGATCATGGCGACGCGGTTAATGGCGTGGATGATATGTTTCGCGAGCGCATAACCCGGAGCAGCCTTCGCCCCAAAAATGCAAACTCGAGACTGGAATTGAGTGTGCGGATTATTTAAAATCTTTCGATACAAGTAAAGGATGTGCAGTAAGTTAAGATGCTGTCGCTTGTACTCATGCAACCGCTTAATCTGGACGTCGAATAAGGCATCGGGCGAAACTTCCACACCCACTAATTCTTTAATTTTTGCCGCTAGCTTCACTTTATTAGCGTGCTTGATTCCCATGAACTCTGCTTGGAAGTCAGGTCGATCAGCAAGTGTATCGAATTTCTTTAGTTGTGATAAATTAGTTTCCCAGCCGTGACCCGCAACCTCATCACAAAGATGACCTAAAGCTGGGTTGCAGCCGCGAATCCATCGGCGCGGAGTGACTCCGTTCGTCACATTAATAAATTTTTCTGGCCAAAGTTGATCGAAACTGGCGAAGAGATGTTCGCGTAATAAGCGGGTATGTAATTGGGCTACCCCGTTGACATGATGCGAGCCCACCACGGCGAGGTGCGCCATGCGCACACGCTTGACCGGGCCCTCTTGGATAATCGAAAGTTCGGCTTTCTTTTCGTTGTCACCCGGCCAGCGACGATCCACCGCTTCTAAATGTCGGCGGTTGATTTCATAAATAATTTCTAAATGGCGAGGGAGAACTTTTTCGAAAAGGGGTACGGACCAAGTTTCCAGTGCCTCCGGCAAGAGAGTATGATTGGTGTAACTGAAAATCTTCGTACAAAGATTCCACGCGTGATCCCACCCCAGACGATGCTCATCCACCAATAGGCGCATTAATTCTGCGACGGAAATGGATGGGTGCGTATCATTGAGTTGTACCGCGATCTTATCGGTGAGATGATCGAAACTTTTATTGAGCCGAAGATAACGACGGAGAATATCCTGCAAGGAACAAGATACGAAGAAGATTTGTTGGACTAGTCGAAGTTCTTTTCCGCTTTCGGTACTGTCGTTTGGATACAATACCTTTGAAATGGTTTCACTGATATCACGTTCGCGCACAGCTTCTACATATCCACCGCGATCAAAGGCACGGAAGTCGAACTCCGTCGTTGCCCGCGATTCCCATAATCGGAGGAAGTTCACACTCGAAGCATTAAAACCCGCAATCGGAATATCCCAAGGCACCCCGAGTAAATCCTTGGTCTCCACTAATTCAGAGAGATGATTACCACAGTCGTCGATTTTATTGACCACGCGTCCATAAAGCGGAACGCGCACATTTAAATTAGGACGGCGAATCAACCAGGGATTATTATTCGAGAGCCAAGCATCGGCCACTTCGACCTGACGGCCCTGCACGAACGTCTGACGGAATAATCCAAATTCATAATGGATGCCGTAACCGACAGCTGGGATATCCATCGTCGCCAATGAATCGAGGAAACACGCCGCCAAGCGACCCAAGCCACCATTACCCAGACCCATGTCCGCTTCATCATCCGCAATGACTTCCAAGTCTTGACCTAAATTTTTCAAGGCCACGCTCGCCACCTGACGCATCCGCAAATTCACTAAATTGTTAGTGAGCACCCGTCCCATTAAATATTCTAAAGATAAATAATAAACGCGGCGCACATTATTATTGGCATGCTCGGCTTGCGTGGCGATGTAACGCTCGAGCATGAGATCACGGGCCGCCATGGAGGTAGCCAGCCACCAATCATTCCGTGTCGCCGTGATGGGATCACGCGCGAAGGTACTTTTTAGGTGACGTAAGATGGCATCACGAAAGATGGCTACATCCTGTTCATTCGGGGTCGTGGACCGATGCGCTGCGACAGACGACTTCTTAGAGACTATTTTTTTCGCTGGTCGCGACTTGGCTTTAGGCGACTTCAAAGAGGATTTCTTTTTCGAAGACATAGTTATATTTAAGACATAGACGCCAAAGCCACAAGCGAGCCAAAACCGCCTTAACCCCCCGCCAAACGCTTCAAGGTATTTAAATCGAGCTTACCCGTGCCCAAAATTGGCATCTTCGGCACTTTTTTAAACAATTTAGGCACCCAAAGGTTCGGTAATCCCGCCGCAACTAGTCCCTTTTTCACCATTTCTGCATCCATGTCCATCGTATGTAACACAACCAGTTGCTCACCCTTTTGTGGGTCGACCTGCGAACTCACCGCTAAAACGATTTCCGCGGCACCCTGCAGATTTAAGACTTTCAAAATAGCTTGCTCGATGGTGCCGTGAGGAACCATCTCGCCTCCGATTTTTGAAAATCGAGAGAGTCGACCAGCTAAATATAAAAATCCGTTTTCATCCATCCGCGCAAGATCACCGGTGCGATACCAACCATCAACTAAAGCTTCGCGCGTGCGGTGCGGATCACTCAAATAGTGATTAAAAATATTCTCTCCTCGAACTTCGAGTAATCCCGTCTGCCCTGGCGCTAAAATTTCGTTGGTGTCTATATCACGAAAGCGGAGGGCGATGCCAATAAGCGGACGCCCCACCGAGCCGATTTGGTGTCCCTGCCAAACCCCGCCTGGAGCTTCGGCATCCACTTGATTAGGTACATTAACCGAAATCACCGGACTGGCCTCCGTGATTCCATAACCTTCTAGCATTGGGGTATCGAGTTCATCCGTAAAACCTTGAACGAGATCATCAGGCAATTTTTCAGCTCCTGCGACCACCCACTGCAATGATTTTAAATCTTCCTTAGTAGCCCGTCTTAAATAGGGACGAAGAAACGTAGGCGTACCGACCGTGATCGTCACAGCCTCCTCTTTAATCGCATTAACACAAGCCACCGTATCCAAAGGTGATGGCGTAGTGATGAGTACTGTTTCACGTGAGAGTGCATACCAAATTCCAACCGTGAATCCAAAACTATGAAATACAGGTAAACTAGATAAGAGTTTGGAATGTTCAGGAAGAATGTCCGAGTCCTCAATCTGTCTTAAATTCGCGAGAAGGTTTCGATGACTTAAAACCACTCCTTTGGGATCACCTGAACTCCCACTGGTAAAAAGCAACGCGGCTTCGGCATCACCACCATGCCGTGGAACTCCAAGAACTGAACAAGCTAAACGGGTCGGTAAAAATGATAATAGCCCCAACCATCCAGCAATCTTCCATCGTTTAATTTTTTGCAAGGCATCACCGATATCAATGAAATTTCCCGACCAAGGAAAATCGGGGAACTTTTCACTGAGTTTTTCTTTAAAAACTTGAGCGGAAATAAAGCAGTCCACATCCGCTTGCTTGAGACAATGCAACAATGGCGTTCGGCCTAAGGTAAAATTGATATTCACCGGCACCTTATCGGCTAACACACAGGCAATATTTGCAATCGTCGCACCAATACCTGGGGGAAGTACAATCGCTACACGGTTTTTACTCGTAGACTTTTTGAGCGTTTGCGCAAAAAACCAAGAAAGTGTCAGAGTTAAATAACCAGAAAATATTCGTCGTTTTTCCGTGCGATCAATGACTGCCGTGCTACTACCTTTTAACATCAAGCCCTGAACCACATCCTTTGCTAAATGGCCCTGTAGCGAGGGTCTTAAGGCAAAAGCAGTTGCAGCTAATTCGAGTAATTTAAATCGAGTGGCTGCGTACTCACTCGCTCCGTAAGGCTCACCCCAAACTACTGCAACGGGTCGACGAAAATGTTTAGGCAGTTTCCAAAAAAACTTTCCTCCTCTAAAACTAAAAATCGACCCCCATAATCCATCAATCGCAACCGGCATGATCGGTACATTAGCTCGACGGGCTATCAGTTCGAATCCCCTGCTTAATGGCAAGATACCACCATTACGTGTCACATGTCCCTCGGGAAAAATACAAACAACCTCGCCCGCTTTGAGGGCATCTGAAGCTTTATGAATCGCATCTTTCGCTTTTGATTCTGCCACGGGAATCGTGCGCATCGTACGCATAATGAGTCGCGTGATCCACGAACGTTCAAAGCCCTCGTAGGATAAAAATTTTATGGGACGTGGCGATAGGACGCCTAGAATAATAACATCAACATAGGAAACGTGATTACATACCAAGAGCACCCCGCCCTCCTTCGGCATATTTTCGATTCCCACGACACGTAATCGATAAAGAATTCGTATTAAAATTAAGAGTGCAGTTTGCAGGAAGAAATAAATCCACCACATCGACGGGTGTTTATTTTTACCGCGCCAAAGTGAACAAATGATAAACGTTACCAAAAGGCCCAACGCTAACGTGAGCAAACCCATCAAGAATATACTGGTAAACAATAATACCTGCACTGCATAGAGTTAAGAGGAATTATGTCATGGTGCAAGCCGAGTCCTTTCGAGATTGACCCCTCCCCATTAAACGTTGGCTTTAATCTTCTCGCATGCGCGACTACGTCCTCAGGCGGCTACTTTTGATTCCCTTAACTTTCTTCGGGATTACTTTGGTCGCTTTTCTCATGACCCGACTGGTGCCCGGTGGACCAATCGAACGTGCAATGGCCGAGAAAATTCAAGCTCAACAAAAAATGGTCGGACGTGTCGGCTTATCCGCCAACGGTCCTGCCTCGCCCGAAGAACTTGATAATCTCAAACGCCAATACGGTTTCGATCGTCCGGTGCTCGAAGCCTACGGTGTGTGGCTCGGTATCGTGCGTGGCCAAAACAACTGGGCCATTACGCGTGTCGATGCCGTCGGACGCGGTGAAGTCGAAGTAATGTCATCAAAATCATTCACGACTCAAAAAATATTTATTCAAAAAAATACCAAGGGTGAATTAAACATAAGCACCCAAGACCCACAGGATATAAGTCAGTGGAAAGTCGAAGCAGCGCCTCTACCTAATGATACCGATAAAAATCTTCGCGTAGTCGTCTTTCAATCCCAGTTCCACGGAATTCTCCAAGGCAGTTTCGGATACTCCAGCGAAAGTGATAAACCAGTAATCGATTTAATTCTACAGAAACTTCCACTCTCCATCTGGTTTGGTTTTTGGGGTATGCTCATCGCATACTTCATCGCTGTGCCCCTCGGAATCAGCAAAGCGATTCGTAATGGCTCACTCTTCGATAGTGTCTCATCCGTTCTAATCTTTTTTGGCTTCGCGATTCCTGGATTTGTGCTCGCGCTAAGCGGATTGTATTTATTTTGCTTCCATTTTACTCTCCTACCGCACTCCGGATTTAATTGGGATGAACCCATCAAATCTACAATTCTGCCTTTAGCCTGTGAAAGTGCCGGAGCGTTTGCCGCAATGACGATGTTCATGAAAAACAGCCTACTGGATAATCTCTCAGCCGACTACATGCGCACCGCCAAAGCTAAAGGCGTCAGCTCCCGCCGTGCGCTGTATGTGCATGCCCTACGAAATTCAATTATTCCGCTCGCAGCCTCCTTCGGACAAAACCTGGGCTTCTTTCTGACTGGCTCATTCCTCATTGAATACACCTTCGACATCGATGGCATCGGACTTTTGAGTTACGATGCCTTAGTTCATCGCGATTTTCCAGTCTTTCTCGGCCTACTCACCATTTCGAGCCTCGTGCTCCTCATTGGAAATATTCTTTCCGACCTCTGCGTGGCAGCAGTGGATCCACGCATTCGTTTCCAAAAATGATTGCCCTGAGTCCCATCACCCAACGTCGCTTCGCGAAATTCCGCTCCATCAAACGGGCGTGGTTTTCACTCATCATTATCGGCACATTATGCCTCTTGGCCTTGCTCGGACCTTTATTAGTCGGCTCACGAGCCTTAATCGTTAAATACGATAATCATTATCGATTCCCCATAGTGGAAGGCGCCATCAGTGGGTATGAATTTGGATTGGCGCAAGAGACCGAGCCTAACTATCGACGACTCAAAATTATCTTTAATCAAAAAGCATCTGAGGATTGGGTTTTGCTACCCCTCATACCTTTTTCTCCCACCGAAGTTTCTGAAGTCTATTTGCCCGTAAAATCTAAAACCGAGGGTAAAAATAAAACCTATCTGTATCCCGACGACTCAGTGATTCTTGATAGTAGGATTTTTATTTTAAATCCCGACGGCACCCGTGGTAGTACCTGGTCGGTACAAAATGGTAAACTCGATGGAGAGTTTCGAATTCGTGATCAATCAGGTGAAACGCTATTGCTCAGTAAATATATTAACGGCGTTCCGGAGAAAACTTTAACGAATCATCAAGAGATTCCGAGTGAACAGCTCAACAGCTTTATTCCCTACCCTAGTACCCCAGGCTTAGACGGACACATCTTAGGTACTGATGAATCGGGCCACGATGTGTTAGCCCGACTTTTTGGCGGATTTCAAATTCTACTCATCGCCTCAATCATCTACATGCTGGCGAGTTATGCTATCGGTCTGATTTTAGGCGCAGCCATGGGTTACTGGGCGGGATGGTTCGACCTAGTCATGCAACGCTTCATCGAGATTTGGTCCAACATCCCATTTCTCTACGTGATCGTTTTTCTAGCGACGCTGTTTGAACCGAATTTATTCATTCTCGTTTTAATTCTCGTGGCCTTTTCGTGGATTGGTATCGCCCATCAAATGAGAGCGGCCGCTTACCGTGAAGCCGCTCGTGATTACGTCGCCGCCGCCAGAGCACTCGGGGCATCGGACTGGAGAATTCTCACCCGACACATTTTACCCAACTCGATGTCCGTCATTATTACCATGGCGCCCTTTAGTATCGCTGCCGTCGTCGCCTCATTATCCTCTCTCGATTATTTAGGCTTTGGACTTCCACCCACCACGCCTTCTTGGGGAGATTTACTTCGTCAAGGTAAGGAGAATTGGAATGCCTGGTGGATTATTACTTCGACTGTCACCTGCATGGTTTCACTTTTAATCATGGTTAATTTCATCGGTGAAGGATTACGCGAAGCGTTCCATGGGAAGGACTCTAACTCATGAAAAAACTGATCGTAAAAACTTTGGCGTGTTTGGTTTTTTTAATCGCCCGTGCAGAAACTAGCCTCAATGAGATTTATCAAGATCCTCACGCACAAGCCTACTACAAAGAAAAATCAGGCTTCTTTAAATTCGAGTCGTCCGACTCTATTCCGAAAAATTTAAAATGGGTGACCGACCCCCAAGAGCCCATCTTTGCCGACCCTCAAGCCAAACGCGGTGGAATTCTTAATTATTTTATTAATGGCACGCCGCCGGTCTTACGTCGCGTTGGGCCCAATTCAAATAATAGTTTTCGAGGTTTCGCTTATGATGGTAACGATTTCTCACTGGTCACTCTACATCCTAATTCTCTAAAACCGATTCCTTGCTTGGCCTTGAGTTGGGCGGTTTCCGATGACGGCCTCACCGCCTACTTTAGACTCAATCCAAGAGCAAAGTTCACCGATGGCCAACCGATCAGTGCCAACGACTATCTTTACACTTTCTACTTCTACCAATCACCATGGATTAATGCACCTTGGTATAATGATTTTTACACTAAGGAATTTGCAGGAATCACCAAGTTCGATGACTTCACCATCGCGATTCATTTACCGGCTAAGAAGCCCGACCCATTAAACATTCTTGGATCAATTAGTCCAACTCCTCGGCAATTCTATAAAAATTTCGGACCCGACTACTGCAAAGTCTATGCTGATCGGTTCCAACCCACGACCGGCGCTTACACCATTCCCGATGAAGATTTTATTCGCGGACAACGCATAACGCTGCGCCGCATACCCCATTGGTGGGGCGATCATGAACGCTATACCGCACACCGCTACAACGTCGACGCCATCGAATTTAAAGTCATCCGTGAAATGGATAAAGCACATCAAATTTTCCTCCAAGGTGAATGTGATTTGTTTTTCATGGGCACCCCGAAGTTCTGGTATGGCGCCAATTCAACCGAACCTTACCAAGCTGGATTCATTCAAAAGGCCCGCTTCCTTAATGACGTACCTCGCCCGCCCTTCGGTCTTTATATTAATACACTCAAACCTCTGCTGTCTGATTTAAATATACGCATCGGATTACAACATGCGACGGATTTTCAAAGAGTCATCGATACATTTTATCGCGGGGATTATGAACGTCTCAATCAGTTCAGCCAAGGCTATGGCGAATTCACCAACCCCTCCATCAAAGCTCGTAAATTTAGTCCAACCCTCGCCAAAGCTGCCTTCGTCCGAGCTGGCTTTACCCAAGTCGGATCCGATGGTATTCTGCGCAAGCCCGATGGCACCCGACTCTCCATTCGTTTAACGATGGATGATAGCGAACGAAGAAAGTTTTTACCCACTCTCATCGAATCCGCCAAACTCTGCGGACTCGAATACCGCCCCGAAGTTCTCGAACATACCACGATGTATCGAAAAGTGATGGAGAAAAATCACGAACTCTGTTTCTGGGCCTGGGGTGCAACCGGATTGCAACCCGAGTTATGGCAATCACATCACGGCGATAACGCTATAGAAAAAACCGTGGACGGATTACTCGTCGCGAAAAGACAAACTAACAATATAACAGGAACTAATATTCCTGAACTCTCCGATATCATCGACCGCTTTAGGACATCCACCGATAAATCTGAAATGATTCAGTTGAGCTTCAAAGCTCAGCAACTCATCCACGATGAAGCGAGTTTCATTCCTGCCTTTTGCGTGCCGAGCTATCGCCTCGCCTACTGGAATTGGCTAAAATGGCCGACTCAGTTTGATGTCCGCACCAGCGATGACCCATTCAGCACCGGACTATTCTGGATAGAACCTAATGAAAAGTCCCGTATTCAAACACTCCTCAAGCGTCCGCAGTGGTTTCAATCTCTGACTCCTGAGGATAAACTTCCACCCACGACGCAAATTTACGACCAGTGGCGCACGGAATAATCAATCTTCTGCCTTTCCCTTCTCTGTTTAAACTTTCATACTCATAAAAATGTCGGCTACGCCTTTATTAAAAGTTGAGGACCTCACGATTACTTTTCATGCCCATGATAAAGCTACGGTCGCGGCTTCGGGCGTATCCTATGAATTAAATAGCGGAGAAGTTCTGGCCGTTGTGGGTGAATCAGGCTCAGGTAAATCCGTCTCCGCCTTAGCCCTCACTCAACTTTTGCCCAGTGCCCCCACCTGCGTCGTCAGCGGTAAAATAAATCTGGAAGGCATCAACCTCCTGAGTTTATCCGAAAAAGAAATCTCTAAGTATCGCGGCAAAGTTATCGCCTATATTTTCCAAGATCCAGGTACCTCGCTGAATCCAGTTTATTCAGTCGAATTTCAGATTGCCGAAGCGATTAAAATCCATCGTCCCGAAATTACCGATGTACAAGCCGCGGTCATTCAGTCACTCAACGAAGTTCGTATTCATGAGCCTGAGAAAGTCGCTCAACAATACCCACATGAACTCTCCGGAGGGATGCAACAACGCGTCATGATCGCTATGGCCCTGGCCTGTAATCCTCGCATCTTAGTAGCCGATGAACCAACCACGGCGCTCGACGTCACCATTCAAAAAGAAATCATCGATCTACTCGCCCACCTTTGTCGCCAACGTGGCATGAGCATCTTACTAATTACTCACAACTTCGGCATTGTGGCTAATTTTGCTAATCGAGTGATTGTCATGCGACACGGAAAAGTAGTCGAGACAGGTAGCGCACAGCATGTTCTCGAGCATCCTACCCACCCTTACACTCAAGGACTCATCGCCTGCATTCCCCGACTCGGACAAAAGCGTCGCCGCCTTACCACCCTTCCCACCGATCTCTCATAAAATGTCTACGCCTTTATTAGAAGTCAGAAATCTTTCCGTCGATTATCCTGGTCGAGCTCATTGGTTTTTTCAGAAAAATATCCCCAAGCGCGCCGTAAATAATATTTCATTCACTATCCCTAAAGGCAAAACAGTAGGACTCGTGGGTGAATCGGGCTCAGGTAAAAGTACGACCGGCAAATCAATCATTCGCCTCGCCCCCTGCACGGAAGGAAAAATTTTATACGAAGGGATCGATATCGGAACTAAATCTAATCGTGATTTTTTACCTTGGCGTAAAAAAATTCAGATGATTTTCCAAGATCCTTATAACTCGCTCGATCCGCGATCTGATGTTTTAGGAATTTTATCCGAACCCCTCGAAATCCATTTTCCACAACTCAGTAAAGCCGACCGTGAAGCGCGCTGCGTTGATTTACTGAAAAAAGTAAAACTACCCGCAGAATATCTCTATCGCTATCCTCATGAGTTTTCAGGGGGCCAGCGTCAACGTATCGGCATCGCCCGCGCCTTAGCCGTCGAGCCGTCCTTAATCATTTGTGACGAACCCGTTTCCGCACTCGATGTTTCAGTTCAAGCCGAAGTGGTGAATTTATTACAAGACCTTCAAGAGCAATTACAATTAACCTATCTCTTTATCGCACACGACTTGGCGGTAGTTGAACACATTAGTGACCATATTTTAGTGATGTCGAAGGGTGAAATTGTTGAGGCTGGCACTCCCGCACAAATTCTGCAGAACCCGAAAGAAGAATACACGAAAACTCTCCTCGCCGCCGTGCCCAAACTTTCATGAGTACAACCTCACAACCTCGACTCGATAAAACCACCCTCGGACTTTGCGGTATTATCGTCGGAATGACTGCTCTCACATGCTGGGATCAGTGGAACATCTGGAGCACTAAGAACGACTATACCTTCGGCTATCTGGTCCCCTTCTTCTCTGCTTACGTACTCTACGAACGTTGGGATGAACTGTACGCCTATTTAACCGGACAAAAAACCATCATCGGAAATCCCACTTCGCGCTGGTTTATGGCGGTGGTTAACTTCACTGCACTTTTTTCAATACTTACGTTTGTCGGTGGTGGTGCCGTCAGAGCTATCTACGGAACTGGCGTAGGTCCTACGATTGCGATTTCTTTTGGTCTCGTCGGCACAGTTTTGAGTTTCGGTTTTATCTCAGCCCAAGCAGATGAAGGATCGATGCCTTCTAACGCGGTCCGCTGGAGCATTGTTGGACTTCTTCTATTCCCAGCCTGCGTTTGGATTATTTCTGGTCCGTTTCTTTA
>Ga0114962_10002721_pt1 | contig 14548 bp, 25 predicted proteins | sample C_130820_MF_Meta_FD_87017 | JGI IMG/M metagenome (GOLD analysis project Ga0114962, IMG submission 87017) | Freshwater microbial communities from Lake Croche, Canada to study carbon cycling - C_130820_MF_MetaG | ecosystem: Environmental > Aquatic > Freshwater > Lake | place: Lake Croche, Canada...
TAATACCATTTTGGAAACTTGTTAATGGTAATACACATCTGTTATAATCTGATTTTTGTGTCATTGAAATACTTAACACCCATCCTCCTAATACAGTTTCATACCAACTTAAGAATGGTTCTAGCGTTGCATTCCAATCTGCTTCGTATTCGCTGAGGTACATTTTAGAAAATAAATCTTTAGCCATTTCCATTGTGTCATTTAACACGTCTTGTTGATTAGCTAAATCATCATCAATAATATCAGAAAATATAATTTTCCAACTTATATGTATATGACCTGATTGAACTAAAACTTTATCACTTTCAACAAACATTTTGGGATAGCGAGGTTCTTTTTTAGTAATAATATCATTGGTCATTTGTTGTATTTCACCAAAACCAAATGAACGTATCTGTTCGTGTAAATCAGCAAATTTTTGAAAGTCATCAACGACAACTCGCCACGATTCAAAAGTTTGATCTTGTGGGAAACCGTAACCAAATAATACAGGAGGATCACATTGATTATAATCAAATGGAATTTGAATTGATATATTAAGTGTCCATCCACCTACAATTGTATTATACTGCTCTGTAAATGGAATTATATCAGGATTATCATCAGGAGTAAGTTCCCAACTAAAATTACCATATTGTTGCTGATAGGAATGATATAATACAGTCCATATATCTTTTGTTACCTCTAAGGTATCAGACATTACATCTTTTAAATTGGATAGGTCATCTTCCACCTTATCCATTATTACTATTGAAAACTTTTGATGGATATGATATTGATTAAACACAGCTTCACCAGGAATTATATACGAACGTATATATTTGGGTTCTTGTTTTGTGCTGAGATCGTTGGTAATTTGCGTAATATCACCAAATCCGAAAGATTTAATCTGTTCGTGGTGATACATAATTTGGGATAAATCCGTTAAAATTTGCTTATAATTTACCATACTAATATTAAATATAAAAAAATTTAAAACGTATTATCAAACCCTATTTTGAGCGTTTTTTTGTAATCTTATTTGTTCTTTGTCATATGAAACTAAATATGAAAGTTGGTTTAAAACTTCATTTACTTTTTTTTGATAGACGTAATCGTGCTTTGTAAAATCATTTCCAGAAATTCTGTTTGTGACGACAAACCAACCGAACGCTTTTTGAAAAGCATTGTCAGGATTATCTTCCTCCATTTCCATACGAGCTTTATCTTCATCCAAATTGTCAATTTCGGTATCGAAGATAGATGGGAATAAGTTAAATATCTCCTTCCGAATTTTATAAAAAAATCTTGTGCTCCTAGCACGTACCTCACATCTAATTTCTTTTTAAATATCTCAGAACGTTTAATCATTTTTTGTACATCATACTTTTCAATTTCAAAATTGTGATCTGATATTTGATTTATGATTGGTCTATACATAACTGCAGCTAATATGTGCAGCATATTCAACATTTCATTCTGTGGTTTTGTGGCTATTGTATCCATATCCACAAATTCAGCGTATGTTAAATCCCTCCAATTTGGAAAGAAACCATAGTCTATACCATCCAATTTAAATCTATCTGTAAATTGAGGTGCTGTCTTTGGAATTAATCCTAATATATAAGCAGCTAAATAATTGATTTGCTCATAATCAGCTTCCATTAATCCTTCAACCGGTGCACCTGAAACAATGCTAACTAATTTAGCTGCAAAGTATTCGTCACTTAATAAGTCCTTGATTTTGAATATCTTAGAGTAATTGTCTATGGTCATTACATCTTGTATTTCATATTCCTTTTCGTCTATTTTAAATGTTAACATATGTTGTGGATAAGTTTTTTTATCTAATATTTGTTTAGTTTAATAATTCCGTTTATATTTGTATAGTCAATTGCATTTAACATTGCAGTTAGCATTTATTATTATCAGGCCTTCGTTTTTACGAGGGCCTCTTTTTTATTACCAATTTGTAAATTGAACTGCATATCTGCCAGTGCTTTTTATTGACTTCAAATCCCACCACGCTCTCATACACATAGCATCAGCAAGATCCGATGAGCGACCCAATACCTTTCTCATTTCTTCTTTTGATATAACACCAATTTTATTATCACCATCCACATCTTTAAGTTTAACTGATAAAAGTTCTTGTGTCAATTGATCTACCAATGTGCTATCCATAAGATTTATAGATAACTTACCTTCTTTCATTAATTCACTTAAACGAACGTAGCATTGTGATTTTAGATTTATATAGTTTTGACCGTGAAGTGGGCGTGAGTTATTTACAAAACTTACTCCCTTAATTAAATCAGCCAAACCTCCACCGACTCCATCACTATCCACGATCGTAGATGTTCTATCTATACCATGCTTATCCATTAATTCTTTAACCTGATCATATAATTCAGTTGTTGATAGTTTTGTAAAGACGTAGCACTCAAGTAAAACAAGTCCACTCCAAATCATTAAAACTGAACGGTCAGCTCCATACCGGGCTACATCAATTGTAGCAAATTTACGATTGGTTGTATTTGGTGCAAGCTTAAATAAACTTTCTGTAATCGTGTCGAACGTAAAGATTTGATCGTCCTCTTCCATTGTGTCCCACGATCCTTCTAATAATCTTTTTCGTTGCTGTGGTGGAAGTGTTCCCAACATTTCAACGTAAGATGCAGGAAGATGAGGGTTGTCATAAACATTCGATGGTACGAATTTTAAATTATCAGGTAGCTTATTTAATGTATAAGGAATAACAAATTGTTTCTTCAACCAGTTTTGACCTGGATTGGCTGTCATCAATATCTTACCAATAAGATTATGCTCGTTTAATTTATAACGCAAACGTGACTTAACAATTGAATAAGCTGTAAAAGATATTTGTGAACTTTCCTCGAGCACTGCTATCGTTATCTCGAGGCCCGCGATTTGTTCATGGTTCGGGTCCCCCGGACGAGATTCCAAATCCTTTAATATAATTTCACTCTTGTTAAAAAATGTAATGATATTACTCTGAGCGTTATAATGATAATGGTTATCTCCTTTAAGTCCCATCATAGCCATAACTTCAAATAGCGTATTCAAACTTGTCTGCTTTAAAGTTGATAATTGCGTTCTACCTAATAGGGTTCTTATACCTTCATACTTCAAACACATCGTCACCAACCATACTGCAGCCAACATACTCTTTCCTCCACCTGCACTTCCTCCGTATAATACATCGGTTGTTGTGCTATCCATTAGATAATTCCACGCTGTAGATTGTTTGGGTGTTAAATTAATTTCCGACATTAAAATCGTTGGGGTTATTGCTTAGGTTTATTTTTATATCTAATTTCTCACCATTGGAAGTTATATCAACTTTCTTTTGCTCTAACCCATATATACGAGATAGATCCCATAGTGTTTCGCGTTCTACTCTTTTGTTTCCATCTGCTCTTGCACGCTCAAGTAAATCAAAATACCTACTTACTTGTTCGCTAACAATTTCATCTATTTTTTGTTCGTTTCTTTGCTTTAATATTACTTTACATTTAGCATGAACTGTGTCTGCTGTACGTTCTGAAACACCATACATTTTAGAAAAGGTATGTCTAAACTCATTGTGAGATAATCTTTTATATAAGATTAATTCTAAAGCTTCATTCAATCTTTGATTTTGTTCTGCAACAGTAGTCTTTCTTCCTGCCTTGTTTATAATTTCTTCTTTAGGTTCAGGTAATTTTTCCATATCAAAATCCTCTGATTCATAGGGTACTAATTCATTATCCATTATATTTCTAATTTTAATATTTCAATTATGTAATTTTTTAATCGTCTTGCTTGACCATTTATACAAGAAGGACAATTAAAATTAAAGTCTTCGTTGAATAAAAATCTATATACATTATTAATAAATTCTTTTTTATTATCAACTCTATTACCCAATTCAATATACGCTAAACGTATATCATCAGGTGATGGTATAAACATAAATTCTTCATCAATTATTTCAGGTAATACAATTGGTTCTTTCTTTTTTTTGCATGAGGCACAACCCTTCTTCTTTTTACCATCTGACTTTAAACTTTCTAATTTTTCTTTTAATTCTTTTTCCATAAATTTTTTAAATATGAATCTTCTGTTTTTTTATTTTCATTCTGACTATACATATTAAGTTCGTTTATTAATTCTGGTGTCATTTCAACTGAGTTAATAAAATCTTGATATGTTTGTGTTCCACTAATTTTGGTAGTGGTTTTTTTAATCCTTTGAATATATCTACGTTGTCGTCTATTCATCTTTTAAGTGTTTGGTAATTTTATTGGTGGTGGAGTAGGCTTAGGCTTTCCGCAACCACATCCTTTTCTATTCATCTTTTATCTTTTTGAATATGTTTAATTTCATTTCTTCTTTAGCTTGATGCACATAGTTTTTAATACTAGTCAGTGGTATATTGGTTTGCTCCGAAACTCTACGGTAGCTACCTAAAATCATATAGCGTGTGAAGATGTCCTTGCGGAACCATCCTAAGTTCCCCCACTCCTGCTCCACTACATCCATTAGCTTCTGATCCTTTAATTCAAAACTTTCATCAGGTTTATCTGCAACATCGCTTATCTCATTATATAAACTGCTTTCCCTTTTAATCTTGCGATAGAAAGGTGACGTCTTTGAATACCAATTGGTGGTTAAACATCTCACAATATAATACTTGATTGCTGCTTCATTGTCAAGGTTTTCTAATTTTTCATCGTTCCTCTCCCACAATTGTAATAGTACAGAGTTGAGTAAGTCATCGGCCCAATACGAACCCTCAGTTATACGGACACAAATTTTCTTTAACTCGTTGTAATTATTTACAACATACAACTCAATTGCTTTCGTCAATATTTAACATTTTTCTCATCTCATATAACACCTGACTCACTTCATAATTTTCCATATCATTATTAGAAATGATTGAACTTTCAAGAACTTCATCAAGGAACTTTATACGATTTATGGTGGGGTCTAATTCCCTATCTATTTCTTGCAGCAACATATCAATTAGATTGTTGCATATATCATTCTTTTTTCTTTTAGTTAATTTAGCATACTCAGTTGGTATATCTATATAACCTAACTCAATTTGATCTTTTCTCATCGTAATAATCTCTTATTAATTTTCTTATTGTGGTATGACTGCATTTATAAATATCAGCTAAATCATAAGGATTATAACCATCTTCATAATTTTTTATTACTTCTTCTTTTTTATTATGTACATCTAATGTTTTTCTTCCACCGTTATAGTTAGCATATCGTTTCTTCTTAGGTTGCTCATTAAACAATAACCATTTACCTGTCTCATCTTTAACACCTTTCTTAAACCATATTTTACCATTATAACTCCAACCTAATAACTTTAAGAACTGATGTGTCTGAGATTTTTGCATGTCATCTGCAAAAATATTTGGTTTAGGTGGAACTCGTGTTGAACCTCCATTATCTAATACCGATTGTTGATTAGCTTTAGTTGCTAATGTCACGTGACATTTCTTACAATTTTTAAAATGTGTTCCCAAATGACTCTTATAATAATACGCTACCGCCAATACTTCTTTACACTCTGCACACTTCTTAGTTACGCCAGGTACCTCCAATACCTCTGGTTCTTTAATATAGGGTCGTGGTTGAGCTATCTTTCCTTCCCTTGCTTTCTGTCTTACTGCAAGACAAGAGAAGCACTGTCGTCTCTGTACGCTATATCCTCGCTTATCAGTATACTTTCTAAAGTGTTTATCTTCCTTATCTATGTTGCAATCAATACATATCATTTATATAAATACTTTAAAATAAAGCAAAAGCCACCTAAAGGTCGGGAGCATTACTTCTTTTCCTGTCGGTGGCTCGTAGATTAGCGAAAAATCATTTCCTAACTATACTAATATAAACTTACTATCCTATTTTTTAAATATTAAATCACTAATATTTTTACCAGTATTGATATGCAGCTTACCCATCCACATATATTTCTTACCAGTATATAATTCATTGCTAGCATCCACATTCAATATCCATTCCCATTTTGGTATTGGTAGTTTCTTTAAATCAAATGAATAAACTACTTCCCTATCTGTTGGTAATCTCATCAGGTTGATATACCTAACGTGCTTATGATCCATCATGCCATTTTCGTATTTCTTTTTGGTTATATACACATCGTGGTAAAAATCATTCTTACATTTAACTTCAACCGCTAGATCCTTTTCACGCCAGAGTCCATCTATGTAATGGAATCTAGCTGTAAAGATATGCAACTCAGGCATTGTGTTTTGTTTTACTAATCTAATTAGTTCATTAGAGTTCGTCATCTTCTTCATCGTTTAATGATAAAAATTGTTTGCTCCTTTTCTTTGAGTATAGGTTCAACAGGATATTGTCACCAGTACTAAGAGTCCCAGTATCTAGTTGTTCTAATCCTTTAATATATTCCTGCTTCGCTGTTGAGGTTAATGAATAAAATTCCTTTACAGATAATTCACCATCCCTCCAGCACCAGTTACTTTTTACTTTTTTCATTATAAGAATTGATTACACCTTTCCACCAACTTTCTAAATTTTCTGTATCTGAATTACTTTCCAATTGTTTTTGATAATATTTCCAACTACCATATAACCAGGTTTGGCTCCAGGTTGCATTAGGAATTTTATTCTCTTTCATTAGTTGTATTACCTGCAGGTAATTCGGTTGAATTGTTTTTTTACTTTTCATATTGTTTTATTTTTTAATTCCTTTATTCAAATTAATTCCTCTCTGTCTTCTAAATTTCTTACTAGTAATCTGTTGATTTATTCTAGCACCTTCAGCATAACCTTCTGGAACGTAAATAACCTTTTCAATTACTTTTCTTTCTAATAAATTATATTTTATTTTTATTTTATTAAAGACTTCAACCTGTTTGGAAGTCCAGTCTTTATCAAAATTATAAAGAGAGGTAATAAACTTTTTCTCCCATACATTCATTTTATTTTTAATATCTGGTGTAATATACTTTTTAATTTCAATTTGATTTTGAGTTTGCATAGATGTTATTTTTTTACAAATGTATATATATTTAACGACTTGACATAATACTAGTACTTAAAGAGTAGTCCCTAATTGCTGTAAGGGGGTTCAGATGATTGGTAGTTTATCTACCCACAACTAACATACACGCTTCGGTGCCAAAGGTTACCTCCCCACTCACGACTACTACCAACTGCTTTCGTTTGGTTCGTAGGATTGACTTACTATTTCAATCAAGGGTTCGTCTGATGAACTTTTAGCAGGATATACCGCCTGCTGAGATATTCGGTCTTAATATAAATATACTCAATTATCACCAAAAGACAAAATAAATGTGGAAAAGATTTTAAAAATAGTTGCCTCAATATTTTTTATTACCAAATATCCTATGTATATTTTACTATTGTTAAATCAAAAAATAAAACAAAATGCAAAGACCATTTTACAACGAAGAGCAGAAGCCCTTCATCGACAAGTTATTAGCTACCTTTCCAAAAGAGCAGCTACGTTTACTACCACAAATATTTGAGGGTTGGATGGAAGAACACGATCACGAATTGAATACCTACTACGAAATTACAGAGGTATTCAATATGGGTATTGATTGGCCTTCTTTTTTAACCTACAATTTTATTATGGCTATCTATATGACCGATGCAGAACTGCAGGAGTTAAACGAGGCACGAGCAGAAGAGGTACGCAAATTAGATACCGACGAGCATTTCGATCCGTTCAACGGAACACATCCAACGAACCCTGAGCTAGCCCAACCAGAAGAAGAAGATAAAAAGGATGATGAGGAAGAAGAAGATCAACCTGAAGAAGATTTACCATATTAAGCTTTTGTTTTAGCTGACGGGGAGGTGGAATGTTTTATTCATTTTTAATGTCAGCCTCCCCAATTTTTTTACCAACCAAATAAATAAACCGTTATGTCAAAAAGAAAAAAGACACCAACAAGTAAGAACACGCAACCAAAACTGACTAAAGCTCAGTTGACAAGAAAGATTAACGCCTATGACAAAATTGAATTAGGCAAGCTAGCAGGCCAAACAGGAATTATGGCAGCAGCTTTCAGGATTAACTACCACGAAATAGATGGAACCCTCAACAGAAAAGAGGCAGTATGCTCTAAGTGTATTCAACCGATGGTTAAACTATTAACTACAGCAGAACGCTACGAGTTAATAGACAACGAAGGAGATGAAGAAGCACTGAGTAACAGCGTTGGAATATTAACACATAAAATATACAACAACTTAGTACCTGCATCAATGGCTAACTTTGATCTTTCAGCACAGATGAATATAGTATTTACGATGCTAATGGGTTATGTATTTACAAGGGAGAATATTATAGATTACTGTGAAGAGCATAAAGAAGACACAGTAGGAATTACTGTAGTATATAATGTAGAATACACAGTAGAAACTGACACGTTTAACACAGCTTTATCTATTAAATCGTATGACGAGTTTGATAGATGGACTGAAGCAAGCAATGACCTTATTGCTGAAGATAATGCTACTATTTTAGAAAGATAGAACGCTCATGGAGCTAGTCTAGTGTGGCTAGCTCCTTTTTTACTAACCTATTAATGATATTATAATGTTTATTCAATGCAAGGTGAATCCGAATTACTCTGTCAATGAGGAAGGGATAGTCATCAACAACCAAACAGAAAAGGTGATGGCCCACCATCGCCACAGAAACGGATATAGAAAGCTGCTGCTTCCGATAGAGGGAAAGATGAAGCACCAATTCGTTCATAGGCTCGTAGCAATGGCGTTCATACCCAACCCACAGAACAAACCGTTTGTCAATCACATTGACGGTGTACGCCACAACAATCATCTAAGCAACCTTGAGTGGGTGACACCTGCTGAGAACTATAACCATATGGCCCACAGGATGTATTTTGACAAGATTAAGGAGGTATATTATATGAATAGGAACGCTAGCCTCGATGTCTTTATGCAGCTAATACAGCAGATAGGTTATATGTGACCTGAAGCGAGGAGGAACGACGAGCGATAATGTGGATAACTTTCTATAATATTTTTTGGTATATTTAAAAACATCCTTATCTTTGTGTCTCATTAAAACAATTAAAAATGAAAAAATTATTCTTTGGCTTTACAGCAGTAAAGTCTGATGACTACGAAGGCAACGAGCTAGCCTACAAAATTGAGTTTAGAAATACACAAGAGGTAGATGATTTTTACGAGATGGTTAAAGCTAACGCTTTTAAAACAAACTTTGCTGCCAACCCTCGCGAACAGTATTCTTTCGCTCATTTTACACATCCTGCAGCCAATAACGAATTAGTAGAGTGGCTGATCTATGCACCAAAACAATCCAATGGTGATAGTAATTGGTGGAGCTACCCTACCAACACAAAAAGACATGCTTTTATTATTAAACAAATTAATAACTAAAAAATGAGACACGACGACATCATGACGATTATCGAAACCAAAAGGGACGAGCTAATCAAACAAATGGAGCAGGATGGCTGCAGGGTATGGGAAGCTGCAGAATTTGCAGTACAAGAATATGTATTGGGTGTTCCCAATGGTGAGTACAACTACCACAATTACCACGACCACTACACAGAAAGGTATTTGAAGAACGAGGAGCACGATTGGAAATATGGTACAGCCTATATTGAGGTGATGCAGCAGTTGTTCCACAAGCATTTTGCTAAGGCCTACAGTGCAATCAAGAATCATATATACGAATACCTTGACGCTGAGGCATTGAAACCTGAGGAAGCAAGGGACAGCATGAATCTTGCAGCGTTTGACTATAACGTTAGCGAGTTCACCGCTCATATCGTGTTCGAGAGAGATTTATTTGAAGAGGTGGTGGATAGGGATTGGAAGATATTACGCAAATCAAAATTAAAAACAAATAAAAAATAAACCAATGAGCAATTTATTCGATGCAGTACTAAAGCAGTACGAAGAGAACAACAACCCTGAGGGTTATCCGTTCTATCTAACCGAAGCACAATTCAATATTGTAAGACAATTGATAAGGATTGAGCTAGCCGACCTAATTGATGGGGACGCCAACAACAAGATCATTGACCACTTCACAAGGTTGGATGCTAGCCTAACGGCACAGTACACCAACACGATGAATATTATTAACGGGGAAGACACTGATCTACCCTTTTAAATCAATAGCAATGATACAATTAAATTTAACACCACAAGAGTCATTAATACTATATGGCTTTCTGCAGAGCGTATTGGAAAAGGTATATGATTCACCTGAGTTGGAGCTAATCGACAGGGAAAGAACAACTAATGCAATAGAAAGTATGATGGTTAAGATAATGACCGAAATAGACTTAACATCAAACAATAACTAATATGAATATAGAACTAACCCAACAAGAGATAGTGATAATACAGAAAGCACTAAAAACCCATCAGTATATTGTTGAAAGGATAATCAACGGGGATCAGATAATAAATGAACCAACCCTAAAAGAAGCAATAGACACTATCTTAACAATTAAATCTATCAACATAAAACTAAACAACAATGAGTAAAATTGACTTTACCCCAATTGAAACCATAATATTATATCAGTTCATAAACGCCACCCTTGAAACGATAAGCAAAAAGGATATAAGCAAAATGAAGAAGGCGGAACTAACCATACCGTCGTTGGAAAGTATTCAATACAAATTGGCGGTGGAAATGAATAACAATATAAAAGATGCAACCAATGAATAAAAAAGAACATAACCAACTAATGAAGCAATTGGAATCCTATGAAAGTATGGGAGAACTAATTGACGCTATACTGCAGATGGATGATGAGAAGAAGTTTGTGGGAATAGCAGCAACAGCGTTCACCGCTATGGAAGAGGATAAGGATAAAGAACAGATGAGACTATTCATCAACGTAATAGACCACGATCTAAAGGTATTCAAGACTAAGGAGGAAAGAAACACCTACTACAAGATTGTATATGACAAGGTGTTCGAGGTAAGGGAAGCAGAGAACAATAGCTTTGATATAGGTGTGGACCACGATCAAATACATCAGTTCTTAGTAGATAGATTAGACCTAAATTAATTAATTATTTATTTTTAATTGTTCCATATGTCAGGGGAGTCAACCGAAAGGTTGGCTCTTTTTATTTGTAGCAAGCGAGGCCAATCGACAGATTGGGTGAGCGATCTATACTGTCAGAACACCTGCAATCTACCCTGCATACCTGCAGCGAGCGAAGCGAGCGTATAAAGGAGAGGCACTCTTAAATTTTCGAGCTGCACCCACACTACCCCACTAATTTAGTAGACTATAGCTCGCACTTCGTGCTCGCCGAACACTAAATGAAAAGTCTACCATTTTAGTAGACTATTAGTTATCCACATATAGGGACCGATTTAAGAGCCTCTAATACCGCTCGCTACGCTCGCTGCATCCCGACAGACAAGTCCTGTATATGAGGCTCTTAAGTGGCATAGAATGGAACCTGAAGCGAGCTACCGACAGGGAGCGAGCGATAATAGAGTGTGGATAACTCTATTTGGTTACTTAGAAATTTTTTCGTATGGTGTAATGAACTGCTAACATAAGATTTTCTCCCACACCTGAGGGGAATAAAAAAACCCCGTATAGAAATACAGGGTCTAATCAGCACGACTGATATAAAATTGAAAATTATATTGTAATATACAAAATATATTTGATAATAAAAAATCCTAATAGTTTTTTTTTTGCTACAGCTAAGGAGTTATTATCGCTCGCTCCCTGTCGGTAGCTCGCTTCAGGTTTAGGGAAATAAAAAGGGCCCAGTGTAGAAACACCAGGCCGATAAGTATATAACAATTAACCGAAAAATTGGCCTATAGGCCGATCATATTATTTTAATGATAACAAATATAATGTTTCAGCAATTAGTTCAGCAATATTATCTATTTGATTTTCAACCCACGTTTCTTGATAGGGAATAGCTGTTCTATTCTTTTGAACAAACTCATACAAACCCTTAAAATAGATGGTAGAACCACCTTCAGTCCAATTAACAGGATTAGATAGAGTGTAAGACTCAATACGTGGATAGATTCCTTGAATGGACTCCACCAACCCGTCAATACGTTCAACAATCTCATCGTAGTAATTGTTTAAAGCTTTATGTTCTGAGAACGATGTGGTCTGATGGTGCCACACTATAGCTTGTTGTTTGCTCTGATGTAATACAGAGATAAATTCATTTATATCCATTAGTTAAATTTTTTATTTATAGACAGTCGGGACAGTTAGGCCAAAAGTTGGCAGCTCTTTCTGAATACGGTTGAATACCTGCTGCTTGCATATCACGTACAGACCAACCTTTTCTTGTTGAATTGCGTAGATATATTCCGTTATTGTATTTTTGTATTCTATCTGGTATCATTCCATCAATGGTTGACGCCGTTGTATATTGTGGGAACTTATTTTGTCCTCTTCCTGTTAATAGATAATCCATCAAACGTTGAAGATAAAAATCTGCTCTGCTCTTTTGTACATTGCGTAAGTACTTCATCGTTTCAATATCCACCGCTGTTGCATTGGCCATCGTTCCTTCCACTATTCCGTTATTCATTGTTCTATACATCAACTGAGGCATAGCGTTGAAATAAGCGGTCTGCACAAGGAAAGCTTGCACATAATTATTTATTAGATCGGTTTCATCAGCGTTCCACGTTGTTGTACCATTGGGTAAAACCCCATCCAATAAATGTTTATAGAATTTGGTTCCCAAAATTGTTTGGAGGTCTATATCCTGAGCGATTTGGATCTCAGCTTTTAATACATCCATATCAACATTCTTATTGATATTGGTGTAGTTCTTTAATTTAACTTCACTAATTAGTAAAACACCCATTGTATTTATTGATTTAAGTTTGGATAATCTGCTTTTGGTCTGTTAACTTGATCTTTAACAGGTGGAGCAGGCTTGTTGTCTGTGTTAGTTGGTGCTGAGGCCTCATTGCTTGCTTCAGCGATTGGAACGGTTTGGTATATTGATAAAGGTTCAATCGTTAATACGGTAGGTTTACCTGAGAATAACGTTAACATCTTATTAAATACTGGTAACATTTCATCTTGAAAAGGTTGGATAACCATCTTTCTAAAATATTCTGAGTGATCTATAATCTCATTACGTGATCCCAACTTACCTGGTGTACTAATACCGAATAATTCTGCTGAGGAAACCCTATGAGATGATAATATGCTTGTGCTAATATCCTGATATAAGGCCTGATAATAGCTGTCATGATCATTACGGGGTATCTGAACGATGTCTGGTGACTGTTCTTTACTCTCATTAAAAGAAATGATTGCTTGACCTGCATTATCCGTTCCACCATATTGTGCTTCCAATGCTCTTACCAATATTCTTTGCTCCTCTTCGCCAGGTATTCCGTTGTTATAGTTAATCCATAATGAAGGAACCATACCTTGACGTAGGTTATTCATATGAAAGTTTTTAATTTCAATATCAATTTCGATTGATCTTTGTCCTGCTGACCAATCGGGAACAGGATAATAAGATAAACCTGGTTGATATATCTTAAAATAAAATATTTGCACAGGATCTTTTTCATTCTTGTTGAAAGCAGGAAACTCTTGTGGAGGAAACTTTTTTGTATCTTCCCAAACTGGTGAGTAATAATAACAATCAACTTTATCTGTATCAGGATTAATTTTACCTGAACGTATTCTACTAAAATCTAAATGATATATCTCAGCAATAGTTTTTCTATCCTTTGACCATATAACATTTAATGCAAAACCTCCGAACAACATAAAGTCTAATGCACATTTTCTCATTACATCAACAATGTTCTCAGTATCATTTACCAACTCCCATACAGCATCAGGATTTGTATCTGATGTAATCTTATCACCTAAGATCTGATTGACCTTAGACTTAATAATTGCTTTATGTATAGCACAGTTATCGTAAAGACTTACGAAGTACTGAGGTAAGAGATTGTTTATACCGTAGAACACCCAGGGTTGTCTTTGCAACACTTCTGAAAAAACAGGAAAGGTCGCCGTTCTAAAATTAACTTTGCTTAGTTGAAATTTGTTTAATTCACTCATATTATTCTGTTATGTATATATAATTTTCGTTTACTTCATTAGGTGAAACATATTCTGTAAATGGATGCGACTCTGCTACACCCTCTGCAACAGCCATTGTAATATAAATCAAATCAGTTCCATCACCATATATGTTTAATGTGTATTGACCTTCATAAATCAAATCATTTGCTCCAACTAAATCTAATGTAATTGTGCAATAACGAATATTGCTATCGTATTGTAATGGATTTGTAGTGTCAATTGTATAAGTTTTTACGTCCTTTGACATAATATGTGTGAATACTAAGTCATAAGTTGTAAAGTTTGGTCGTGCATTGTTGTTGATATTGAGTATCAAATAATTCACTTCACCTTTTGTAACGTATTGCATAATGCTATCTATATAATTATAAATATAAAAAAACTGATATTGA
>Ga0114962_10002722_pt1 | contig 14548 bp, 12 predicted proteins | sample C_130820_MF_Meta_FD_87017 | JGI IMG/M metagenome (GOLD analysis project Ga0114962, IMG submission 87017) | Freshwater microbial communities from Lake Croche, Canada to study carbon cycling - C_130820_MF_MetaG | ecosystem: Environmental > Aquatic > Freshwater > Lake | place: Lake Croche, Canada...
CCGAGCTCTCTGACAACCTCGTGGTAGATCGACATCAGCCGCTTATTGATGCGGTTTGCCTGCGTTGCTCCTCCAAGACTTACGGGGATACTCACGAAAGCTACGTGGGATGCACCTGCGTGCAAGAAGACCCGTGCGTCGGCGACTGCCACCCTTTTCACCTCCGCAAAGAAGGCTGCGCTTCCCCAGGGTGCCCCTTGCGCGCAGGCCGAGAAAGGGGTTCCCGCGAATTCCATCACAACCACGGAGGGATGACGCCTGGCAGCATCCTTTGCCATGGTGGGGGACCAGTAGCACATCGCGGTTCCCGGGAAGGAGTAAAGCTTAAGTGAGGAAACCTTCGGACTTAGGATGGCATCCAAGTTGGGTCCTACTTCGTAACCCAGGGAGTCCGAGTAAACGGAGACCACGCTCCGCGGTTTCGCTGTTTTCTGACCCATGCCGAGGAAGAGAGCAGCTAAGGCGAAACCGAGCAAGGCGGTCACGATGGCGCTAAGCCAGACTTTGCGCCTCATAAACTCAAACTAGCAGCGCCCTGATGATGGAGCAGAGCCACGGCTAGCCCTTGCGGCTCTGCTTAGTGACGCGTGTCGAGTACACAGCTGCTGACGTCGGGTCCGCCAGTGAACGAAAGGGAAGGCTGGGTGGTGACGCATTTTGTGAACTGCGCTCGGCTAAGGGAAGCGGGCGGTCCCGCTTCCTTGATCCCTGACCACACCCAGGCGCGATCTTGCACCTGTGGACGAACGCCGGTTGCGGCGGTGATGAGACCGACCAGGGCGGTCGGCTGCGGTGTGTTCAGGGAGATGAAGGAGTCGGAGGGGAAGACTACTTTTTCGACCCCCCAGTGATTCATCGCCTGGCGAACGGCTTGGAAGTCCAAGGGACCGAGGTGCTCGATCACCGAGCCCCTAAGGGTCGCCACGGGGTTCGACATGATGTAGAGCAACTCGTAGCCAGCTCTGGCTACTCCAGCTCTCGATGGATCAGCAGCAGGACCTGCCCCCTGGACCAGCGTCCATCGCAGGTGTTGCAGGGCCTGCCAGCTCATCGGGCTCTCGTCCCAGGCCACGATCATGGGCAGCACGAGCAGGACTTGGTGCTCAGGTATCTTGGGCGCGTCTACTTGGAACCAGCGGGGCAGATGGATCGCCTGCTCCTTTACTGGCAGCTCCCTCTCTAAGTAGAGCGACACGGGAATGATGGCGAGGCTGCCTAGGAGGAGGGCAAGGACTGCTGGCGTCCAGCGACGGACTACTGAGCCTGCCACCGAAGGACTGTCCTTTTTTGCCGGTGATCGCGAAGCCAGGTGAACGGCTAGGGCTCCCTTCGCGTGATCAACAACCAGACCGAGTATGACCGCTAGCGCGAGGACGGCGAAGAGGACGAAGCGCTGAGGGTAGATATTTTCGAGCAGGGGGAGTCCCGCTACAAGCTTCCATGGTGTCCAGACGTCGATCTTCTCGCCCAAGGAGAGGATGATGGCCACCATCACGACAAGGCCGAAGAACCACAGGCGTCTATCGCGCCGCCAGAGCAATAACCCGAGCAGTGTGACAACGATGACGCCAAATCCGATGAAGGAAAAGGAGAGGCCCACAGGCTCTAGTGGCTTCGGTTCGAATACAAGCTGCGTGAGGCTCGCCAGTCCGCCGAGGCTCACGTTCCTAGGCCAGATGGGACCTCCTAGGTGCGCTGGCCCGGCAAGGGCGAACCAGAGCGGATAGGCCAGTAGTAGCAGGGCGGTGCCGGCGGCAGTGCCAAGGGAGATCACTGCTCTGCGAATTCGAGCCGCGGAGAGCTCGCGTGCGAAGGCTGCGAAAAGGATCAGCAGGATCAGAACAACAGCCGAGACCACGGACATCATCAGGAGAATCTCGGTTCCGATTAGGAACTGACCTGCGATGCAGAGGCCCAGGAGGATTCCCAGTCGCACAGGCCGCCCACGCTCGCGGAGGAGGATCTCGTCGAGCAGTATGAGGATGAGCGGCGGGAACACCAGCATCGTCTGGTGAAGCTGACCGAAAAGGAGGCTTCCCATAATGAAGGGGCAGAAGCCATAGAAGAGACCGCCGATGAAGGCTGCTGGCGACCATGCGACCAAACGACGCAGCAGGACGAACATGGCCAAGGCAGACAGGACTGGGGAGAGGGTGAGTGCGACGTTCATCGAGAGGACTGGTCCCAATAGCCAAGTGAGTGGCGCAAGTACGAAGCCGATAAGCGGGACGCCAGTGTTCGTGAGCAGATTGACGCCTGTCGGAGGGAAGAGGGCGCCAGACCAAAAGGGGTTCAGCCCGTGGGAGATGGCGTGGACCATCCACTCGAGGCTCCAGATAAAGAAGGGAGCATCGCCGTAAAAGATCGGTGTGACGGTGCCGTGCCGGGGCTGCGCGGTCCAAAGGGACGAGCAGTAGTAAAAGGAAAGCAGCAGGTAGCCGAGAGATGCCAGGCCCAGCGAGCGCCAAGGTCGAGCGGGGACGGCTTCCAGAGGTCCAGGTTTGAGGACCTCGCCTGAGTCGACAAGATCGACCTCGCTCAAGGAGTCACCCTCGCCACCAGGAAGAGGGAACTTCCCGCCGGCCACCACCGCCGGAGACGGAGGCTCACCATGCCGAGTGAGTAAATGCTGGTGTTGATGAGTCGAGGGGGCAGGTGGAACTCACTGTCAACCTCGCCGCCCACCTTGCTTTTACTCCTTTTTGCCCGAATGTAGGCGGGCATGAGCATCTCAGGGAAGAGATAACTGAGTTCCTCGACCTCAAGAGGTAGGTCCTTGATGACCTTCTTCAAACTGGACTTGGTGTACCGCCGGTAGTGACCGAGCGCCTCATCCCAACCCGACCACAGCGCCGGTAGTGCGGGCACGGTCAGCAGTAGCAGCGAACCTGGAGCCATTTTCGCCAAGAGGCTCTCAAGAAATGCCCGATCGTCCTCCTGATGTTCGAGAACGTCAAGGAGGGTGACGTACCTGGCGCCGCCGTAGTTTGGCTCATCCATCGCATCGGCACCTGCGCCGTACGCCTCCGTGAGTTTTACGCGCAGCGACCCGATGGGTTCGACGAAGCGGTAGGCCGCCGCTGGTCGATCCCGCTGGAGGTAAGTACCGAGGAGACCTGCTCCAGCCCCGACGTCCACGACCTGAATTGCTTCATCGGCTGGCAGGTAACTGCGGACGGCGCGCCAGCGGAGACGATGCCAGAAATGTTGGTCAATGTTCTCCTGCTGTGCCAGCAGGTGGGACTCGAGCTCAGATGCCATCGTTTTTATCCTTCCAGTCCTCAACTTGTGCCAACGAGATACCCCGTGAGTGCGAGAAGACCGCAAAGAGGACGACAAAGTTGCCGAATGCGACCACGCTGAGGATCAAGAAGCCGAGCAAGGTAAAAGTTGTCCAGCCCGGGATAGCCATCGACGTAAAGATGCGGATGCACACGACGGCCAGTGAGGTGAATAGGCCGAGTGCCATCATCGTGCTGAAAATTGCGAGAGCGCGGGCAGCGATTCGGTCGGTGAAGGGCATCAGCATTCTGACGCCGTGCATGAAGAGGCCGAGTGGACTCATCCTCGAACGTCCTTCGTAGCGGCTTCCCCGTGCGCAGGGGACCATCACTGGTCCTAGCTGGAGGCTGATCAAGGTCGAGGAGTAGCAGAGGTCGAAGTAGGGGTGGAGAAGCATCCGCCTGGCCAGCCATCCGCGATAGGCGACGAAGTTCCCACTTTTGACCGTGGTGCCGGTCAAGAAGCGGAACATGACCCGGAAGATCTGGTACATCAGTTTGAACAGAAAGGATTCCTGGCGCTGCGTCCGAAGTGCCACGCTGAGCCGACGCTCGGGATGGTCACCCTCTAGGAGCGGCTCAATCAGCCGGGGTACGTCCTCAGGGCGGTCCTCGCCATCGGCATCCATCGTGACGATCAGGTCGCTGTCCGAAATCTCGGGAAGGAGCTTGCGAATACCGAATACGAGTGCCCTCTGGTGACCGAGGTTGAAGGGTGGGGTTATCGTAAGCGTGTCAGGAAGTTCCCGCAGCCTCTCCACCTCAGCGTCGAAGCCGCCAGTGTCATCGATCAGGACGAAGCAGGCACGGAGATTCTGCGTGTTAGGGCTCTGCGCGAACTGCTCGAGCAGTCGCTGGCGCAGCGTGAGAAACGAGGGAACGTCGCGAAAACTGGGGGCGACTACCCAGATCCTTGTAGTCTCCATTCTTTCACCCCCTGTGCCGTCCTAGCTCGTCGTGCCCGGCAACGAAAGCTTTTTTAGAGCATAGACCTCCCTACGAAGCGCCCAAAGGTCCTCGTGACCGTAAGTGGAATGCCTCCGGGAGCGTCCGGTCTTGCTTCAGCACACGGTAGTTAGCTAAGGCACCTGTGGATGCTGGCAGGGCGTGTCGGTTACCTAAACCCGGCGTTGGAGTATCGAGTCCTGCCGGGGGTACTTCAGGACTCGACCCGGGTCAAAGCCCAGTGGCTCGCGAAAGACCGCAGGCCCAGTATCTAGCCATTCGGCCGGCCTCTCCATGGGGAAATTTCAGGGGAAAGCGCTTTGAGGACACAAGAATGATGGCTTTCAGGTAGCGGCGTGAACTCGAAGCCCTGGAAGCCCTGGTTTCACCCTATCCAAGGCAAGTGAATCCGCTTCGCGTCTCACCTTGAGGAATCGTGCCCCCCGTGTTGAGGGGTGCTAGTTTCACCCCAAGCAACTGACGGGTCTTTTGGGGCTTGTCTGAGATAGGGGGATTAAATGCTTAAGTCGACAAGCCGTCTGGGAGTGAAATTCCGCGGCATAGCAACAGTGGCCATGGCAGGCGTACTTATTGCGGCCTGTTCATCAGGTGGTGGTAAGGCAACTTCCACTACTAAGGCCAATTCAGCCAAGAACACTGCAGTTCCCACCAAGTTGGCCTTGGCCTACACCGGTGGAACCGCTACTAAGGCTGATTCCAGTCTTTCGCCTGTGAAGGTTGGATATGCAAACGCCGAAAGTGGTTCTCCTTCCTACCCAGAGAACACCGCTGGTGCTGACCTTGCCGTGAAATACGTCAACGAAAACCTCGGTGGCATCAAGGGCCACCCTCTTGAGCTCGTGAAGTGCTTTGTTATCACTGAAGAGGATGGCCAAAAGTGTGCCACGCAGTTCCTCAACGACAGTGCGATCAAGTTGGTGTTGACGGGAACGCTCGTCGTCGGCAACGCTTCGCTCTACTCAGTGCTGAAGGACAAGAAGCCCATCATTGTGGGCAACGGAGTTACCGCGGCCGACTTTGCGCAGCCTGACGCTGTGACCTACACGCCTGGTGCTCCCGGTGTGGTTTCGGGAATGGCTAAGTACATCATTGATGGTGGCCTAGGCAAGGTAAAGAGCGTGGCCGTAGTGGCTTCCGATGACGCCGGTGCCAAGGCATCAGCTCAGGTACTCTTCGCTCCGCCGCTCGAAAAGGCTGGCATCAGCGTGAAGCAGGTATTTATTTCACCAACTGCACAGGGTGCAACTGTCGCATCAGCCATCAAGGCTGCCGGTGGCGACACCGCTGACGTCTTCGTTGACATCTCACCAGTTCAGGGTTGCATTGCGGTCTACGACGCTTTGAAGAGTCTGTCGATTAATCCCAAGGTGCTGACCACGGGCCTTTGCTTTGGAACTCCTCTGATCCAGCACCTCAAGGGCACCTTCCCCAATGGCTGGTACTTCGGTGCTTACGGTGTGAACTACTTCATGCCTAACAAGCCAGGCCTGCTGCCCTCAGAGCAGTTGACTGACTACATGGCCATCAAGGACGCCTACAACCCAACGATGGAGTACACCGGTTTTGCTGGACCAACCTTCGGTAACATCCTCACCATTGACAAGCTCTACACGCAGTTGGGTATTGACGCCACCTCAGAGCAGGTCCGCGCGGCCACGAAGGCCTACACGGGTCCACAGTGGGGCCAGCCCGGCACCTTGGCCTGCGGCAAGGTCAGTGCACTCTTCGTGACCGTTTGTGGCGCTGAGATGGGTATTGAGCAGTTCAAGGATGGCAAGTGGATTGCTATTCAAGATGCTTACAACAACAAACTGATTAACGCATTCGCGTAAGTAATTATTCGTTTGTCTGGGGTGACCAGTATTTTCCGATCATTAATGGCCCCAAAGAGGAGGTCGGCGCTTAGCGTCGGCCTCCTCTTGGCCATCGGAATTGGCTTCCTCGCCATAGCAATCTCGAATACAGACCAGATCCAGCAACTGGCGCTGGGTGTGGGCGGAGGAGCACTGATCGCCGCAATCGCGATCGCGGTCACGCTGAACTTTCAAGGTTCGGGAGTAGTTAATTTCTCTGCCGGGGCAATGGCGATGTATTCGGGTTACATCTACAACTCTTTGCGCACCCAGGGAAAGTTATTGATTCCGCCCCTGCCGAATCCACTCGCGCCCATCGAAGGGCTTTTGCATCTTGCTGGCGCAAAGAGCGTCAACCTGCCTGATTGGCCTACCTTCATTACGCTTGCCCATCCCGGCCAGGGTAAAGCCGCATATGGAACCTTTATTCAGACCCCGGCCATGGCTGTTTGGCTTGCCGTGCTCATCACCTTGGCCGTCGCTGCCCTCATGGGTTTGGCCTTCCACTACCTCATCTTTCGTCCGCTCAGAAACGCTCCAGTGCTCGCGAAGGTCGTGTCCTCAGTGGGCCTTTTTATTGCCTTACAGGCGATCGTGGTACTTCGCTTTGGGGCATCGCCAAAAGCAGTAGCTTCAGCGATGCCAAGTGGAACGCTCAGGCTTCCGCGTGGTGTGGAAATCCCCTATGAACAGCTCATCATGCTCTGCGTGGTCCTCGCCACCACCTTGGTCTTGTGGCTGGTCTTTCGTTACTCGCGCTTCGGTCTAGCCACACGTGCGGCTTCTGAAAATGAAAAGGGTGCCCAGGTGCTGGGTTACTCACCTGACTTCCTTGCCGGCGTGAACTGGGTGGTCTCCACCGTTGTAGTCAGCCTCTTTGGCATCTTGGCGGCCATGGTCAACCAGTCGATTGATACCTACACCGTCACCCTCCTCGTTGTGCCCGCCCTTGCCGCTGCACTCTTGGCGCGCTTTAACTCCTTCATCGTCACCTTGCTTGCTGGGCTAGCCATCGGCATGGGGCAGTCCTGGCTCGACCTCATTGCTAATAAGGATTGGTTTCCAAAATCGGGAGGCTCGGCAATCCCAGGGCTCACCACAGCGCTGCCTTTCTTGGTGATCATCATCGTCCTAGCCTTTCGCGGCCAGAGCATTCCCACCCGGGGTTCCGTAGAGACCATTCGCATGCCCTTTGCTCCGAGGGCTAGCCGTCCAGTGCTGACTGGTGCGGTTCTCTCCGTCGCAGTCCTCGCAACCCTCTTTCTTGCATCCTCGAACTGGCGCATGGCCATGACCAACAGCATTGTGGGGATTGTCTTCTGCCTCTCCTTGGTAGTCCTCACCGGCTACGTCGGTCAGATATCACTCATGCAGATGACCCTTGCCGGTGTTTCGGGCTTTGTGCTTTCCAAGGTTGCCGATGTACATCACGTCCCCTTCCCCTTCGGCCCCTTGCTCGGTGCTCTCGTGGCCATGGTTGTCGGTCTGCTCGCTGGACTGCCCGCTTTGCGCGTTCGAGGGGTCAACCTTGCCGTCGTGACCTTTGCCGCTGCGGTAACCCTGGAAAGTTTGGTTCTTCGCAACCCAGCGTGGTCGGGACTCAAGGGAGCTTCGGTGAATCCTCCAAAACTCTTCGGGGCTGAGTTCGGTCCCAATAATCCTTGGACCACACTTTCTGGACATCCCGGTCCCATCCCCAACCCTTGGTTTGGGGTCTTTTGCCTTGTCGTCGCTCTTGCCCTAGTAGCGGTGGTGGTAAACCTGCGAAATTCACGAACGGGTAGGCATATGCTCGCCGTTCGTTCAAATGAGCGTGCTGCCGCTGCAGCTGGCGTTTCCGTGCCCTATACAAAGATCGTCGCCTTCGGACTCTCAGCATTTATCGCGGGCCTCGGTGGAGCGCTTTCAGGTTACCGATTCGGCTCGGTCACCGCAGATTATTTTGGCGCAGTCGCCTGCCTTGTTCTCCTGGCCTTTGCCTACCTCGGTGGCATTTCCTCAGTGTCCGGTGCGGTGTTGGGCGGAATGCTCGTCACCGGTGGCCTCATGACGCAAGGCCTCGACGCCTGGCTCCACCTCGGAGGCCAATACTCGCTCCTCATCGCCGGTGTTGGCCTGATCTTCACCGCCGTGATGAATCCGGAGGGGGTCGCAGGTTCTCTGCGAGATGCAGTCGCTTTGGGGCGTTCAAAGCTCCCCTCAAAGGCAGAGAAGCAGTCGGAGGTGAAGGTCTAGATGGCTTTGCTCCAAACTACAGATCTCACCGTGACCTTTGGTGGGAAGCGGGCGCTCGACGGTCTCAATCTCAGCGTTGAAACGGGCCAGCTGGTGGGTTTAATTGGCCCCAATGGTGCGGGGAAAACCACAACGATCGACGCGATTACGGGTTTCGTGGACGCTGAGGGTCTGGTGTCCTTTGCTGATCAGGAAATCAGCGCAGACTCAGCGACAGACCGTGCGCGCCGAGGTTTGGGCAGAACCTGGCAGTCATCTGAGCTCTTTGATGACCTCACGGTCTTGGAGAATCTCCAAGTTGCTTCCGAAGCCTTCTCGCTTACGGGATTCCTCAGAGATCTCTTTCGGCCAAGTCGTAGTGAACTATCGGCCTTGATGGAGATCCTGGCCGGCCTCGATCTCACCGATGTGGCTCAGGAACTACCAACAGCGCTTTCTCATGGTCAACGGAAATTGGTTGGCGTCGCTCGCGCCTTGGCCGGTAAGCCCAGCATGCTTTGCATGGACGAGCCGGCAGCCGGCCTTGATACCACCGAGAGCGTGGAGTTGGGTTCGAAGATTCGTCAAGTCGTGGATGCTGGAACCTCGGTGCTCCTGATTGACCATGACATGGGCCTGGTGCTGACGATTTGCGATTACCTGTATGTCTTGGATTTTGGTCAGCTCATTGCTGAAGGGACGCCCACCGAAATCCGCCGTGACCCGCGAGTGGTCGAGGCCTACCTTGGACAGCGGCACAGCGGGGAGGCCAGCAATGGCTGAGACTGTTCTTAAACTTGAGGGCCTGCATGCGGGCTATAACGGCATCTCGGTGGTTCGTGATCTGAATCTGGAAGTCGCTGCTGGCGAGGTCGTAGCTTTGCTGGGCCCCAATGGTGCAGGTAAGACGACAAGCTTGATCACCTGCTCCGGTTTGATCAAGAGCCTTGGAGGCTCGGTCACGGTGTTAGGAAAAGACATTGCGAAACTGGCTCCCCATCAGATTGCACGCCTGGGGATGTCGCATGTCACCGAGGATAGATCACTGTTTTTCTCCTTGACGGTTCGTGAAAACCTCCGTTTAGGTTCCGTAGACCGCAAGGCAGACCTTGAGATGCCGCTTCATTACTTTCCCGCGCTTGCCGAGCTTCTCGATCGTCAGGCAGGCTTACTATCGGGTGGTGAACAGCAGATGTTGGCCCTTGGTCGAGCACTGGCTGCTCGCCCCAAGCTGCTCATGATCGATGAGATGAGCCTTGGTTTAGCGCCGGTCATTGTGGAGCGCCTCCTTCCTTTCGTCCGCTCAATCGCCGACGAGACGGGTTGTGGGGTGCTCCTGGTTGAGCAGCATGTGCAGATGGCCTTAGAGGTGGCTGACCGTGCCTACGTGCTCACCCATGGGCAGCTTTCTGCCGAAGGTAGCGCGAGCGAACTTGCCAAAAACCAGCAGTTGCTCGAGGCCTCCTATCTCGGTGAATAGTTCATCGTGCGTGCTTAGAGCCTGTGGGTTAGTACGATGTCCCTGATGGAAACTCCTGCAGTCTCGAGGAATCGCCGAGGTTTTCTTGGCCGAAATCGGCTGATCATCGGACTCTTGGTGACTTCGCTCCTGGTAGCTGGCATCCTCATCACGGGGCAGATCCTAAAGAGTAAAAACGCAGCCAGTTATCAGCGAAATGTCCTTGCGTTCTATAAAGCCCCAAAGGGTTGGACCTCTCAAGCTCAGGGCTCCTTGCTGCGCTCTAAGCGGGTCTATCTACCGGCTTTGCAGGCGAAGGCCTGGAGGATTCTCTACGTTTCGAAGAATTTTGCTGGCTACCCGACCATTGTCTCGGGGATGGTATTTGCCCCCTTGACTTCAGGTAGCGATCGACCAGTCGTGGCCTTTGCTCATGGCAGCCTCGGTCTTGGTGAGCAATGCGCCCCGTCGAGAAGCTCGACGCCCCTCGGGGCAAGTGCTTGGCTCCAGGAGATGATTGATCGAGGCTGGGTGGTTACCGCCACTGACTACGCAGGCCTTGGCACGCGAGGAGCATCGAGTTTTCTTGTGGGCCAGGACGAAGCTCATGACCTGTGGAATTCAGTGCATGCAGCGCACGCGCTCCCGGCGGGAGCAGGAGCCAAGGTCGTGCTGATGGGGCATAGCCAAGGTGGTCATGCCGCACTGTGGTCGGCAGCATTAGCCCATCGCTATGCACCAGATTTACATCTTCTTGGCGTCGTGGCGCTTGCAGCACCGACCGAACTCGCGTCATTGCTCTCTCGCCAGTGGAAGCAAGCAAGTTCCTGGGGCTTGGGACCGGACATCGTTGAAGCCTGGCCCACTATTTATCCGCTGGACTTGGGTAGTGCATTGACCTTGGAATCTCGTCGCAGCTGGCATCGCCTTTCAAGGGCCTGCTCTGCAAATCCTGGGGCATTTGTGGCAACCGAGCGCGAACGCTTTTTCGCGCAGAACCCGGTGGGGCTCGCTTCTTGGAATTTGGCACTTCGAGCTCAGAGCATTCCTTCGCTGCCTCCCGACCTTCCCGTGCTTTTTGAGCAAGGCCTCAGAGACAATGTCGTCTTGCCAATAACGACACAGGAATTTGTGAAAAAGCAATGCGCTGCAGGGGCAAATCTGCAAACTCAGTGGAGGCCTTCGGCGACCCATCTCTCTATCGTCTCTGCCTCTCAAGACCAGTTCATGCAATGGATTGCTGAACGGTTTGAAGGAAAAGCTCCTGTTCCGAATTGTTCAGCTGCACTTCCTCATCTCGCAAATACTTAATGCGTGAAGACCCTGCGCCTCTGGACGGACCTGGGCCCTGGCGTTGGCTGGTTACCTGGGGCGTCATTTCCCAACCCGGATTACGCGTGGTGGAGGTTGAGGCCTGGGAGGCTGACGAAGCGATGGTGAGGGCCCAAGAACTTCACCCTGAACTCGGCAGGCCAAGGGTCGCTTTTCTTTCGCACGAGCCTTCTGGGCGAGACGCCACCCCATGGAAGTCTGACGGCAACTGACCTAACCTAAGCAGACAAGCCGAGCAGGGGGCAATCATGGCGAGCGGTCAGCATGACGAGATAGAAGCGATGCTTCACGAGCACCGCCAATTTTTCCCCAGTCCCGCCTTCTCGGCTTCTGCGAATGCTCAAAGTTCCATCTACGAAGAAGCTGCAGCAGATCCTGAGGCATGGTGGGCCAAACAGGCGGCCGGTCTTCAGTGGGAGCGCCCCTGGGATGAGGTGCTCTCCTGGGAACTTCCCTATGCAAAGTGGTTTGTGGGCGGAACACTGAACGCCTCGGTGAACTGCCTTGACCGTCATGTTGATGCTGGTCTCGGTGATCGCGTTGCCTTTCACTGGGTGGGTGAACCTGAGAACGACAAAGAAAGCATCAGTTATGCAGAGCTTTTAGCTCGCGTGAGTCAAGCTGCCCATGCGCTGACTTCGCTTGGCCTTCGCTCAGGTGACCGGGTGGCGATTTACTTGCCGATGATCCCTGAGGCGATTGTGGCCATGCTGGCCTGTGCGCGCATTGGGGTTGCCCATACGGTCATCTTCGGAGGCTTCTCCGCAGAGGCACTCGTGGATCGTATTAATGATGCTGGCGCACAAGTCGTGATCACTGCAGATGGTGGCTACCGACGGGGTTCGCCAGCAGCCCTAAAAGAGCAGGTTGATGATGCGGTGCAGCGCTGCCCTCAGGTTCGTCACGTAGTGGTGGTGAAGCGCACCGGACAGGAAATTAGCTGGAACCCTGCGCTTGACCAGTGGTGGGATGAACTGGTGAGTGGCCAAGAAAGGGTCCATGTGGCTGAGTCCTTTGACGCCAGCCATCCGCTGTACATCATGTACACCAGTGGCACTACCGCTAAGCCAAAGGGTATTTACCATTCCACCGGCGGTTACCTGACTCAGGCGGCGACCACGCATCGCTTGGTTTTTGATCTCAAGGCAGATCAAGATGTTTGCTGGACGGCCGCTGACATTGGCTGGGTGACTGGACATAGCTACATCGTCTACGGACCCTTGGCCAACGGGGCTACGCAGGTGATTTATGAAGGCGTACCGGATGCAGGTGGTCGAGACCGCTGGTGGAGCATCATTGAGGAGTACGGCGTCACCATTCTTTACACCGCACCAACGGCGATTCGCACCTTTATGAAGTGGGGAGAGGAGTATCCCGCAGCCCACGATCTCTCGTCACTGCGTTTGTTGGGAAGTGTTGGCGAACCAATCAATCCTGAAGCTTGGATGTGGTATCGCAAGAACATTGGTGGAGACCGTTGCCCCATTGTCGACACCTGGTGGCAAACCGAAACAGGGGGGATCATGATCACCCCGCTTCCTGGCATAACGGGAACAAAACCGGGGGCTGCGATGACGCCTTTCCCGGGCATTTCAGCCTCCGTTGTGGATCATGACGGTCACAAGGTCGGCAATGGCGAAGGCGGGCTTCTGGTCATTGATCGCCCTTGGCCAGGGATCATGCTGGGGATTTGGGGCGATCCGGAACGCTATGAAGAGACCTATTGGTCCCGCTTCCCTGGTCGTTATTTCGCTGGGGACGGGGCGAAACTCGATGCTGATGGCGACCTCTGGCTCCTCGGGCGAGTGGATGACGTCATGAATATCTCCGGACATCGTCTCTCCACGGCAGAGGTCGAGCACGCCATCGTGGGACACCCCAAGGTGGCTGAAGCCGCAGTGGTTGGTGCTTCTGACGACACCACAGGACAGGCCATTGTTGCCTTTGTGACGGTGAAGCTCGGTGTTGACGAGCAAGGACTCGTCGATGAGATCCGTGCCCATGTGGCCCAGGCGATCAGTCCCATTGCTAAGCCACGACAAATTATTCTGACGCCAGACCTGCCTAAGACGCGATCGGGAAAAATTATGCGTCGCTTGCTTCGTGACGTGGCAGAAAACCGAAGCCTCGGAGATGTCACCACCCTGACTGATCCCACCGTGGTTGCCATGATCGATGGCCTGATGGCTGAGGGCAAGGGGGAGGATGACTGAAGCCGCGACCATCCGCGAAGCGCAGATGGTCGACATCCCGGCCATTATTCAGCTCCTCCTCGGCGGAAGTCTCCACCCCGAATCAGAATCACCAGATAATCCTGAGTTGTACCGCGAGGCACTCACCGAGGCCATCGATGGCCTCGGTTCGGTACTCGTTGCTGAGCTCGAGGGCGAAGTAGTGGGCTTCGGCCAGTTACTGGTGTTTCGCCATATCCAAAATTCCGGAGGCCTTTGTGCGGAGATTGAGTCTCTTCATGTTGGCGAGCGGTTTCGCTCTCGTGGGATAGGAGGATCACTCCTGCAGGCCTTAGAAGCAATCGCTAGAGATGCGGCCTGCTACCGGCTACAACTCACGAGTAATAAGAGCAGAACTGACGCTCATCGTTTTTATGATGCCCAAGGCTATGCATCTTCACATCTTGGTTTCAAAAAAACCCTATGAACTCTAGGAACTAGAGGTCCACAGGGATCAGTGCGCCGCTCTCGACATCGAACACAAAACCGATAACTTCCTTAGCCGTGAGAAAAGGGCTTTCTGCGATTCTCTGTGCGGTGTGTTGTACGTCTTCGACAACGTTACGGTAGGAGCCAAGCGGGAACTCCGGTCGATGCCCAGTGTCTTGTTCGACTGCTGCTGCGAGTTCCTCGTCGCTAAAGCGCTCCATGCCGCAGTCGGTGTGGTGGACGAGCACGATCTGCTTGGTCCCAAGCAGGCGCTGGGAGATCATCAGACTGCGAATGGTGTCATCGAAGCTCAAACCGCCAGCATTCCTAATGACGTGGGCGTCACCCACTTCAAGGCCGAGGGCAGCGAGGGGATCAAAGCGAGCGTCCATGCAGGCCACGATGGCGATGTGCTTTCTTGGGGCTGGAGTCAGGCCTGCTCCGTTGTAACTCGCCCGGCCCTTTTCATTGGCTGCAAGTAACTCATCACGCAAACTCATGGTTATCCTTCCCCCGCAATCGCTTCCGATACGGTAGCGGCCTTAGGGCCTGGTTCAAGCCTGAACGCTTTCCTCGCAAGCTGTGCTGGCCTTTACCCTTAGGGCTGCTGCTCTACAAAGGGATCAAGTGGCAGCCATCTGTCGGACTTCATGAGCGCCCGTGGCTAAGCGTGAGGATGGGCGAGCACAGTCTTTGCCCTGCCCGCTAAGGATGCACTGGCCAAAGCTGGTGTCTTGAGGCGAAAAACCCACTTTTGGAGCAGCTCTTGACTACTGTCATAGA
>Ga0114962_10002723_pt1 | contig 14536 bp, 15 predicted proteins | sample C_130820_MF_Meta_FD_87017 | JGI IMG/M metagenome (GOLD analysis project Ga0114962, IMG submission 87017) | Freshwater microbial communities from Lake Croche, Canada to study carbon cycling - C_130820_MF_MetaG | ecosystem: Environmental > Aquatic > Freshwater > Lake | place: Lake Croche, Canada...
GCCTGCTCGTTGAGCTTTCCGCCTGACAGTCGGACGATCTTGGTGACGCGGTCGATGAATGATTCGTGTGCCGTGCGGAGCAGTCCTTCTGCGATGAAGCGACATGCCTCGTCGTCGAAGTTGCTGTCGCCGTTGGCCTGGAGGGCCGACTTGATCCTGCCTGCGAGCTCCGACTCGGTGAGGTAGACCACTCCCGGGAAGCGGGTGACTGCGTTCTCCATGGCGTTCTCAAGGCTCTTGTTGTCGCTGAAGGCGTTGAACTTCCTGAGTTCGGAGGCCGTCTTGGCGAACTCCCCGCTCTCGTGGATTCTCTTGGCTTCGCGTCTCTTGACGACGACGTCCGTGTTCATGGTCTTCCAGTCGAACTTGAGTATTCTGGCCTCGTTGCGCAGGGCCGTGGTGGGCACCCTTACGGACGCGACGTCGCCCTCTCTTCGGAGCACGCGGACTTGGTCGAGATCCGGTCCGTTGACCTGCATGTTGACGAATCCGAGGACGTTCTCCGCTATGACATTCCATTCCTTCATGTTCTTGCCGATGGAGCGGTTGACCTGGTCCCTCTTGGTCGCCAGGAACTTCTTCAGACCGGCCGGCATGCGGCGCTGGTTGATCTTCTTGCTGCGCATGCGACGGGCGGTCTTGCCGCTGGTCTCGTGCGTCTTGGCGGTCGTGTTCCATCGGGCCTTGCGGTAGCCGACGGTCTTCATCTTGCCGCCGACCTTCTTGCGGATCGGGACGCTGCGGAGCTTGCGCTCCTCGCTGAAGAGCCCCTTGGTGCGGGGGAGTTCCATCCACTCGCCGAATAGCGTGTCGGCCTTGCCGTTGTCGCTCTCGACGAGGGCGTCGATCATGTTGGAGAGGATTTCACGGCTGGCCTTGACCTCCGATTCCTCGTTGATGACTAGCTGCTCGACGTCGTCGAACTGCACGTAGCCGTTCTGGATGCCGTACTTGGCGTGGACGAAGTCGCCTTCGGACGACTTGAACAGCACTTCGTCTTGGCCGAACGACTCAAGCACGAGTCCGTCCACCCCCAGCACCTCGGCGAGCAACGGCGCTGCGGCCCCAAGCTCGGTCTGGGCGTTGGAAAGGGACTCCTCGCGTATTCTGCGGAAGGCGTTAAATTCGATGAGTTTTCTTTTCATTATATCTCCTGGTTCTTCTTCGGCCGCTCTAGAAAGCCGGAACTAGTGAACTATGTATGCTCCTGCGTCCGTTTTTTCGCACGGACGCGCATCTGTACCACACGGATGTAGGTTAGTTATGCCTATTAAGTTATCTTTCCGGACGGCTGTTGCGATTTTCTTCCTTTTCACCTAGAATGCCCCCATGAGAAAAGACTTCAACCCTTTCGATCTCAAGAGTCCCCCGGCGGACTACCAGTCCTTCTTCAACCTGCCCTACTACTACATCGAGCGGTTCGGAACCCACCCGAATGTCTACGACTTCGCGTGCAAGGTGTCCGACAAGTCCCCCGCCGCGGTCGAGAATGCGGGCGGGGAGCGAATCTTCCTCCTTGAGAGCGAGAAGATCGTCAAGGACAAGCAGGTCGTGAGTCCCTCCGAAATCTGCTACAAGCTCGGCGACGCCCTCGTCCACTTCTTCAGGAGGGAGGGAATCCTCCACCGCATCGCGCTCCTGCCTGAAGATTTTGACAAGGGCGAGGACGACGACGAGGAGGCCCCCAGAGAGGAGTCCGAGGCCGACTCCTACCAGTGCAAGGTTCTCTACGCTAACGACGAGGACTGCAGGAGGGTGGTCAATCTCATAAAGCGTGAGCCGGAGCGCAAGCGAAAGGGCAATGTCCACCTGCTCTGCAGCATGGACGGCATGCTCATGTTGCAGAGGTTCGAGGTCAAGACTCCCGCCGAGGCAGACCTTGAGCTCAACTACGGACGCGAGGCCGCCGAGAAGTTCGACAAGATTTCGGACGCCCTGGGCTCCAACAAGAACGGCCTCGTGCTTCTTTCGGGCGACCCTGGCACGGGAAAGAGCACCTTCATCAAGCAGCTCACGAAGAAGACCACCCGGAAGGTCATATACCTGTCCAGCGGGGCGGCGGAGCAGATCACGAACCCCGACTTCCTCACGTTCATGATGAGGTACAGGAACAGCGTGCTCCTGCTTGAGGACGCGGAGAAGGTGCTGCGTACCAGGGACGAGCAGGACAACACGGCCATAAGCAACATCCTGAACATAACGGACGGGATACTCGGCGACTGCCTCAACATCATGGTCGTCGCGACGTTCAACATAGACAGGGAGAGGATCGACCCGGCGCTCGTGAGGAAGGGTCGCCTTCTGGTCGAGCACCACTTCGGCCCCATTTCGAAGGACGCGGCCGATGTGATCTTTGAGAAGATCGGGTCGGAGCGGAGGGCCTCCGGGGCGATGACGCTCGCGGAGATATACAACGAGGAGGACAACTTCCACGAGGAGGAGGAGAAGCGGAAGGTGGGTTTCTAGTTGCCCATCGATCTGGACACTTCCCGTGTCCAGCGGACACTTTCCGCTTCCTTGGGGGTCAGGGGAACCTTCTTTCCGTTGACAATAGTAACGATTCCCCCCGTCATGTGCCCCTTCAGGTTCCCCCATTGACTTCTGGGTATGCCCGCCTTCTGGGCCGCGGCCTGGAGTTTTCTTTTCTTCGCCTCTATCCCGCGTCCTTCGTCTTCGTCGTCATCGACATCCGCGTGGGCCGAGGCGTGGCCGTGCAAGAGGTTGGGTATCTTCGGTAGCATTTTGCCACCCACGCCCATCGCCCCCGCTCCGAGCATGGCGCCGAGGGCCAGGTTTTTGAAGAAGCCCTCTTCGATCGTATCGGGATGGTTCTCTCCCACCCACTCCTGGAATGTCTTCATTCATTTCTCCTCGCCGTCTTCGGGCTCTTTTCTTTTCTGTTCGAGGGTCGCCTCCAATTCCTTCAGCGACATGTACAGCCTTTTCCTCTCCTGTAGAGTGGGCCAGTCGCTCGCTATGTAGCCCTTCAGTTCGGCTATCTTGTTGACGATGTGCCATTCGTCCATTCTCGCCTCCCCGGATCAGTTCTCCTCGCTCCAGTCTATGTCCTCCCCGTCGACCACTCTGCTGTAGTCCTCGAGGCCCATGTCGTACTTCTTGATTTCCTCTTCGGTGGGTTCGGGGAGTTCTGGCGGCGGCGTCCCTCCCTCTTCCTGTTTCGGCTCCTCCGACCCCTGCGGCTCCCCTTCTCCCTCCGGCGGTCCCTCTATCCCCGGCGGCTGCTCCCCGCCTATGTCTGGGGTCGGACCGCCCATCTCCGCGCCCATCTCCTGGCCTCCGGCATCCGAACCCGGCACGCCCACTCCGAGGAGCTGCGGATTCTGTCCGATGATCTGTATCTTGAGGTCCTCGAGCTTCTGAATCTTGTTCCTGCTGATGATCCTCTGGGCCTCCTCGTCGGAGACGTGCATGTACCGGGTGAGCAGGTCGAAGTCGCTCATGAGCATGCTGCTCTTGAGTGAGGTGACGACGCTGATCCTGTTGTTCATGATCTCCGCCTCGCTGAGCTCCTTCCAGGAGGACGGGGGCGTCATCTCCACCTTCAGGTCTTCGTAGGTCTCAGGCGGGAAGCCCCGCATCTCAAGGTGCCTCTCGCAGACCTCCATGATGCCGTCCTCGATGCTGGCCTGGATACGTTCCACCATCCTTGCGAACCTTGCGTCCTGGGCGCTGAGCGTTATCCTGGTCGAGCCCACATCCTCGTTGTTCATGTAGTTCTTGGGGAAGTTGAGGGCGGTGAACAGCTTGTTCCTGAAGTAGATGGCGTCGTCGATCTCGCCGAGGTTCTGGGCGCCCGGCAGGGTGTCGATCCTCGTGTTGGAGTTCGGCCTCACGGGAATCCAGTAGTCCTCGTCCGCCGAGGGGGCGTGCCATCTTTCTTCGACCGCGTTGGCCCCCGTGCCTCTCCCTGCCTGGACTTTCTTCTTTCGGAACTGATCCTTCATCCTTTCGACGAAGGCCTCCGCCTTGAACGGGGGTAGCTGTCCGACGTCTATGTAGAAAATCCTTCGCTCAGGGGCCCTCACGAGCCTGTAGACGAGCATCGCGTCCTCCATGAGTCGTAGCTGGTGCGCCGGCCCTCTGGCCGGCTCCATCAGGCTCTGTCCATAGGGGTAGAAGGTCTTCCGTTCCTCCCCGAGGTACATGTGTACGACCTGGCTGGGGGCGAACCTTATGGCCGTCGACTGCGCGAGTTCCATCTCGCTGGCCGCTGTCACGGTGCTCCTGGTCAGGGCCTGGTAGTCCGGTCCCTCCTTGCTCTGCTGGTACTCGACGACCTTGCCCTTGGTCGTCACGATCTTGAACATGCTGTCCGGGGGCAGTTCCTGTATCTTCAGAACTCCCTGTTTCGGCTCCTCCGGGTCGGTTATGAGTTCGTAGAAGGCGTCGCCGAAGATGCAGAGCTTCTTGACGAGCTGCCACGCCCTTCGGTTCAGGTTCAGCATCTTCCTGTTGAAGCACAGGAACTCAAGCTCCTTCTTGACCTCCTCGTCGCCGACGGAGATTCTGAACACATCGCCGTTCTCGTTCCTCTGGCAGTTGTGCATGACGACGCCGTCTGTGCAGAAGTTCTCGTGGTCCTTGACGCTGAGGTCGTAGACTTCGGCGTCCTCTCCTTCGATCACGCCGACGACCCGCCTGCGGTCGTTCATCCGCCCGAGCCACTTCAGTTCCTTGGTGTTGAATCCCTCCCTGCCTATCCAGGCCCTCACGCTGTTCCAGGAGTGCTTCATGATCCGCCCGACCTTCCTCGTGCTGAAGCCGGAGGCGAGAAGCCGCGTAGCGAGACCCACCTTCTCGTACCGCTCGCTGTCGCCCTTCCATTCGTCTATGAACTGTCTTTCGTGCTTCCATCCGTCGAATGTGAAGATTCTGGGGAACTGGCCCGTCTTCAAGGCGTTGAGCCGTTTGTTTGGCTGCATCCTGTAGAAGGGCATGAGTTCGTCACCCTTCTTAAGGTCCCCCGCCTCGACCCACTTCTGGTCGCGGGTCAGTATCCTGTGGTCGCGGGTGACCACGAATCTGCTTCCGTCGTCGAGCAGGATCTTGATGGTCTTCTCCCTCTTGACGACCCTCGGGTCGTACGCCCAGCCGAGCGTATAATCTTCCTTGTCGAAATCCCAGCAGTACACGAGGAACGGACTCGGGTTCTTCTTCCATCTCTCGGTCAGCCAGCGTATTGTCCTCTGCCCGTCGAAGAGCGTGGAGATCCGTGTGTCCCCGTGGACGCACGCTTCGTCGCTGATGACGGTCATGGCCATCTCGACCTCGGCCACGCTTCTGAGTCTCTCGTACTCCTTGTAGCGGCTCTGGCGGTTGGTTACGGTCGACAGGTCTATGAAGTCGTTGCTGTCGTGGAGCCGTATTTGGCTCCTTGAGTCCCCGAAGGCGTCGCTCCGCAGGTCGGGCATGGCGTCGGGCACGACGACGCCCGCGCCCGTGAGGTTACGATTGTCGAGCCTCTCGAGCGGTCCCTTCTCGAATTGGTAAGTCCAAAGTCTATAGAAATCCCACCAGGCCATCTGATTCCTCTTTGATTCCTTCCGGTCGCCGCTCCACTATTCTAGCTCAGGAGGGACAATACCGATTGAAAAAGGTCTGTTTTGTAGTTAGTCATCTCGGTTCAGGTTCCGGAGGCCTCGTAGCCAGTTTGAATTGTAACCCCCGTTGTGAGATACGGGAGTCCAATGCAAGGTACGACGGCGCCGCCTCGGTGAGATGGCTTTTCAGGATGGGGCACAAGTGTAGAGACGCAGGGGCGGTCTACGGGGATCACCTTCTGTACAACGCTTCCATCTCCAACAAGAGGCTCTACGGCCTTTTCCGCATGCTGTTCGTCATAAGGCCAGCCCGGCACTCCCTGAACGAGATAATCAAAAGGGGCTACAACGAGCAGGGCGCCTCCTCGTACTACCGATTTCGTCTGAGGCGGATTTGCGAGATGGCCAAGAGGTGCCCCGGCGCGGTTCTCATGACATGGGATGATCTTGCTAAGCAGCAATCAATGGATATAATTGGCGACTACCTTGGCTTCTCGACGCCCTCGGACCCCCCGAACCTTACGTATCCGGAAAGGGAGGTCTGTTCAGAAGGCGTGGTCGACGAATGCCAAAGGGCCTACGACAGGTACTATTTCTACCTGAACGGCCTAAATCTCAGGAGATCGAATGAACAAGTTGGTTGAGACCGAAGATTATGTCGTCTACGACAACGTCCTGGAAGCACCCCAGTTCGAAGCCATGTGGAGCGCGGTTCAGCAGGAGGAATACCTCATGCCGCACATCTCCGGGTGGTCGAAGGTCTGGAGGCTGACCGACGGCACCTGCATAGGCAGCAGGGACTACGACTCCTCCAAGTGTCCGATTGGCAATTGGGCCGACCTCATGAACATGATGTTCACCAACGTCGCCCACGCCCACGCGAACATCATTCCGAAGTGGGCCAATATAATCATCAGGTCCTATCTGTACCCGAGGGGCACCAAGCTGTCCTGGCACAACGATCTTGGCTACGCTGGCGCGGCAATATACTATGTACATCCGGAGTGGGCCAGCACATGGGGCGGGGAACTCTTCATCGCCAAGACCCCCGAGGACTCCAATTATTCCCAGCCGCACCTCGACCACAGGCGGGAGGACAGCTTCATGGCCGCATACGGAGTGGGAACCTACATCACCTGCAAGCCCAACAGGCTCGTACTCACAAGGCCAGGAGTCTGGCACAGCATCAACAGGGTCGACGACGACGCCGGGGACCACTGCCGTGCCTCCGTGGTCGGATTTTTCAAGGAGAAGCCTTGAAGATATCGTTCTGCACGACCTGCATGGATCGTCTCTACCACCTGAAGGAGACGTACCTGGCAAACCTCCACAACTGCAAGTCCTACCCCGACGCCGAGTTCGTGCTTGTGGACTACGGGGGCAGAGACGGGGTGGCCGAATGGGTCGAGGGCAACCTCGGCGAGTTCCTCGACTCCGGCAGGCTCAAGTTCATGAGGGCCGACGAGCCTCGTTACTGGGTCGCCGCCCATGCGAAGAACATAGCCCACAGGGCGGCCACCGGGGACATACTCTGCAACCTTGACGCAGACATAACGCTCCCGAACGGGTTCTGCGGGTATGTGCGGAGGTCGTTCTTGGGCGACAGGATAGTTATGTCGTTCCGAAGCGAGGACGCGGACGGCAACAACGGCTGTGCGGGCTTCGTCGCGGCGACTCGGGAGGACTTCTATTCAGTGAATGGCTACGACGAGAGCATAAACCTCGGCTGGGGGTACGACGACCTTAACTACCAGTTCAGGGTTCGCATGCACAACAACCTGAAGCTCTTCACCCCCCCTCCCCTCCTTTCCTGCATTCTGCACTCGAACGAGGTGAGGACTGCAAACTGCCAACTCAAGGACATAGGCGAGACAATGCAGTTGAGCAAGAACATCTGCGAGGACGTGGCGGCAAGCAAGGACTATGTGGCCAACAAGGGCGTCGAATGGGGCCAGGCAAGGATCAGTCGCGTCCTTCCGACCTGATTGAGCCGTTCTTGGATTCTCCACCCTCGTCTAGTTACATGAAGTCACGAAAATTGTGGAAGACATGCCTCTGTGCTTTCCTTGCGGGATATTTGCTGGGATGGTTATCCATCCTCCTCATTCCGTGATGAACATTTGCTTGCCCTCGGGGGCGAGCCTCTTCTTCTCGCCCTCTATCATTCCCTCTATCCTCCCCAGGGCGTCCTGCATCTGGCTCCTGGTGAGGTTTTTCATGGAACTCGTTGCGATGTCGAACTTCCATTGCTGGGCGGACTCCGGCGGTTTGGACTCGCTGCGCGATTCTGACCTCTTTACCGCTCTCAGGGCGTCGGAGAGCATCTCCCTGACCTCCCTGAACTCCGACCCGTCGCACGACTCGATGGCTCTCTCGATCATCTTCTTTACCGACCTGTGCTTGTTCATTTTTTCTCCTTTCACCAGCCGAACTCTTTGAGGATGGGGCTTCTCCTGTGGGTCTCGATTTCTTCGCTAGGCTCCTTGATCCCGAACTCAATCCATCCGTCCACCCCTCCCTCGATTATCTCCTTCTTGATCTCGTCGATCGCCCCGCTCCTGGTCAGCGGCGCCATCCCTTGGGAGTACTCCACGTCGATCGGGAGCCCCCGCAGCCTCTCGTCTCGGACGTAGAGGGCGAGGCACAGCGCCATGATCGCGTCGTCGTGCTTTCCTCTCATCGCCTCCGCCCTCTTCTTCTGGGGGCTGTATATGAAGGTCTTGAGCTCGCTCACGAGGCGCTGGCTGTTGATCCGCACGCTCCCATTCATGAGCCTGCTCTGCAGGGCCTCCAGGAGAACTGGCCTGTTGGATGGCGTCATCTTTATTCCGATCTTCAAGGACGTCTTCTTGTTCTCGTAGTATAGAGCCTCGTAGCCTAGGTCGTTCCCGAGGGAGCTGATCACGGCGCTCCCGACCGCGTTGTTCTCCACCACGACGGTCGCCGTGTTGTAGTAGATTCCGATCTGGTTGATTATCTGGGCGAACACGTTCGGGGGCACGAGGTTGCTGTAGAACTCCGCCACCTGCTCCATGCTCGCCGCGTCTATTATCTCGAAGCACGAGTTGTCGCCATCCTTGCCGACCCCCTCCGCGCAGTCGGCGCCTATGATGTACTCGTGTCCCTCCATGGGCTCGCGCCATATCCACAGGGAGCCTTCGCTCGCCTGCTCTTTCTGGCCCTCGTTCGTCCACTTGGAGAAGGCGTTCCTAGCGGGGGGCGAGGCCCTGGAGGCCTTGTCGTACTGGGCGATGACGTTCGTCGAGATGTAGGTGTCGCCTGACCCGAGGAAGTCGCGCAGTACCTCCTGCCGCCAGCCCTTCTCGCCGAGGTTCGCCCGCATGGCCTCCGCCCACTCCGGGTTGGCGTAGACGGGGTGCTCCCAGTAGTCGAGGTCGATGACATTGAAGAAGTTCTTGCCCGCGACGGCCTCGTGGTACGTCTCCTCGTACCAGTTGCCGAGGCCGTTGACCGTGGAGACGATCTCGATGTGCCCTCCCGTGGCGATTACAGGGTACATAGCCTTCCAGTGGTCGTCCATCTTGTCGATGAACGCGGCCTCGTCGATCATGATGTAGGTGGCCGACTTTCCTCGCGCGGCCTCCGGCGTGTAGAAACACATCTTCGATCCGATGTCGTTGAACGACTTCTCGTGCTTCGTGATGTCTGCGTTGTTCGTGTCGTACATCCAGTAGGGAAAGTTGTCCATCGCCTTGCGGGCTATGTCACCGGACGCCAGGGCCTCGCGGTCGGTCTTGGACAGGAAGTATATCTGCTGGTCTTTCTGGAACATGCACTTGTGGAGGCCCCAAAGGACGCTCACTGTGCTGAGCCCTCCCTGCCGGAACTTGCTGATCATGTTGAACCTGTTCCGCCCGTACTCCTCGATGACCCTTCTTTGGTACTTGTAGAGGATGAATGGTATGGTTCCAAACTTGGGGTGGAGAATCTTTACGTATCGATGGCACCAGTAGAAGAAATTTCTGGCGCACTTGGTGACCTCCTCTATCTGTTTTTCGGCGGAGAACGAGTTCAGCTCCGAGACTTTTTCGCCCACCGGGATGTCCATCTCGTAGGGAGTAAGGCTGTAGTACATCGAGTAGATGTCCGACCACTCCTGGCACGCGACCATCTCCGAGGTGTTCTTGAACCTGAAGTAGAAGTCTTCGAATGGTTCTGTTGGGTACGGAAGCACCCCCGGCGCTGTCCTTTTTGCTTTCTCCATATCTAGATATCTAGTTAGGGGGATTCGCAATTGAAGAAAAAGTTCCTGGTCGTCGGACTTGCGGGGTGGGCACTAGCCGAATGGGTATTTCGCTCGGCCGCCGCGGGCGCCATATACACCACCGTGGCCTTCTTCACAAAAGAGGGGTGGGAGCGATGGAAAAGCAGGCGTCGGGATTGATTTGTCTTGTGGTTTCTAATATGATGTGTGCCACGAGGATATAAATGTACAAGCACATCCTGAACAACCTGATACCAGCCGACGATCTTCACTGGTGCGAGGAGGAGAAGAAGTACGTCTCCCTTTCGCGCGACGACATAGATCAAATAGCCGCCACGTGCCTGAACCAGGGCATCGACAAACTGGACGATATCATGAAGGTCATAGAGTGGGCCGGCTTTATTCGCATCGGAGAAATACTCTGGCGGAATTTCCTTTCGGGAGGAATCCGCGTCGTCGGTTTCGACGAACAGGGCGACCCCAAATTTGGACCAAGACAGGAGGAAGTCAATGACGCTTGAAGAAATTGTAGCCCTTCTGGAGAGCGATCTCTCCAACGAGTATGCACACTGGAATTTTTACATGCAGGCGGCCACCAATGTGCGTGGCCTCCATCGGCATGAACTGTCAGAGTTCTTCATCGAGCAGGCCGCCGGCGAGATGAAGCACATAGAGCAGTTCCGAAGGCTCATACAGGGCCTGAAGACGAGGAATGGCATTGCCGGGGAGATTCCGTCCTCGGTCGCTCCCTTCAAGTCCAACATCTCGGACCCACGGGAGATACTGGCCGCCGCGCTGGAGATGGAGGACAAGGTCGTCCAAAACTATGTGCTACGGCACGAGCAGGCGCAGCAGATCGCCTCAGTCGACGGCACGTGCGTCGAACTGTTCCTCGAGGACCAAATCCTTGACAGCAGGGGCGACGCGGACGACATCCTGGAGATGCTCCAGGGCGGATATTGACAAAATGATAGATTGTGGTAGAATGTTCATAACACCTGAACCTATAAGAAAGGAGTTCAAAGCATGTCGACGAAGACTAGTTACGGTCTGATCAGAAACCTCCCAGTCTGGAAGTTCTTCTACAAGGGAACCCACAGCAAGCCAGTTCGGACGACCCTCGCGGTCACCGAAGTGCACGGGAACATTGTGAAGGGCTATGTCCTTCGCAGGGGCAACGAGGTTTGCGCCCGTCTCCAGGACGCTCCCATCAAGAGCTTCAAGAAGAGCGAGATGGCGACGATCCGGGGTTCCTCGAGGACGACACTCAGCAAGCACACGCTGACCGACCTCATCGTCAATGGGGCCTGAATCCCCTGACTTATCGTTAGATTTCAAGGGGGCGATTGGTCAAAGACCAATCGCCCCCTCTTTTTCTGGCGGGAGGCGTATAAATACCCATATCTCAAACAAGGAGACAAAATGTCAGAGTTCACACTCGACGACGGAAGGAAGGCGGAGAAGGTCGAAAACAATCTTGACTCCTTAACGAAGGTCACTGAACTTTTCGTGGAGCCGAAGGTGTCCAAGCGTCTGACCCAGAGGATCATCGAGCGCTTCTGCGTATGCGAGCGCGAGACCCAGACGGTCAACGAAGACACCGGAGAGGTGGTCGACAGGTTCGTGGAGAACCTCTCTACCGGGGGCGTCGCCTCCGTGGCTCACAAGAGCGAAATGAAGAATCCCATGAAGGCCGCCGTCGAAAGCAAGGTCCTATCAGGTTCGAACAAGAGCCTTTATGTTTTCGGCGCGATAATCCTGGCCCAGGTCGTCGCTCTTGCGTTCGTCCTGTTCTTCATGTGATTCCCCAGCGAGACTGTATGTAGCGTATCCACGAGTTCTTGGATTCGGTGGCCTTATGCACCTTGTCCTTGAACTCGTTTTCTTTAGACTCTCTCTGCATCCTCTTTGACACCTTGTTCAGCGAGGAAATCCAATCCTCCCACTCCTTGATGGGCATGTAGCAGCTGAGCTCCCCCTGCACCTCCTGGTACACGAGGAAGCCCCTGTGGTAGACGCTCAGCTCCGCCTCCTCCTCCTTGTAGATTATTTCAAGGTGCATGGACCTGCTCAGTCCGTCGAAGTGGTATCCCACCGCCCTCGTCGAGGACGACATCGGCTCTGCGGCATCTCCCCACTCCGAACTCTCTGGCCTGGCGACCCCGTCCATGTCGAACATCGGCATGTCCCGCAGGATAAACCCCGAGGGTTCGTCATCTCTTCCTTCTGTGTCTAGGAACGACATGCCCTCCGTCTGTCCGACTATTGGGCTTCCGAGGGCCCGCAGGACTGTCCCTATCTTCCCCCCCTGCCCCATCAGGCCCTTGTTGTTTGCCTCCGCCGTCCTTTGCTCCCTGATCTTCAGTTCCATTTCCTCTTTCGATGCCATCTAGGTTTCCTCCACAAAACTTGCACTTCAGAGCCGCGGCATTAACCCGCTCCAAGCAAAGCGGGCACTGCTTGGTCGGCAGGGCCTTGTCGATTCCGTCTCGGTAGAGCCTGCTGACCAACTTGACGTAAATGAGATAGAGAGAGACCGAAACCACGAGGAAATCAAGCCCGTCGCCTGCAAATCTTCCGATCGGCAGGCTCAACCCGGGCGTGGGCGTGAACGACCAGTCACGCCACGCCTCACCCGTGCTCAAAGTCAAGAAGGAGAGAAGGGGCATAAACAGGTTGTTCGACATGCTCTGGATCACCTTGTTGAAGGCGTTTCCCATCACGACGCCCACGGTCAACTTCATCATGTCGTCCCTGAACGCGAACCTCTTGTATTCACTCCACTCCTTCTCTCCGATGCGTCCGACGAACTGTCTGTCCGCAGAATGGAAAGAATCGAACATTATACCTCCTTCGTACGACCTATATATGTGGGTAGCAATACAAGGAGGTATCATGCTAAAGAAAATCGTCAACGTCGGCCACATAGACAGGATCAAGGCCGCGATCGCCAGTGCGATCGGCAACTTCGTGATAAACGACCCGTCGACCCCCGATCTGATGATATCTGCCACGATCCCGACCGTCGGCGCGCTCAAGTACGCCGTGCAGGGTTTCTCGGCCGCGCCAAAAAACGTGGCCGAGAAAAGGGCCTTGAACTGCCACATCGCGATTGGCAACTGCATCAACGCGGTGCAGTCCAAGATGAAGACGCCGATCCAGAGGTGGGCATCCACAAGCATGTTGAATGTCATTCCGTCCGCCGGCGTGGACCTCAACGCCTACTACGACAGGAGGTCGCTGCGCTTCTTCTACTACAGCCTCGGGGGAAAGAACACCTACTTCGCCGACTCCGTAGACATCGTTACCCACGAGCTAGGACATGCCGTGCTGGACTCGATGAGGCCGGACTTCTGGAACGTCCAATCGCTTGAGATATGGTCTTTCCACGAGGGTTTTTCCGACATAGTTGCCATGTTCAACCTGCTCAACTACGACGCCGTGCTTGCCCGGGTTCTGAAGGACACAAACATAAATCTTCGCACGTCGAACGTCGCGTCCAGGCTTGCGGAGGAGGTCGGGGCCCTGATAAGGGCTGTCACCAACGACCCGACGTACCTGTCCAACGCCTTGCGAGACCCCGCCGTCGAAACCTTCCGTTACATCGACCCCTCCTCGCTGCCGACCGACGCCCCCAACAACCAGCTCGCGGCCGAGTCCCACAGTTTCGGCAGGGTGTTCTCCGCGGCCTGGTACAACGCCCTGACGAGGACGTTCGAACTTCTCCTGTCGAAGGGCAAGAACCCGACGGTCGCCCTGCAGTCCTCCAGGGACATTTGTTTTTCCGTGCTGGTCAGGGCCATACCCGTCAGCCCGCGAGTCAACAAATACTACAACGCGGTGGCCAAGTGCATGGTGGCCGTCGCCCGCGACATCGGGCCTGAATACTCAAAGATATTCTCCGATGTGTTCGCGGAATGGGGCATCATCAGCCCTACTGCGGTCAGGTCTCTTTCCTCAAAGTGCCGAAGCGAGATCACGATGGGACTCAAGAGGGGCGACAATGTCATCAAGACGAGAGACGGCGGGGTCATCATCTCCATGCGCAGGCCTTCTGTCGCCAGGATCTATGAAACCCCCATGGTCGGCACCCTTTCGTGCGCCCCCGACCTGCAGTTCGAGATGCCCGGCGATTCGTACTACGAATTCGACGCCTCGGGCAACCTTGTGGACGAAATCGAGCCGGATCATGCCGAATTGCTCAAATCTTCGGCGATTTGTGTAGGTCAGGCGCTCTCCGACGACATGTGGGAGCAGAGCGGCGGCAAGCTGGTCAGAAAATTCATACGCTGAAACGAACTTTTTGCGCATATATAACGATCGCAAAAAGGCTCTAAATTGGCGTTGACCTCACTAGATTCTGTTGGTACATTAAAAAGCCCATGGGAGACAATCGAAAATGAGCGTTAGAGAAGATTTCGACAACTTTGCTGATGACATCTATAACAACCTTGAATGGTTCGACGAATGGTCTCCCCTTGGAAGCACCACGACCAAGTCGATTGAACCCAGCATGGGCTTTGTATCCTCCGATTGCATAACCGAATGGAACTGGGCGGAAGCCTTCTATGAAGACGAAGATGAGGATGAAGGAGAGTGGCTCGACGACCTAGACGATGATGACGATGATGACGATGATGATGATCTAGACGATGAGGATGAGGATGACGATGATGATGATGATGATGATAATGAACTAGACAATGAGGATGATCTAGACGATGAGGATGAGGATGACGATGACGATCTA
>Ga0114962_10002724_pt1 | contig 14530 bp, 16 predicted proteins | sample C_130820_MF_Meta_FD_87017 | JGI IMG/M metagenome (GOLD analysis project Ga0114962, IMG submission 87017) | Freshwater microbial communities from Lake Croche, Canada to study carbon cycling - C_130820_MF_MetaG | ecosystem: Environmental > Aquatic > Freshwater > Lake | place: Lake Croche, Canada...
GGTTCAGCTCGCTACTTTGAGAGCTTTAGCGGGCCCCTTGAGCTTGATTTCTGGGATGCCACGTTCAGCTATGTCTTCTAATCCACGATCAAGCTCGCCGGATCGGACCGCCTCAATCAGGTTCAAGATAGCTTCGGGAAGCTGCTCGCGCTTGCCCACGCTGATCGCAGTGTTATCGCCATCAAGCTTTATGATCTTGCTGCCATACCACACGCTGATGAAACAGCCTGATGCATTCATCCAGTACCAAGGTCGGACGCGTTTTTGCCGATCAAACTGGACCCGCTCACCTTCATCATTGGTGCGCCAAACCGTCTTAAATTTACGAAACGTATCGCCTTTGATCAGCGCTTCCGCCATGCTCAGCTGCTCTTCCAGCTTCTCAATCACTTTGGTGCGGCGATGTTCGGTCTTGCTCTCAGAGCGGCGTTGGCCTTGGGCAACTAATTTCAGCTTGCTTAGATGTGTCATTGCAGTTCTCCTCATTAAGGGCCTGGATGGCCTCCTACTGAGCGACACTGCTTTCTGAATGCTGGGCATTCCTACCGAAAAATCAGTTCAAATCGATGGAATTTGGTAGATAATTTGGTTGACGATTTATTGTTTTGAAGCGTTGACCGTTCAATGACCTAAAGCGTGTTCACAGCTATCAACGCTATAGCCTCGCTTTTTAGCTTCAGCAACAAAGTCGCTATAAATCGATCTGTCTTAGCCCCCTAAAGTTCAGTCATTATGTTGGTGACAATAGAGGGAGTTGGAGATGGCTCGAAAGCGGCATTCGGACGAGGACTGTTTGAAGATTTTGCGGCAGGTGGAACTGGATATGGCTGGTGGGGCGGATGTTGCCAAGGTTTGCAAAACAGTAGGGATTAGCGGCGCTACCTATTATACGTGGCGAAAGATGTTTGGCGGGATGGCTAGACCGCAGTTGGTAGAGCTGAAGGCATTGAGAAGGAGAACTAGCGGCTGAAGAGGATCTTTGCGGATATGGAACTGGATAAGTTGATCCTGAAGGAAAGCCTGGAATTTTGAAAACTAAAGATCTGAGCGTCGACGACCTGAGAGGTGCGTTTTTCCAGGTTCGTCAAAAGCTCGGTACATCCGAGCGACGGATATGTGAGGTTCTTGGGGTAACCCCTCAGCACCCTGCGTTATCAGACGAGCGGCAAGAATGACGATGAGCAGCGACTAGCAGTGATTAGGATCGCCAAGCAATATGGTCGTAACAGATATCGCAAGATCTGCTAGCTTTTGCAGGTTGAGGGACGATCTATCAATCACAAGAAAGTTGAGCGGATCTGGCGTGAAAAGGGATTGCAGCAGCCAGCTCGCCATCCACGTCGTAAACGACTTTACCGACGCAATGTCTCAATCATCCGGCCAAAACCTTACTTCCCAAACCATATCTGGTCGATTGATTTTGTTTACTGCAAACTCAGTAATGGCTGGACCTACAAGATGCTGACGGATCTCGATGAATACACGCGCGAAGCGCTCGCCGTTACCGTTGCTAACAAGATGGGATCATCGGAAGTTCTAGAAGCGCTTTACCCTTACTTCTGAAATGAATGAAATAGTGGGGATACTTTAGCGCCTTAATGAGATAATTTAGTATTCTCCAGTAGAAGAATTGGCCTTCCTTCAGGGCGTAGAATTTTTAAGATTAAAAATTATCCGAGCGTCCCGAATACTCCAGTTCATTCACTATCTCACTTGCTCCGCAAGCGCTTCCTGCATCGCGCAATACCGTTTCGACTAATATTTTGATACCATAAATGGAGAGGGCTTGGACGGCTGCGATATTGTGAAAATGGCTTATGGATTCAAAATTGATGGCCTAAACCCTTGACGCCTCGAAGTTTCCCCATGCCACTTCGAAAGCAGTAAAATCAAAATTTGCTTCGCGGGCCGGGCCTAAAATTAGCGCTTCGCTTGATTGCATTTTCCCGATGGCTGACTCAAGATGAGGTAAGATGTCGGACGGCACAACAACCGCACCATGGCGGTCGGCGTGGACAAAATCGCCCGGCTTGATTGAAAGTCCAAACACTGTGACGGGTTCATCAAAATCGACAACATGGACAAAGCCATGGCTCGGTCCTATGGAGCCGGCAAGAACCTGAAAGCCCGCAGCGAGGTCGCCAAGATCGCGCATGACGCCATTGGTTAGCACCCCATCGAGACCGAAGCCTTTGTGGATTGTGGTATTAACCTCGCCCCAAAAAGCACCTATTGCCGCTTTGCCGTCCAAATCCTCAATCACGGGCAGAGCGGGTTGCGGGGCCTCTGCCATATAACGATAATAGGCCATGCGACGTTGCCGGATAATGTCGGGCGCTTCATCAGATGGCTTAAGTGCCCGAATACGAGCGGTGCGCGCAAATCCGCACAGTGCCGGAAGCGTTGGCACGGCGGCAAGCAAAGTACCGCGTGTGAAGGCGTTGAACCCTCTTTTTCCTTGGGCAACCTCAATGGCGTTACAAACCGTCGGCGTATCCACCGATTTTAAAAGTTTAAGGAGCTTCGGTTCAATCGTCGTATTCATGATAATGATACATTCCTCTTCAATGGTGTGGATGCTATTCGATTGGTCGCTTAAGCAACGCGTCGAGTGCCGTATTGACTGCTTCAGGGTTCTCCATACTCGAGTAATGTCCCGAGCCCGGGACTGTCACGCGTTCGGATAGCGTGAGCAAAGTAGCCATAATGTCATGGCGCTCTGGCGGGCAGACACAATCATTTTCGCCGCACAAAACCAAGGATGGTCCCTGATAGGTTTGCAATGTATCGATTGAATCGTCTCGGTCGCGTGTGGCTATCATTTGTTCAATAAAAAGAGCGGGCCCGATGTTCAGCGCCATATCGAGAATGGTGTTCAGCAAAGGGGCTTTATCGACCAATTTGGAGCCCAAAAATTCAGGCCGGATTTCCTCTTTCAGCACGGCATGAAAATTACCCGACCGAACGTCCTGTATGAGGCGTGTTCTTGCGCTTTTCCGATCAGCGGTATCGGCCAGATGGTTGGTATCAAGCAAGGCAATCCGCCCGACCCGCTTGGCATTGTTGCGAAGCATAGCCATGGCAACGATGCCGCCTAAGGATAGCCCAACCAGATTGAACCTATCGAATGCAAGCTCCGCCATGATTAGACGTGCTATTTCGTCGATTTTCGCCGCCCCTTTCGGAACCATGACGCAACAGTCATAACGGTCTGAAAAATGGTCGAGCTGCGCAGCGAAGAGACGCTCGTCACAGCCAAGGCCCGGGATGAAAACAAGTGCCTCACGCATCAGACGGCCATACTGCGCGATGAAACGAGATCGGCACCAAGTCGCATCGTGTTGAGCTTAGCAAAGGCAATCTCCGGATCAACCGCACCAAAGCCAGCAAATGTACCAAAACCACAATCCGAACCTGCGATAACACGCTGTTTGCCGAAGACCGATGTAAACCGTTCAAGCCTTTGCGCTACCACCTCGGGGTGCTCGACAAAATTTGTTGTTGTATCAACAACACCGGGAACCAAAATGCGATCCTCGGGTATTTCTTTGGCCCGGTCTCGAAACACGGTCCACTCATGAGCGTGACGTGGGTTTGATGTCTCAAACAAAACATAGCGTGCTTTTGCCTTCATTAAGGTTGGCAATACTTTCGCCATGTCGATATCGCACACATGAGGCCCCTCATAATTGCCCCAACAGATATGGATGCGAACCTTTTCTTGGGGCACATCACGCAGGGCGTGATTGAGGACTTCGACGTGGGTCTCCGCAATGTTGACGAATTCTTCGTCGGTCATTGTCGAAAACAACATATGGCGGGAGAGCGCAAGATCAGGACAATCGAGCTGAAGATCGAGACCACTACTAACAATCGCCTCATATTCCGCCTTCATCGCATCGGCGAGGGCTGAGAGATAGAGTTCCCGGCTTGGGTAATGCTCATTGGGAAGGAACAGCGAAATCACACCAGGTGACGCGGCATTCATAAATCCACGTTTAACCCCGTGTTTTGTCATGGCAGTTTTGAGGTTTGTGATGTCTTTTTGTAATTCTTCTTGTCCTTTAGAGCGCACCTCACTTGTGCACATTGGCCTCGAATATTGCGGCGTACCCCCGGCGGATGCGAGACGCTTCATGAACGATGGAAAAAGCTTCAAATCAGCGGGCGCGTTGCGCGGACTATCTCCTGAAAATCCCGTATAGCGATCCTTCACATAGGTTGCGTAGGATATTTTCGATGTTTCGCCATCCGAGACGATATCAACGCCTGCCGCAACTTGGCGCGCAACCGTTGCATCAACTGCATCAGCCATAGCTGTATCGAATGCCTGTTGATCAAAGGCATCACCTCGTTCGCGCGCAAACAGGAAGTCAACGACTTCCTGGCTACGCGGCAGTGAGCCAACATGGGTTACCGGGATATGATCCATCTCATTCCTCCCTGATGTTATGTTTCTAATTTAATGAGGTTTCCACGTAGGCCCAGCCGGATCATCCGTATTCCGAACTCGGAATAGGCTTGCTTCACCCGTCATAGAGGGCACCAGGGAATGGCTCAGACCGGGTGGAACAGCACATGTATCGCCCGGAGCAAGAACCGCCTCGCCGCCATCCCATGCCAATTTCCAATGGCCACGCATGACCATCACAATCTCATGCCGTGGTGTCGTATAAGGCTCCTCAGTAATCGATCCACGCGTGATGAAATCAACATCAAAGCCGGGCTTGTCTCTCAACATCGCGTCAGGGCCAATAACTTTTGCAGGCTGCCGATCCGCTAGAGCCATCATATCCCAATAGCGTGCGACGTGATTAGGCACGACATCCAGCGTGTTGAGCTCGGGATAGGCTTTCAATTTCTCATCGCTCAGCAATGGCATCAGGCCGATCTCCGTTGGAACGGATTGGCCTTTTTTCGTATCGTAAAGCTTGCCATTTGCGCCGAGCATAAGACCGTGTGCCTTGGCATCCTCGATAACTTGTGGAGCCCATATAACGCCACCGCCTGCATCATTGCCGCCTAGCACGGCCATGATCATTCCATAGTCCGTACCGATATTTTCAAAGCCGCGAAAAATGCCGGTAGGAATGTTGATAATATCGCCTTCCTCGAGCACAACTTCGCCAGCCTTGCCCCAACGGCCCCAGAAAAAGCGCCACCGGCCGGAGAGCACGAAAAAAACTTCGGCGGTTCGATGAGAATGGAGCGAATTTCGACATTTAGGCGGCTGGCCGGCAGCGCCAATGTTAAATCCCGGAGTCTCTTTGATATGGACATGTTGGTCCGGGCTCTCGGATACGCCGCCACCAATGATGGTAAAATTTTCCTTTTGGTTTGAACCGGGCGTGTGCGCATCAATAAAAGCTGTGCGGCAAGGCTTTAATTCACCATAGCGGACGATACGCTTTTCCATTTCTTGAGGTGTCATTGGCTTCATCCTGTCTTTAATGCGATCTGTTTCCAAATCGCCGTTTCATCAATCAGCACAAATTCACGGCGCAATCCGTAAGGTCCAAACTCGGCATGCGAAATGCCTAAAATATAAACCTCAGCTCCGCTTGGAGCGCCGAATGCACCCCAACCTTCATGTTTTCCGTGGAGGTTCCAACGCAAGGCCGCGCGTGGGGCCATGCCTTTATCATTTCGTCCAATCATGTGATTGATTTCGAAACGGGCATTAGGAAAGGCTGCCCGAAGTCCCATCCAGAATTCATCCGCTGGTTTCCAACCATGCGCCGTAACGCCACCTGGAAGTTCGAGCTGGCAAGCCCGATCATAATCACGCTGGATGGTCGCCATATCGGCACCCATCATACGCTCCAGAATATCGGCGTAACGACGCCCAACTGGATGGTGATTGCCTTTGGACTGATAGTCGCCCGCAATATCAGTTTTCGGTGTTAATGGCTTTGTACAATGGTCCGGCCCGCCTTCGCGTGCAATCAGATCAACGGCATAGGTTTTTGCATCCCAGCCCATTTGCCGAACGATGGCACCTTGGTCGCGGATGAGCCACTCGTCATAAATCATGTTATCGCGCGCGGCGCAGTCGGCGATGATCCGGTAGGTCAGAGACTTACCGGTTGCTTCGCCATAGGCCCCTGAATGCGCATGGGTTGCGGTCGATAAAATGCGATGGGACGAGAGTAAATCACCAGCTTCCGGCGAGCCCGACCAAATCACATCTTCACCCAGCAATTCGCGGTCCGGGAACTCGGCGAGCGTTGCCATGGTGGCAGAAATCACGCCCTGATTGCCACGGACAACTGAAGCGGGCGAGCGGACGATGATGTCCTTCGCATAATAGTGATGAAGCGTTGAAATTCCGCGATCTTCCCAGATCTCTTTCGTGATCCCGATGATGTAATGCGGAAAATCTTTCCACTTCTTATCAAAGCCTTTCAATGACATTGTTTCTCCTAACCTGCGGTCCAACCGCCATCAATGATCAGTGACGTACCGGTGACGAGCGCGGAGGCATCGGAGGCGAGAAAAACGATGCCGCCCATAATATCTTCAATCTCGCCAATGCGGCCAAGTTTTATCTTGGCATTAATCCAAGCAACGCGTTCTGGATTGCTAAAGGTTTGTTCGGTCAAGGGTGTGCGAATGAAGGTAGGGGCCAGTGTATTGACGCGAACACGATGCGGCCCCCATTCGATTGCCATCGACTTGCTCATTCCCTCAAGCGCATGTTTCGAGGCGGCATAAACGGAGCGGTCAATGCCGCCAACATGCCCCATTTGCGAAGAAACCAGAATGATCGAACCACCGCTTTTTCGTTCAATCATCCGACGCGCAGCTTCGCGCGCAGCAAAATGGGCTGATCGCCAATTAACCGTCGCGACCGCATCAAAATCGTCGATCCGCGTTTCAAGCGCAGATGAGTGGCGGGCGAGCCCGGCGCTATAAACGAGGATATCCAATTTTCCGATGGAATCGAAGACCGTAGGCATTGCCATTAAGTCCGTCGCATCCATCGCTAGAGCCTCAGCCGAATACCCTTTAAGCTGGATGGCACCTACAGCTTCCGTGCAACGGTCTAGATCTCGCGCGGCGACGATGACATGCGCACCTGCATCAGCCAAAGCAACCGACGCCCCAAGGCCGATGCCTGAGGATCCGCCGATTACCAGAGCGCGGCGGCCATTAAGGCGGAACGAGGGGGTGTGAGGCAACTTCATGGAAGAGCCTTCCCGGTCTCAGGGTCAAAGCCCATCCGTGCTTTGTTAAATTCGCGCATACGGGCCAGCGGATCCACACCGACTTTCGCCAACGTGTCGAGCAAATCAATCAGAACCCAATTCTCCCGAATGAGGTCCCCTTCAAGCCGCCAAAAATCGAGACTGTACATTGTTAAAAACTGGCCCGTCGGCGCTATGCCCAACCAACCGGGATGGCTGATCGTTTGGGCCATATTAGGCCAACCGGTGACCGCCACATAATCTCCCTCGCCGAAGAAATGCGCCGTCGTCTTTTCAGGATGCTTGCCTCGGTCCGGCATTGCATTAAGGTAAGGAATTTGATGCCAATTTCGAAATCCGGTGATCCCGCGAGACGTACCAATGCCGGCGGGCCCGTACCAATTCATTCGCGGATGCCAATAGCGCGGGAGATCCATTAGTTCAGGGCCGCCTTCGCTTGGATGCCGCTTCATCGCAGCCAGCATATCATTGACCAGTCTTACGCTTTCTACCGTGCGGACCTGCGCATCGTGATGGTGTATCAATCCATCTTGGGTAGCGGGTGAGGGCACCATTAATTCTCGCCCCAAAGAAGGAGATAGCGGCCAAGCGCCCGCCTGGATCATGACTTCCGGAATATCCCAGATGGCTTGCATCTCAACGATCTGGTTATTCTCGACCCGGTAAAATTCATGAAACCGCATTACCACGATCTGACCGGTTGGCGGAATATCAAGCCATGGCCGGACAAATGTACCCATATAATGCCCGGCAGCACCCAGCCATAGTTTGCCGTTCTGGTCTTGCCCCGACAGGATAATCCAATCCCTGCGCTCAAGATCGGGCAAGGCCGCAAACAGCGGCGCATAGGCTTTATCGTACAGGGCATCAGGGCCTATTAAATCGCCGAATGGATGACAAAGGTGAATCATCGCATCGCGCGCCATCACATGTCGCAAAGCAGCACGAACGGCTCCTTCCCCGAAATCCTGCATCGCGAGGCGCACGCGTTGAAACAGGGATTTGGCCTCACTTTCCATCAGAGAGATCCTTATAGGCTTTCATTCGGGCAAATAGATCGATGCCAAATTGACGGAAGACATCAATCATATCGACAAACACCCAATTCTCGGTGAACTTGCCGTCTGATTTCAGCCAGAAATCAATCCCGTTAAATGCAATCTTGTTGCCCGTTGCCGCTGCACCTTGGTAGGGGCCGGTATGCGTCGCCAAAACACCTGGAAAACTTGACGCACCCACCATACGGTCTTCAGCGATCAAATTATCGAGATCCTGAACTTGCCGATCAGGGAAAGCTACGAGCCAAGGTTGCTGATGCAAGACCTCGAATTCTTTCAGACTTAAACAACCGCCAATACCGCCTGGTCCGTACCATTTAAGATTGGAATGAAAAAACTTAGCCATACCCATACTGGCGAGATTTTTTTGATCAAATTTATTCAAGCCGCCATAAATAAAACTTCGGGCAAAATCGAGCGTTTCTTTTGACGTCAATTCATCCTGAGGATCACCTAAAAAACCCTCATAGCCGGTTGGCGCTGGAAAGATAAACGGAACCCCTTTTGGCCGCGGGAGCACGGGCCGTTCGATTTGTTCAAACCAGTCGACAAAGTCCAACAAGAATTGGGATTGAACGATCTTTTTATCTTCAAAGCGAAGGAACTCAGCCCATCGAAGCCGAAGCGGCCTTGGGCCCGGCGGTATACCTAAAAAATCATCAATCGCAGTACCCGTCATATAGCCGGTTGCTGCAACCCAAATCGCGCCATCGGCCTCACCGTGTTTACGGCCATTCGAATGGCCGGCCATAAAAATATGCGTCTGGCGCGCAAGGTCTGGAATAGCCCGCTTCAGCGGGATGAGATGCTCCTGCGCTAGAGTGTCCGGTCCTTGAAGCACGGTGAAGGGTGCGGGGCCCTGCCAAACAAAGCGATCATCAAGATGGGCATGGCAAACCGTTGAGAGCTGATCCAAGCCAGCACCATCAACGGCTTCCCAATAGGATCGAGCTTGTCGCTTTGCCGACTGCAAATCACTAGTCATTCAGCGGCTTCCCCGTAAGGTACATTTTTCCCGCCATAACGACGCACCCGAACATTGGCTTGTTCGGCATGGCCGACAAAGCCTTCAAGCATACAAAGCCTAGAACAATAAGCTCCAATTTCGGCCGCGGCTTGGTCGGTTAAAACTTTTTGATAGGAGTGCGTTTTCAGAAATTTTCCAACCCAGAGACCACCGGTATATCGGCCTGCTTTACGTGTTGGCAGCGTATGGTTGGTACCGATGACCTTATCGCCATTAGCGACATTAGTGCGCGGGCCTAAAAACAGAGCACCATAGGCGGTCATGTGCTGCAAATACCAATCATCGCGATCTGTCATAACCTGAACATGTTCGGAGGCGATATCATTGGCTACCGCCAACATTTCTTCGTGGCTATCGCAAACGATGACTTCGCCATAGTCGCGCCATGAAATGGCTGCCGTATCAGCCGTTGGAAGTATGGAAAGTAGCCGCTCGATTTCAGCAAGCGTTGCTTCAGCCAAACGACGCGAAGTAGTAAGCAGGATCGCAGGAGAATTATAACCATGCTCGGCCTGGCCTAAGAGATCGGTAGCGCACATTTCCGCGTCTACTGTATCATCCGCGATAACCATTGTTTCAGTCGGACCAGCCAAAAGATCAATACCAACCCGACCGAAGAGCTGGCGTTTTGCTTCGGCGACATAGGCATTTCCAGGTCCCACGATCATATGGACCGGCTCGATTGTCTCGGTTCCAAGCGCCAACGCACCCACGGCCTGAATACCGCCCAGCACATAAATTTCGTGTGCACCGCCAAGCTTCATCGCAGCAATCACGGCAGGATTAGGCTCGCCTTTAAATGGTGGTGTCGCAGCAGCAATCCTCGGAACGCCTGCAACCGACGCGGTCAATACGGACATATGCGCCGAAGCGACCATCGGAAATTTTCCGCCTGGAACATAACATCCAACCGATTGAACCGGAATATTTCGATGTCCAAGAATAACACCGGGATAGGTTTCAATTTCAATGTCGGTCATCGAGGCCCGTTGCGCTTCGGCAAATTTTCTAATTTGTCCCTGCGCAAAATGGATATCCTCCATGTCGCGGGTTGATACCCTGTTCATGAGCGCCTTTATGTCATCTTCGCTCAGGCGAAAGGCAGGCGGATTATAGTGATCAAACGTGTTCGACAAAGCACGCACCGCTTCATCGCCGCGCGTCTCGATGTCTTTTAATATGTCTTCAACTGTCACCCGAATTTTCGTATCGTCGTCGGACCGCTGCGCTTCTGATTTTCCGGTCTTCAAAGAGGTGATGGCCATATTCAGTCCTTCTTTTGCGGGCTTGGAGGAATTTTTTCGCCGCGGTCAAACGCTTCCCAACCCTGACCATTGAACGGGTCAACGCCGAGTTGTTGCATGACATAGGGAAAATCGACCATCACCCAATTATCAACGATCCGGCCATCGGCAATTTTCCAAAAATCCATATAGCGAATTTCAACACGCTTTCCGGTTGGAGCAATGCCCATAAATTCTCCGGAATGCGTTGCTTCCTGCCGTCCAAATGCTGCAGCCCATTCGCCATCGAATAATCGCGCTTCATCCACACAAACCTTGTCGGAAAACGCGGCTTGAAAAGGCTTTTGCCAATTGTCTTGAAATTCCTTCAAGCCATTCTTTGTGCCGCATCCCGCATTTCCCATCCACCGAAAGGATTGCGTAAAAAATTCGCCGATATCGGCAATGCGATGATCGTTTAGACCGTCAACCATTGCTTCGAGAACCTTACGGGTCGATTCACGTTTTGTCGGATCATTGTGTTTGGTTAATTCACCTTGCGGTGGGCGAGAGCCTTTCATTGTTTCACTCCTCATTCTGTATTGGAATTAGTGCCTCTGTTTGGGAATCAAACCATTGGCAGCGGGTTAGTTCGAGAGACGCCGAAACATGTTGGCCGATGGAAGCCCGGTATTTTTTTGCGACCTTCACGACTACATTCGTGTCACCGCAATCCATTGTGACCATGGATGAGTCCCCGAGCAGTTCGAGCGAGTAAAGCGCACCCGTGATACCATCGCCGCCAATCTGGGCGTCTTCCGCACGAAAACCCAGCGTAACAGGTCCATCAGAGAGCGATTTATGGGCTGCAAGTGTGATGCCCTTGGCTTTGAACAAGCCGTTTGAAATCACGCCCGAAACAAGGTTCATCGCCGGTGAGCCAATAAAACCAGCCACGAAAATATTGGCTGGCCGGTCATAAATTTCTAATGGCGTTCCAACTTGTTGAACCAAACCATTGTTCATAACCACAACGCGATCGGCGAGCGTCATGGCCTCAATCTGATCATGCGTCACATAGATTGTCGTTGTTTTCAGTTCATGATGTAAATTTTTAATTCGCGCGCGGGTTGATACGCGCAATTTAGCATCAAGATTTGAGAGCGGTTCGTCCATTAAAAAGACGGTCGGCTCGCGAACAATGGCACGCGCCAATGCCACGCGTTGACGTTGACCGCCAGATAATTCTGATGGCCGACGGTGCAAGAAATCACCAAGCTCGACCATTGTAGCCGCGCGCATCACACGGCTATGATGCTCAGTCTCTGGCACGCGCCTCACTTTGAGGGGGAAGCGAATATTTTCATATACCGTCATGGAGGGATAAAGGCCATAGCCTTGAAAAACCATCGCGATATCACGTTCCTTGGGCTCTAGATCATTCACCCGGCGCTCGCCAATCCAGATGTCGCCGCTCGTAATGTCTTCGAGACCAGCAATCATCCGCATGGTGGTTGTTTTGCCACAACCGGAAGGACCTAGCAGAACAAGAAACTCGCCGTCAGCAATATCGAGTGACAGAGCGCTTACGCCAATGAAGTCACCCCATTTTTTTGAAAGCTGATTGAGCTTGATCGACGCCATCGAATTTTCCTTATCCCTTCACTGCGCCGGCCGTCAGTCCACTGACGATTTGACGTTGAAAAACCATGACCAACACAAAGAGCGGTGCGGTGGCCGAAACAACCGCTGCAACCGCAAACATGACATTGCCTTGAACCTGCGTTGTTCCCATAAAGCTGGCAATTTTGGGGACCATGGTTTGATTGTCTTGCGACAGCAGCATGGCTGTCACCGCGAAATCATTATAAGCCAACAAAAATGAGAATAATCCCGTTGTCACAACGCCTGGCCACATAACGGGAATGATCACGCGAAAAAAGGCTTCAAAGCGTGAGCATCCATCCATCATGGCGCTCTCATCCAGTTCTTTCGGAATACTCTCGAAAAACGAATGCAACATCCAAATCGTGAAGGGTTGATTGATGGCAACCAATACGACAATGGCCGTCGGCAAATAGCCCCAAATGTTTAATTGAAAAAACGGCAACAAATAGCCTGATACGAGAGTGATATGGGGCATTGCGCGAAAAATCAGTGCCGCAAGCAAAATCCAGAATGCATATCGTTTGGTGGAGCGCGAGAGGGCGTATCCGGCTAGCGTTCCAACGGTTAGGGAAACAGTGACAACAAAGAAGGTCACGACAAGTGTATTAAGAACAGAGCGCCAAAAGGCATTTTGTATCCATGCGCCGACATAACCGTCTCCGGTAAAACTTGCTCCCGTTTCAGCTATCGTTTTGACTCCCAAAAACCCGTTACGCCAATCAAGTCGAGAGAAGAAATCACCCTCGACTTTGAAAGAGCCCCAAAGCGTCCAAAAGAAAGGGAAGACAGCGAGCATTAGCCAGATCGTCAAAAACGCACCGAGCGTAAGCCGAAGGGTAACGGATTGCCGTTGAGCAGGATGTGACATGTCGTTACCGCTTCCTGCTGAAATCGTGCCAGACCCGCCGTAAAACGGGGATGAGTAATAGCGACACGCCAATGATCGTCATGACCGATGTTGCTGCCGCCGAGCCGAAAAGCTGCACGCCGCGACCTTGTAAATCATTGTAAATCAACCAAGAAAGCGAAATTGCGCTGGCTTCAGCGTTGAAGCCTACAATCGGTTCAAATACCCGAAAATTATCCATTACTTGAATGAGGGCAATAAAGGTTGCAAGCGGTATCAAATGCGGAATGACCACATAACGCGTCTGTTCCCAGCGACTGGCCCCATCAATCATCGCTGATTCGACTGTGTCTTGGGGCAGGGTTTGCAAGCCCGCATAAAAAACAACAAACGCAAAAGGCGTCGATTGCCATACGCCGTAAACCAAAAGGGTTATCCAGGTGAATCCAATCGATGCTTTGAGCGATAGATTTGGATCATTGAAGAGCCATTGTAAACTTGCCCCAAGCACACCATTGGCATCGATCATCCAAAATAAAACGAGAGAGCCGATCAAGGGCGTGACGATCATCGGAAGTAAAGATGTGAATATAATGGGCCCCTTCAAAAGGTTTGGTAGCGTATTGACGGCAAGTGCGATTAAAAAGCCTAAACTAATAACGATAGGTGTCACAACAAAGGCATAAGTGAGCGTAAAAGCTAAGGCGCGATAAAACGGCAACAGAACAATGGAACGAAAAAATTCACCAATCGTTGCGGTTGATTGCCAACGGGTGGCGATATCGGCAAATGCTAAATGATTTCGATCAATGTAGGTTCCTAGTCCATTGAATTGGCCGAGAGGATGCGCAAGCTGAGCCTTTATCGTTGCTTCTTCATCAACGCGTAATTCCTTGTCGCAGCCAAACGGGCCACAACTCTCGGCTTCAAGCATCACGCGAGGCTGTTCTATGAAAAGAGATTGCACGCACACGGAGACGATCGGTAACGCAATGAAAACAAACATTGCGATGATCGATGGTGCAACAAACCAAAAAAAGGTTTTGTTTCGCATGGGTACAATGACATTCTCAGCAGAGAGACACTAGAAAAATGCGGAAAGGCATAGAGCCCTTCCGCACTAAAGCTAATTTTATTTGAGGAAACCCTTTTCCTTCGCCGAAGCATTATATGCTGCCTCAACATCGGTGAGTGCCTGCTCAGCCGATTTTTTACCCTGTAGGAATGCCGCAACTTCACCACCGAGGGCTGTGTGCATTAGGTCCATTGACGGAGCCATCGGGTACGGCTTGGCACCTGCTTGAGCTGTGGCCAATGTGCCGCCAGCCATTGCGCCGGGTGTATAGCCCTTTACCAGCCAAACCGCATCATCAGGATGCGCATTCGCCATTTCCGTTGAAGCACCAAAGGCCATTGCGCGGAAGGTAGCTTCAGCGTCTTCATCCGAAATATTTTTGGCGACCGTGAAGCCATCCCACCACAAAGTCGTGGCCGGAACC
>Ga0114962_10002730_pt1 | contig 14512 bp, 11 predicted proteins | sample C_130820_MF_Meta_FD_87017 | JGI IMG/M metagenome (GOLD analysis project Ga0114962, IMG submission 87017) | Freshwater microbial communities from Lake Croche, Canada to study carbon cycling - C_130820_MF_MetaG | ecosystem: Environmental > Aquatic > Freshwater > Lake | place: Lake Croche, Canada...
CAACCATCCACGGAATAAATTCACCCCTCAAACGGCCATCTCCGTGTTCTCCAGATAATGAACCATTGTATTTTTTCACCAAACGAGCAATTTCTTCAGCAATTGTTCGAAAGAGCTGATGCCCCTCCTTGGTCTTTAAATTAATGATGGGTCTTAAATGTAATTCCCCTGATCCTGCATGAGCATAATGCACACAATACAAATTATTTTCAGTTAAAATCTCATTAAATTCAGCGATAAATGACGGTAAATCATTAACATCCACGGCAGTATCTTCTATGACAGCTACCGCTTTTTCATCACCGGGTAAATTAGAAAGTAAGCCCAAACCTGCCTTTCTTAGATCCCAAACTTTCTTAACATTTTCACCTTCCACATAAGGAAAATGATATCCCAAATTAGCTTCTAACATAGCTAATTCCAATTCCTTAGCGCGCTGAAGCAACTCAATTGGATCATCTGAGCGCAATTCAATTACTAATATGGCCCCAGGATCTCCTTGCACAAAAAAACGATTTTGCCTTTGTTCAGGGTTGGCCTTAGTACATTCTAAAATATAATGATCCATTAATTCTGATGCCGAAGGATTGAACTTCAACGCGACTAAATTTGCGCGAAGCGCTTCATCAATGGTATTAAAATGAGCACAAACTAATCCAATATTTGCAGGAGGAACAGGATCTACGTGTAATTTAATCCGAGTAACAAAAAACAAAGTTCCTTCAGAACCCGCCAACAAGGAACAAAAATTAAAATCAACATCCTTTTTTCCAAAGGCTTGGGTATTTAAAAGCATATCCAAAGCATAACCCGTATTTCTACGATGAATACTTGGCTTCGGAAATTCCCTAACAATATTTTCTTGGTTCTCAGGATCTGACAAAGCCTCTAGCGTTTTGGCATAAATTTGATGCAACCGAGACCCTACTTTCAATTTTTTTAGGGTATCAAAAGGGTTTTCTGCTCCGAAAGAAACAAATGTACCATCTGACAAAAAACCTTCCACCTCTAATACATGATCACGAGTAGAACCATATACAATAGAATTTGAACCACAAGAATTATTTCCCAACATCCCACCCATCATAGCACGATTCGCCGTAGAAGTTTCTGGACCAAAAAATAATCCGTATTTCTTCAATTCAACGTTTAATACATCTCTAACAACACCAGGTTCAACCCAGGCATAAGATGCTTCTTTATTTACTTCAAGAATTTTATCAAAATATTTCGAGACATCTACCACCAAACCTGCTCCCACCACTTGACCAGCCAATGAAGTACCTGCCGTTCTTGGAATCAAAGGAATTTGATGTTTATCTGCAAAGACAATGATTTTTTGAATATCCTCCACCGTTTCTGGAATAACCACTGCTAGTGGCATTTCACGATAAGCGGATGCATCCGTTGCATAAAGTGTACGCATCACTTGATCCGTGTGAAGTGTCCCCTGAATACTTTCAGCTAATTGAGAAAAAACTTGTGGAGATATGACGATAGCAGCAGACATGCTTAGAATTTATTTTTTTGAAGGGGTACAAAAGCAACTAAACCTTTGATTAGAAAAAATTGAGAAAGAATATAAGTCAACATGACGAAGAATGAATTCCCTGGAAATGAATAATAAAACTTGGCTAAAGCTAATAAGCTATCAGAAATAACAAATAGTAATGCTCCCATTAGTACCAAACAAAAATTATTAAAAGAAGCAGAACGGAATCGTTGTAAAGAAAAATACATCATAGATCCTAAAGCCAAAGCGTATAATATGATAGGTAATATTAATTCTTCAACTAAATAGGGTATAAGAAAGTTCAAAAATAAAACTACATACAAAACGACAGGAAGAATTGTCAGAGCTAAGTACTTAAGCGAAACGAATGTTAGATAAGATGTTTGTTTGAAAAACAACCTAATATAGGCGATTTGCATTATTAAAAATGCACCGAGTCCCAATTGAAAAAACAATGCATTATCACCAGGAATCAACAAGAAAACATCTCCCAACCAGGCAAAAAATAAGGCAAACAAAATGTTACTTTTATTGGATAGATCGATATGTGATTGAACATATAGAAATAAAAATGTCATCAATAAAGGTTTTGTAACAAAACGAATATAAACATGTTCTGGAAACCAAAAAGGAAAGAACAATTCCATACAGGCATCAAAAGCAAAAAGAATTAAGAAAAGATTATTGTTTTTCATTTGCCTTGGCCAAGTATTCTCCTTCACAAATTTCATGCTCTATGATAAAATTAGGTCTAGATTTAGACTGAAAAAATATTCTTAAAATATATTCTCCTAAAATACCTATTGCCAATAATTGAATACCTCCGAACAAAATAATAACAAATAATAAGGAGGTAAATCCTTCGATTATTTGGCCGACAAATAATTTCTTCAGTAATATGACTACGAAATAAATGAAAGAAAATAGAATGACCGAAAATCCAATAGAGCTAATAAATTTAACTGGAAATTCACTGAAATTAAAAATACCATTCAAAGCTAATTGGAGTAGTTTTGAAAAGGTGTATTTTGATTCACCTGAAGCTCTTTCTTGTCGGTCATACGAAATGCCTATTTGCTTAAAACCAACCCAAGTACGCATTCCTCTGATAAAACGACTTTCCTCAGGCATTTTATTCAAAATATCAACAACCTTTCTTCCCATAAATGAAAAATCACCGGAATCAAGTGGTATTTCTATGTTGGAAATTTTCCTTAAAAATCTATAAAACAAAAAATAAGCTACTTTTTTGTACCAAGATTCTTTTCGTTTTTCACGAATTGCGTAAACAACCTCATAACCTTCTTTGTATTTCGAATAAAATTCATGAACTAACTCTGGTGGATCTTGAAGATCGCCATCCAAAACAAAAACGCCTTCGGTACCTCTTGCTTTTGATAAACCTGAAGTCAAAGCCAATTGATGGCCATGGTTTCTTGAAAGTAAAATCACATGAAAACGCTTGTCTACCAAGGCCAGTTGCTGCAATATTTCTCTCGTTCGATCTCTGCTTCCATCATCGATTAAAACAACCTCAAATCGAATAACTGAATCATCCATGATCTTTTGAAGACGATCCACTAAATGTGGTAAATTGCTTTCTTCATTGAAAACAGGAATTACAAACGACACTTCAGGCAATAAATTATCCATTTTTAATATCTATATATACCATTTTTAAAATCAAAAATAAGCAATCTTCGGCCATTTTTACCTCGAATCAAAATTGAATCTTTATTGAGCAAATTGATTTTTTGAATAAATTGATCTTGTGGACTCAAATACAAATTGACCAATTGGGCATCGGCAACATCTACTTTTAACTTTTTTAGCTCCTTGGATTCAAGAAAATTATTGAATCGAGATGGGTAAAAAATTGTATCTCCAGGTTGATAGATTGATTGTATTTTCTTTGCGATGATGGGATATGGATTTTCTTCCCGACATACAGAAAAGGAGTATTTTTGCTTTTGATCAGAATAGAGAGGCATTATTAATTTAAAAAATGTAAAGACTTGGCTTACCAAAAAAATTACACAAATAATCTGCACCCATATATGTTGCTTCAATAGGTGCTTCAATAAACCTAAAGAGATAAATAGACCAAATGGTAAACCGAAACTAGCGTAGCGTAAAAAAAAACCTGTGGTGGTTTCTGCTTTAATGGCAGAAATAAATAAAACAATAACCGGTAAAGTAATTTGTAAAAAACCAAATACATAAAATTTTCTTTCTTCTTTAGCTAATTTTGCAAGCCAATTTCTCACAACAAGTCCAAACAAAACAAATAAAATAGCTCCTATTTTATAGCCGTAACTGACATACAGATCGTTTGTCCAGATAAATTGATCTGAAATGATGGATACGACTTTTTTAAACAACGTACTCGGTGTCGATGCTTCAATCCAGCCAGGTATCTCACCATGATTTTGTAAATAATCTCGATATTGTTGAGCCGCATCAGCTTGGTAAATTAAAAAATATTGACCCGGGCCGAAAGTCATCCAAAGTCCAAATGGAATAAGGATAACAACAGAAGCCATTAATAGTCTTTTCGTTATATTCCATTGGGGCCAATGGAAAAATAGGAAAATTAATTGGCCAATCAGCACCAAAGCTGTCAGATAAGTGCTAAATAAAGCCCCAATACTTGCGAATGCCCAAGCTAAATAATAAGAATTTTTCGGGGCTAATCCTTCTTTTTTACTAATGATTATCCAATAATAATAGTTACTTAAAGTAGCAAAAAAAAGACTCATTGTATAATTTCGGGCTTGCTGACTGAATATAACAAAAAATGGTTCAATACTAGCAATTGCTAATACAGCCAATGCCCAATTGATCTCCCATTTAAGGCGTTTGGCCCATATATATAGGAGCAATAAAGTTAGTAAATTAAATAAAACAGAAACTCCTCTAAAAACAGCATCGCTTTTCCCAAATAAAAAGGATGAAAACTTCAATGCCATGTCATGAAGTAAACTATTTCCACTCACATCTCCACTTGCGTCGGCTTTTAGCCATGCTTGAATTCCCCTGGGTGCCCAGAAGTCGCTCGGTGTAAAGGTAATATCAGGTCGCATCAATTCTACCATACCCCCTATATTGGTATTCCCTACAGCAATTAAAACGCTTTGTTTTTCATCACCAAACAATCCAAAGTTCCCGATATGATGTACCCTCAACACAAATGCCAAGATAAATAGGCTGATAAAAACAATCAATTGAAAGTACTTTTTATTCATGGTTGAAGGCTATTTTAAAAAACTAAAAAATCACTTGGTTAACTAACCAAGTGATTTTTAAACGTTAATAATCAATTCATTTTAATATTATGAACCACATGAGTCGCATGCTTCTGGATTATCCAATGAGCAAGCCATATCAGATTTATTTTGATCATCGCTTGTGTCAAAAGATGCCGCAGCCTTCGCAGCATGAGTAGCATATTGCAATTCAGATTCTTTTACAGAATTTGTTTGTTCTATGGCAGGCTCAGCTTGTTTTTCAACAGTAAACTTAATGGCATCCGCAGCAGATTTCGTACGTAAGTAATACATACCCGTTTTTAATCCTAATTTCCATGCGTGGAAGTGCATGGATGTTAACTTACCAAAGTTTACATCTTGAATATGAATATTCAGACTTTGTGATTGACAAATATAAGCACCACGGTCAGCTGCCATCTCTAAAATGGTTTTTTGCTTAATCTCCCAAACTGTTTTGTATAATTCTTTTAAATTTTGTGGAATTTCAGGAATATTTTGAACAGAACCATTCGCTGAAATCAACTTATTCTTCATGCTATCATTCCAAAGATTCAACTTAATCAAATCTTTTAGTAAATGCTTATTCACAATGGCAAACTCGCCTGATAATACTCTACGTGCATAAATGTTAGATGTATACGGTTCAAAACATTCGTTATTTCCTAAAATCTGACTTGTAGAGGCAGTTGGCATAGGGGCAACTAATAATGAGTTACGTACGCCATTCTCTACTACTAAACGACGAAGATTTTCCCAATCCCAACGACCAGAGCTTGGAGTAACATTCCACATATCAAACTGAAACACGCCCTTAGATATTGGTGATCCTTCCCATGATGAATATGGTCCTTCTACTTTGGCTAATTCCATGGATGCTTCCATTGATGCATAATAGATAGTCTCAAAGATATCTTTGTTTAATTGACGAGCTTCCTGCGATTCAAAGGGCATTCTTAACATGATGAAAACATCTGCCAAACCTTGAACTCCTAAACCGATTGGGCGATGACGTAAATTTGAATTTTTGGCCTCTGGTACTGGATAATAATTTACATCGATAATTTTATTCAAATTACGCGTAGCTGTTTTTGTTACATCATATAATTTTAGATGGTCAAACTCAAAAGCACCTGCCTCATTTACTTTTACATACTTCGGCAAAGCTAAAGAAGCTAAATTACATACAGCAACTTCATCTTTGGAAGTAAATTCCATGATTTCTGTACATAAGTTTGATGACTTGATAGTACCTAAATTCTTTTGGTTGGATTTATTGTTCGCGTGATCCTTGTACAACATATAAGGAGTACCTGTTTCAGTTTGCGATTCTAAAATCTTAAACCAAAGCTCTTGAGCCTTAACAACAGTTCTTGCTTTTCCTGCTAATTCATATTTTTGATACAATGCTTCAAATTCATCTCCGTGAGTATCAGATAAACCCGGACACTCATGAGGACAAAACAATGACCACTCTTCATTGCTCTCCACTCGCTTCATGAATAAATCTGGAATCCACAAAGCATAGAATAAATCACGAGCACGCATCTCTTCTTTTCCGTGATTCTTTTTCAATTCCAAGAAATCAAACACGTCTGCATGCCATGGCTCCAAATAAATCGCAAATGATCCTTTACGCTTTCCGCCGCCTTGATCCACATATCTTGCTGTATCATTGAATACCCGCAACATTGGTATAATACCATTGGATGTGCCGTTTGTTCCTTTGATATAAGAACCTGTTGCACGAATATTATGAATACTCAATCCAATTCCACCCGCAGATTGTGAAATCTTTGCTGTTTGTTTTAACGTATCATAAATTCCTTCTATTGAATCATCTTGTGTTGTCAATAAGAAACAGGATGACATTTGGGGTTTTGGGGTACCTGCATTGAATAAGGTTGGTGTCGCATGGGTAAACCAACGCTCAGATAATAAATTGTATGTATCAATGGCAGCAGCTATGTCAGCACCATGTATACCAACAGCAACGCGCATCAACATGTGTTGAGGACGTTCAGCGATTTGTCCATCCAATTTCAATAAATAAGATTTCTCAAGTGTCTTGAAACCAAAATAGTCATAACCAAAATCTCGGTCATAGATGATCGCTTCATCTAATTCAACCGCGTTATTTTTGATGATATCATACACTTCTTTGGATAAAAGTGCTGCGTTTTGACCTGTTTTGGGGTCTATGTACGTAAAAAGGCGCTTCATGGTAGCAGAAAACGACTTCAATGTATTCTTATGTAGGTTTGATATCGCAATACGAGCAGACAAAATAGCATAGTCTGGGTGTTTCGTAGTTAATGATGCCGCCGTCTCAGCTGCTAAATTGTCTAACTCCGTAGTTTTAACACCATCGTATAATCCAGCAATGACCTTACGCGCCACCTCTAGAGGTTGCACGAAAAAAGGGTCCAAGCTATAACATAGCTTTTCAATCCTCGCTGTAATTTTGTCAAATTTTACTGATTCTCGACGACCGTCTCTTTTAATTACGTACATGTTTACGATAGATATTAAAATTTTAAAACTTTATTAGTCAATGCTATAATTTTAAAACACTTCAATTTATTATTAATCTTAAATCTCACTGTTTCCAAACAATATAAACTACCCAATTTAAGAGAAATAATTTCTTAAAAAATCTCTAATTTAAAACTAGATTAGAGAGCACGGATGATTTATTAAATTTGGCAAATCTTGGTCCAAAAACTGAGACGTGTTTGGCTACTTGGGCACTAAGTAAAATTAGAAAAAAATCCCTCTTCATGCAAACATTATTTCTTGCACTTTTCAAGGATAAATAAGAGCATATTTGAAATACACAAGGTAAGTACCCTTAAGTCAAATCATTAGGGGCGATGCATCTTTGAAAAGTACCAGAAAAAAAAATAATCAAAATTTAATATTTTTTTTAAATCCTTAAAACCTGTAAAAAACGCAATAAAATTGTTATTAAAAAGTTTTGTATTTTAATTGAATATTTTTAATTTTGCATCCCAATTAAATAAAGTTTATATCCCTAAAACTTTATTAAACTAAATTAGACGGCAGGGAATCGTCCTTATAAAATACAAACATGAAAAAAGACATTCATCCAGACTACAGAGAAGTTGTATTCCACGATTTATCAGCTGATTACAAATTTTTGACTCGTTCTTGCGCTGCAACAACTGAAACAACTGAATTTGAAGGAGCAAGCTATCCAGTTTTCAAATTGGAGGTTTCTTCTCAATCACACCCGTTTTACACTGGTAAAAACGTGTTATTAGATACTACAGGACGTGTTGACAAATTCAACAAACGTTACGCTGCGAAAAAATAATTCTTTCGCAAATGATAAAAAAAAGCCTCTTCAACATGAAGAGGCTTTTTTTATGAACATAGCTCAGGTTCCCTTGCAGCTTTTCCATTATTTCAACATCTTTACGTTTTACAAACTAAAAAATTATGTGGGAAAACATTTGTCTCTTCAATGATGCAAAAATTTTACAACAACTTCGGCCCATTACTGACCACCGAAATTGTTGGGATTTACTAATAGGTACATCCACCCTCATCGAAAAATGGCAAGCATTTTCAATAAGTAAGATTCAAACGATCTCAAAATTAGCTGAGAACAATCATCCCAAGGCAAATGTCTATATTCTTGGCTCTGCACTTCCAAGTACTGACCTTTTGGTACACCTCATTCAACTAAAAGACAATACAGCACTATTTGCACAAAACCAATTAATCGCATACAAAACAGAACACCCTAATTTACCTATTCATACCCTTCCCAAAAGTACCCTTGAAGATGCCAATTTATATATTTCTCAACTAGAAGATTCATTGAAAAATAATGGAATATTGTTAAAAAATGAAATAAAAAGAAACGACTTTGACCTCCCTGACTTTTTAAAAAAAAGTAACCAAATTATTCACCCTGAAAACTGCTATATTCATCCAAGCGCATCCATTAAGGGCAGTATTTTAGATGCATCTTCAGGTCCTATATATGTCGGAAAAAATGTTAACTTAAGTATTGGAACTCTTGTACAAGGGCCCGCATGCTTTTTGGAAGGATCATCCACCAATATTGGCGCAAAAATACGACCCAATTGCACCATTGGTCAAGGTTGTAAAGTAGGAGGAGAAATCAACCATTCCATCTTTTATCCCCACAGCAATAAATCCCATGAAGGATACATTGGCAGCTCAATCATTGGATCCTTTTCCAACTTGGGTGCACTAACGAATTGTTCAAACCTGAGAAATGATTTGAAAACAGTTGAATTATACGATGAATCACAAAAAGGGTACCGACAGACAAACCTAAAAAACATGGGTGTCATCATGGGTGATTATGTCACCACCGGCATAGGCACACAATTCAACACCGCAACATGGATTGGAAGCCATTGCAACATTAGCTCCATCGGCTTTCCTCCCAAACACATACCTTCTTACACTTGGGGACAATTCCCTGAGACCACAACCTATCTTTTAGAGAAAGCGATAGAAGTGGCAAAGGCCTGGACAAAATTAAAAGGGCAAAATATCCATCAAAATCTTGAGCAAAGGATGAAAGAAATTTGGAAAGAGAAGTCAACTTTCCGAACTTAGCCTTTTATCTTTTTGTTTATATCAGAATGCGATTTCAGGACATCCCAGGCTTAGAGACAATTAAAGGACAATTAACAAAAGCGGTTCAAAATCAACACATCGCCCATGCTCAATTGTTTCATGGTCCAACCGGTGGAGCTCAATTAGGAATGGCATTGGCCTTTATTTCTTACTTATTTTGCTCGAATAGAACAGAAGAAGATGCTTGCGGCACTTGTCCAAGCTGCCAAAAACTAGCCAAAGGAGTACATCCGGACGTGGTTTATATGTTCCCAACAGCAACAACCAAAAAAAATCCAAAGGACGTTGAATCAGATTTATTTTTAAGCGATTGGAGAAAATTCATCATAGATTCTCCCTACAGAACTTTAGCAGATTGGCTTGCCTTTATTGGTTCAGAGGGAAATAAACAAGGAAATTTTCCCGTTGCTGAAACAAGAAAATTAGCCTCTAAAATAAGCTTAAAGCCTTATGAAGCAGCGTTTAAGGTGGTGGTAATTTGGCATCCAGAATCATTAAATGCTTCTTCTGGTAATGCCCTGCTAAAAATTTTGGAAGAACCTCCTCCGTCCACCTTATTTATATTGGTTTGTTCAGACCCAAGTAAGTTATTGATAACCATTTTATCCAGAACCCAGCGAATAAATATCCCAGCTGTGGAAACATCAGTGCTTGCAAAATATTTAGAAAAACGATTAGTGATTGATGAAGAAAAAGCACTCAATATTGCATTGAGCACGGAGGGCAATATTTCTCTCGCCTTGGAAAAATCATCGTCTGAGAATTTAACCCTATCTACTTGGTTTTCCGACTGGATGCGGGCTGTCTATTCTAAAAACTTAAATAAATTGGTGCAATTGGCAGAAAAATTTGATACAATTGCCAAAGAAGATCAAAAAGCATTATTGGAATATGGCTTACATATTTTCAGACAATGTTTATACCAAATTTCCGACGCATCCCAATTAATTAAATCCTTAGAAAAAGAAAAAGCTTTTATCGTTAACTTTGCCAAAACGTTGAATCCAAACATTATTGGAGCTATGGCTGAAAAAATTTCAGATGCCCATTATCATTTAGAAAGAAACGGAAGAGCGAAAATCCTTCATTTAGATTTATCTCTTAATCTCATAAAAATATTCAGTTCGAATAAAAAATAACATTTCTCAAACGAATGCAAAAAGTAAAAATTGGTACAAGAAATTCAGCTTTAGCTCTTTGGCAAGCCCATTACATTGGAAAATTGCTAGAAATGCAAGGATTAGATTATGAGCTTGTGGCAATTAGCACAAAAGGTGATCAGATTTTAGACCGATCTTTGTCAAAAATTGGTTCAAAAGGGGTTTTTACAGAAGAATTGGAAGAAATGTTGAGAAATGGTCAAGTCGATATTGCACAACATTCAGCCAAAGACCTATCCTCCACATTACCCATTGATTTATCCTTAATAGCCTTTACAGAAAGAGAAAAAGCACATGACGTGGTAATGGGATTAAATCCTGATCTTCGCTTAAGCGATGTGAAACCCTTGGTCATTGGAACGTCTTCTACCCGAAGAAGAGCTTTTTTGCAAAATTTGTATCCACAACATTCTATTGTCGAAATGCGTGGAAATCTGCAAACAAGACTAGAAAAATTAAAAAACAATGCTTGTGATTTAATGCTGTTGGCATATGCAGGCGTGCATAGAATGAACATGGAAGAATTTGTTGTTGAGCACTTAACCATTGAACAGTTTGTTCCTGCAGTGGGACAAGGTGCTGTCGCGGTACAATGTTCCAAGCATTTAGATGTAACATTGCAATCCAAGATTAGGGAAGCATGTAACCATATAGAAACAGAAAATTGTTTATCAGCGGAGCGACATCTACTCAATCAATTAGACGGAGGTTGTAGCGTTCCTGTTTATGGCCATGCGCGCATCAAGAATAAACAAATTCATTTACAAGCGGGGGTTTTAAGTTTAGATGGCAAAATTCACTTAAAAGCTGAGGGTATAGGAGAAGATGCTCAGAAATTAGGATTACATGTTGCTCATTTACTCATCGATCAAGGAGCACAAAATTTATTAAAGGAAATCAGAATACTACTAAGTAAATAAGGTAATGGGCAAAAAGAAAATATTAATTACAGGTTCCAATGGTCTTTTGGGTCAAAAATTAGTTCAACTATTGATTGAAAAGGAAAATGTCCATTTAATTGCAACAGCTGTTGGAGAAAATCGATTGAACAACTTAGGTAATCGCTATATCTATGAATCCATGGATGTTACCAATGCCGCTAATGTTTTGGCGATATTCAACAAACATCAACCCGATGTATTAATTCACACAGCTGCAATGACCAATGTAGATACCTGTGAAACAGATACAGAAGGTTGTCAAAAACTCAACGTTGACGCGGTAGAATACCTGATAAATGCTTGCCGCAAACACCAAACCTTCTTTTGCCATTTATCAACTGACTTTATTTTTGATGGCGCCAATGGGCCTTACACAGAAGAAGCCGAACCCCATCCTATCTCTGTTTATGGAGAAAGTAAATTAAAAGCAGAGCAATTATTGATTCAGTCAGGCATACGTTGGGCTATCGCGCGCACAGTTTTGGTATTTGGTATTGTTTCCGATATGAGTCGAAGCAATATCATACTTTGGGTAAAAAAATCCCTTACCGAAGGTAAAAACATAAAAGTCGTGACAGATCAGTTTCGCACTCCAACGCTGGCTGAAGATTTAGCTATAGGATGCTGGTTAATTGCAGAAAAAGAAATAGAAGGTATTTTCAATATTTCTGGATCTGACTTTTTAACGCCATATGAAATGGCTATTAAAACGGCAGATTTTTTCAATCTACCCAAGCATCTGATTGAAAAAGCAGATTCTTCCACCTTCCAACAAGCGGCTAAGCGACCTCCGAAAACAGGATTTATTTTGGATAAAGCAAAAAAGCTCCTCGGTTATCAACCAAGAAGCTTTGATGAAGGAATTGCTCTAGTTGCTAATCAAGTAGCTGATCTTCAGAAGAAAACAACCTAATCGGCTTTTCTTTATCTTCTGGTAGAACATCCAAATATTTATTTTCTTCTTGAAGAACCTTCCACAAGACGTCTTTCAATTCTTGTATTCCTTGCTGCGTGATGGATGAGATAAACACCAAAGGCAAGTCAGCTGGTAAACTAGCTTTCATTTCTTCTTCCATTTCGGGAATGGATAAATCCATTTTAGAAACGACCAAAATTTTGCGTTTAGAGACTAATTCAGGATTGAATTTTACAAGTTCTGCCTCTAAAATACGATATTCTTCTGCCCAATCTTTAGCATCAGAAGGAATCAAAAAACAAAGAATTGAATTTCGTTCGATGTGTCGCAAAAACCGTGTACCTAAACCCTTACCTTCTGAGGCTCCCTCGATAATACCCGGAATGTCTGCTACGACAAAAGATTTGTAATCTCTGTATTCCACAACACCTAAATGCGGAACTAAAGTAGTAAAAGGATAATTAGCAATTTCAGGCTTGGCAGCGGACAGAACGGAAAGCAATGTCGACTTACCTGCGTTAGGGAAACCCACCAAACCAACATCCGCTAAAACTTTCAATTCCATTACCACCCAGAGGTCTAAACCAGCCTCGCCGGGTTGAGCATGTCGGGGTGATTGATTGGTGGACGTTTTAAAATTATGATTTCCTAAACCGCCTCGACCACCTGGCAGAAGTAAAACTTTTTGTCCGCTTTCTGTGACTTCCGCCAGAAACTCATTGGTTTCAGCATCCTTAATGATGGTTCCCAAAGGTACCTCTACGAAAATATCTTCTCCCTCGGCACCCGAACGTCTTCCTCCTTCACCACCCATACCCCGATCAGCAATGATGTGCTTTTGATATTTCAAATGGATCAAGGTCCAAAGCTGAGGATTACCAATCAAATAAATATGACCTCCACGACCTCCATCACCACCATCTGGGCCACCTTTAGGCACGTGCTTTTCTCTTCTAAAATGAGAAGAACCACTTCCACCGCGGCCAGAGCGCAAATTAATTTTGACGTAATCTATAAAATTTGATGTCATTTTGGTCGTTTAAAACAAGGAATTACCCCTCTATGATTTGAGTAATTTGATCAAATATTTCTTCAATTTCACCCATACCATTGATGGACTTGAATTTCCCTTGCGACTCATAATAATTCGCTACAGGTGCAGTTTTGTCTGTATATTCTTGTACTCTTTTTCGAATCAATTCTTCGTTTTGATCATCTGGTCTACCTGAGGTTTTACCACGTTCTAATAAACGATGGGTTAACTCTTCTTGGTTTACTTCCAAAGAAATCATTTCCTTGATGGACAATTCATGACCCTTCAACAGTTGGTCTAATGCTTCTGCTTGTGCAACAGTTCTTGGAAAGCCATCAAAAATGAATCCAGCAGCTGTATTATTTTCATTCAATTTATTTTCAATCATTCCGATTACCACAGCATCAGGAACCAAAATACCTTGATCCATTAGTTTCTTGGCTTCCAAGCCTAAACTTGTACTCGCAGAAATTTCCGCACGAAGCAAGTCACCAGTGGATAAATGAATTAAATGATACTTTTCGATTAATTTGGCTGATTGAGTTCCTTTACCTGCACCAGGAGGACCGAATAAAACAAGATTTAACATAAAAAATAGAGGTGATTAATGCGAATAATTTATCAAAAATGAATAACAAAGGTAATGAGAATCAGTCGATAATACTAAAATAAATTACCGTAAACGTTTACATTCTTAGAATTGTACATTTTTAATATTTTTTACTAAATAAATAATTGTAAAATTTCCAAATTGACAAACAATTGAATTAGTTTTTTATTATTTTAGCATCACTTTTGTCGACAAAAAAGATATTTTGGTCGTATTTAGTTAGTGTATTGCTGGTAGAAAAGGTTTTTACCAGAATTTTTCAAACATATTTTTTTATGAAAAAACAATTTTACTTTAGCCGAGTGGTCTTCTTGATGGCTTTGATGCTTTCCTTATCATGGATAGCATTTGGTCAAGACCGAAAAGTGAGTGGAACGGTTTCTGATACGAAAGGTCAGGGCATTCCAGGTGTATCTGTTTTAGTGAAAGGAA
>Ga0114962_10002733_pt1 | contig 14508 bp, 5 predicted proteins | sample C_130820_MF_Meta_FD_87017 | JGI IMG/M metagenome (GOLD analysis project Ga0114962, IMG submission 87017) | Freshwater microbial communities from Lake Croche, Canada to study carbon cycling - C_130820_MF_MetaG | ecosystem: Environmental > Aquatic > Freshwater > Lake | place: Lake Croche, Canada...
AGGCCACACTGGCGGATTGAGCTTCCAAGTCGCCCCGGAAAACACGAACGACGCCCTCGTGTTCGCAGGCTATTACATGGCTCGAGTGTCAGATGGCATGAGCCTTCTCGTCCAAGGCACCAAGCAAAACAGCGACGTTTCGACCCTTGGCGGTGCCACCGTTGGCGGCCGCGGAGAAATTGTCGGCCTGCGAGCCCTTTACGACCTGCCGACAACCGCGCATTTCTATCAGAACTTCAGCCTCGGACTTGACTATAAAAACTTCGCAGAGGACATCGTCATTGGCAAAGATACCATCTCGTCGCCCATCACCTACTACCCACTTAGCGCATCCTATGGCGCAAGTCTCACAGGCGAAAAGACCTTCACGGAATTCAACACCTCGCTCAATCTTCATCTGCGAGGCTTGGGCAGCGGCGAATTGGACTACAGCAACAAACGCTACCATGCGGATGGAAACTACATCTATCTCCGCAGCGATGTTTCGCATACCCTCGATTTTAGCAACGGCTCGCAGGCTTACGGAAAAATTCAAGGTCAGCTTGCCAGCCAACCTCTCATCAACTCGGAGCAAATCGCAGGTGGTGGCTCGGACTCGGTTAGAGGTTACCTCGAAGCCACTTCGCTCGGCGACAACGGGATTTTCGGCACCGCGGAGTATCGCACACCATCCCTGATCGGTGCACCCGAAAAGACCGGCCTCCGCCGCAATGAGTGGCGCTTCCACGCATTCGCGGACGGTGGAGTTCTTCACATTTATGATGCCCTCCCGTCGCAAGAAAGCACTTACCAGCTCGCCAGCTTCGGCATCGGCACACGATTCCGTGTCGCAAACCACTACAACGGCTCCATCGATGCCGCCGTGCCTCTGATTGACCAGACCGACGCGAATGCGGGTGACGTTCGTGTCACCTTCCGCGGCTGGGCAGACTTCTAATCTCTCATTTAAAAAAATCATTCATGAAAATCCGACCTTTCCTTCAGCATCTCCGTCTCCTCAGTGGCATCGCGGCCGCAGTGGTTTGCTCGGGGATTAGCCAGGCCGCCGACTCCAAAGACGCTTGGTGGAACCCAGCATGGACTCAACGCTCGAAGATCACGCTCGACACGGGTGCCGACGCTGCTGCCATCACCGACGCAGTGGATAAAGCCTCCGTCCTCGTGCGCTTGCACGACGGGATCTTCCAATTCACCTCTGCCCGCGAGGACGGTAGCGACATCCGGTTCGTTGCAGCCGATGGCAAAACCGTCTTGCCTCATCAAATTGAAAAATATGATGGGCTCCTCAATGAAGCCTACGTCTGGGTCAAGCTACCGAACGTCAAACCCGCAACCAAGGACGCCTTCTATATTTACTACGGCAACGCCGATGCGAAAATGCCAGAAGGCACGAAACCTGCCGAGGCCTTTGATGAAAACACCTTGCTCGTCTATCACTTTGCGGAATTGGCCAAAGCACCGGTCGATTCGTCGGCCAACGCGAACCACGCCGCAAACGCCGCAAGCACGTCAGAGACCTCGCTGATCGGAAGTGGCCTTCGCCTCTTGGGCAGCACACCCGTCAGTATTCCTGCCACCCCATCACTTCAATGGCAAGCTGCACAAGCCTTCACGCTTTCGCTCTGGATTAAACCTACCGCACTTCAGGCAGATGCGATCCTCCTCAGCCGCTCGGAGGGCAAAAGCTCGTTCAAGCTGCTCCTAAACCAAGGCATTCCGACCTTGGAAGTTGCGACTGGCGGAAGCCCAGCTCGCACCACTCCCGGCGCTCCGCTCGCTGCCGCCGCATGGGCGCACCTCGCGGTCGTCGCCGATGGGAAAAACCTCCAACTTTTTGTCAACGGCGCCCCTTACGCAACCCTTGCGGATTCTCTCCCTGCGCTCAATTCACCGCTCACGCTCGGTGGCGTCTCCGCCGAATCCTCAACGACCGACGGCACCGCATTTGTCGGAGAGGTCGAAGAATTCACCCTCTCGAAAACGCCACGCTCGGCCGCGTGGATTAAGCTCGCCGCTGTCAACCAAGGCGGCTCCGATGCAAGCCAACGCGCGCTCTCGGTCGGCGCGATCGAAGGCGATGTTGCAGGCGAAAAAAGCCACCTCATGGAGCACCTCTCGCTCTTTGGTGACATCGCGGGCAACATGATGTTCGACGGCTGGATGGCGATCGGTGTCTGCGCGATCATGATTGTGGTCGGCTGGACGGTTGCCATTCGCAAATTCATCTATCTCAACTCGATTGAAAAGGGTACCGAACTTTTCCTCAAACGCTGGAAAACCCTTTCAACCGATCTCACGGCGCTCGATACCGAGAATGATTCAAGCGTGAGCAGCCTAGGTGGCCAAGTGGATGGAAGCGATCAAGAACTCATCCATAAATCACCGCTTTTCCATATCTATCAGATCGGCGCCGATGAGATCCGCCACCGTCTCGACAAGGACAACAACCGTGTCCAAGGCCTCTCTGGCCGCTCGATCCAAGCGATTCGCGCTAGCCTCGACGCGGGCCTAGTTCATGAGACGCACCGCCTGTCCAATGGCTTGGTTTACCTCACCATGAGCATCGCAGGTGGCCCCTACGTCGGCCTGCTCGGAACGGTCGTCGGGGTGATGATCACCTTCGCTATCATCGCTCGTTCCGGCGAGGTGAACGTGAACTCGATCGCACCCGGTATCGCCTCAGCCCTTCTTGCGACCGTGGTCGGTCTGGTCGTCGCGATCCCCGCGCTCTTCATTTACAGCTACCTGAACGGTCGCATCAAAAACTCCCTCGGGCTGATGCAGGTCTTCATCGATGAGTTTGTCGCAAAAATGGCCGAGTTCTACCGCCCCGCGCAAGAATCCGACGCATCGTCGAACCGTCATTAAACCGAGCGGCATCGAATCACATCTAACAAGCAATTCGCAACCATGGCCTCCGCCGACGAAAAAAGCTTCGACGACATCAACGTCACCCCGATGGTGGACCTCTACTTGGTTCTCCTTTTGATTTTCATCATCATGACGACTGCAGGTGTCCAAGGTGTGAAGGTGAACCTGCCAAGTGCGAGCAATAAGGCAGCCTCCAAGATGGAGGAACCCAAGACTCAAGCCGTCACCATCGACCCGTCCGGCAACATCAAGCTCAATACCGTGGCGGTCACGCTCGACGAACTCGAGAGCAAGCTGGGCCAACTCAAGGCGGCCAATCCTGAATTGCCTGTGGTGCTTCGCGGTGACGGACAGAACCAATATCAAGGCATCATGAACATCCTCGATGTTTTTGGGCGCGTTGGCATCACTCAAGTCGGCCTCGCGACCCAGCCTCCGAAAAAATAACGGCTAGCGGCATGATCCCCAATCCTCCAGCACCCAAGCAAAATAAAGGCAAGCTCTTCATCGGAGCGATGCTCGGGCTTGTCGTGTTAGGCGGTGTCGTTTCGGCCCTAACCAGTGGTGGGAAAAGCCGCCCACGGTCGGTTGCCAAGCCGGACATGATTTCGATCACGCTCCCGCCGCCGCCACCCCCTCCGCCGCCACCACCGAAGGTCGAGCCACCCCCGAAAGAGGAGCCGCCGAAAAAGGACGAGATGGTTGAACAGGAACCCGTCCCAGACAATGAGCCGCCGCCCGCCGAGGCGCCGGTCGACGCACCACCGTCTGAAGACCTCGGAACCAACAACCAAGGCAACGGTCCTAGCATGGGACTCACGAAAAATGGTGGCAATGGCGGTGGAAACCGCAATTCCATCGGCGGCCGCAAGGGGAGCAAGTACGGCTACTACGCGGCCAAGGTCCAAAATTCGATCAAAGAGGCGCTGGGTCGCAACTCAAGCACCCGAAGCGCGAACTTCACGCTGCAAGTTCGGATCTGGGCGGACGCCAATGGCATCATCACCCGCGCCCAGCTAGTGGGATCCACCGGTGAACCCGCCATCGATCAGGCGATCAAAAATCAAGTTTTAACCGGCTACCAACTTCCCGAGCCACCACCGGCCGACATGCCCATGCCCATCAATATGCGCATTTCAGCCCGCAAATCCTAGTCAACGGTCACTATCCATTTTTCATGTCAGCTACCCGCCAACTTACTATCGCCGCCATCCTCGGAGCATCCAGCCTGATCCATGCCGAAGACGTTGTAACCGAAACGACCGATGTCGCCGCGGCACCACCCGCTCAAACTGCGGGCGGCCTCGATCTTGCCGACGAACCGAAGGTCAGCGATTTGCCATTGCAGCCTGTTGAGGCCACTACCGCGGCCCCATCATCCAACGTCACGGTGAATCTCATCAGCCGTCTCGTTCAAAAGGGCATCCTCACTCAAGCCGAAGCTGCAGAGATGATTCAACAGGCGCAGGCCGATGCCGCAAATGCACAAGCCGCCGAGCTACCTCCCCTCACAGGTCCAGACGAGACCCGCGTCACCTACATCCCAGAGGTGGTGAAAAACCAAATGCGCGACCAGATTCAGCAGGAGCTTATGGCTCAGGCGCGCGAGGAAAAATGGGCCGACAAAGCACCAGCCGATTGGACATCGAAGTTCCGGCCCTTTGGTGATTTCAGGCTCCGCTCAGAAGGCATCTTCTTCGCGGATACCAACGACAACACCGGCTCATTTCCAAACTTCAACGCAATCAACACGGGCGCGCCCTTCGATGTGTCTGGAACCCAGTTCTCTCCACAATACGACGCCGACCAAGACCGCACCCGCACGCGCATCCGGGCTCGCGTCGGCAGTGAAATCATGCTAGGCGATGGCTTCAATGCAGGCATCCGCATTGGAACCGGTGATAGCAGCACCCCGACATCGACCAACCAAACGCTCGGTGCGAGTGGAGGAAGCTTTTCCAAATACGCGCTTTGGCTGGATCGCGCCTTCCTCAGCTACGATGCAGGTCCGGGCGATGGCGAGGAACTGGTCTTCCTGTTAGGGCGTTTTGATAATCCATTTTTCTCCACCGATGTTCAGTGGGACGAGGATGTCGGCTTTGACGGCCTCGGGCTTCGCGGCAAGGTGAAACTCAACGATCGCACATCCACGTTTTTCGGAGCTGGCTATTTCCCGGTCTACAACACCGACTTGAACTTCGCTTCTAACCAACCCGCCAAGTTCAAGAGCACCGACAAGTGGCTGACCGGCGCACAGGTGGGAATCGATTGGAAAATCACCGACGAGCTCTCTGCGAAGTTTGCAGCGGCTTACTATGATTTTAATAAAATCGAAGGCAAGCTCTCGACTCCATTCACCCCGCTCACCGCGACCGACGCGGGAGACACCGACTCAACTCGTCCCGGGTTCGCTCAGCGAGGGAATACCTACATGGCTCTGCGGGACATTGAAGCAACCGCCGCGAATGACTTCGGCAATAAGTATCAATACCAGTACTACGGCCTCGCCTCGCAGTTTTGCAATCTCACTCTAACGGGTAAACTCGACTACGACCACTTCGATCCATTCCGCCTTTCACTCATCGGGGAAGCCACCAAGAACCTTGCATTTGACGAGAGCGGAATCGCGTCCCGCGCAGTGAACAACTTCGGAGCCACCAGCGGCTCTGGAGCTGCGAGTAAGTTTGAAGGTGGCGACACCGCATGGAATCTCATGTTCCAATTCGGCAAGCCCGCACTCGAGTCCTTTGGTGACTGGCAGGCTGGGTTTGGGTATCGTTACGTCGAGTCAGACGCCGTGGTCGATGCCTTCAATGAATCTGATTTCGGCGGCGGTGGAACCAACGTCAAAGGCTTCACGCTTGGAGGGAAAATGGCCATTTCTCCTGCAGTCTTAGGCCGCCTCCGCTGGATGAGCTCCGATGAAGTCATCGGCGCGCCGCTCAGCTCCGACACGCTCGAATTCGACATCAACGCCAAGTTCTAACATGAAAATTCTCCCAACATCGTATTCATCCATCGCTCCGGCTCCGAGCAACCTCCGCTCCATCGCGCTTGTGCTCATCGCTTTTGGCTTCGGCATTTTCCCGGTTCGCGCCGCCGAACAAGCCGACCCCACCGTGAAGTTGCGGACGCAGCTTCGCGACGTGATGCTCCAACTCCGGACATCGCAAACCACTGCCGCGAACGCCCAAGCCGGCCAAGTCGCTGCGGAGCAAAAAGTCGAGGAGCTCACCAAGAAGCTTAAAGATCGCGAAGCGGCCGCCGCAGAACTCGCCAAACAAAACAATGCGACCAAGGCCGCCACCGACCAAAAAATCACCACGCTCACGACCACGCTCACAGATCGCGAGAAGAAGTTGGCTCAAACCCAAGAGGCATTAGAAAAATGGAAAGTGGGCTATCAACAGGCCGCAGAAGTTGCGCGCAAAAAGGAAGAGGAGCGCGCCAAGCTTGCTGCTGAGATTGTCGTGCATCAACGCACTATTGCCGACCGCGAGCGCAAGAACCTCACCTTGTTCAATGTATCAAACGAGATCCTTGACCGCTACGAAGGGTACTCACTCGGTAAGGCGCTGGCGGCCCGCGAGCCCTTCATCGGCACCACCCGGGTGAAGGTAGAAAACCAAGTCCAAGGCTACAAGGATCAGATTCTCGATAACCGGATCAGTGCTCCAGCAAAGGCTCCTTGAATCGATTTTTCAGTTCCCCTTTTCCCTGATGAAACCAAGAAGATTCTTCCAGCGTGCGCAGTCGCCCTTCGGTGCCTCGCTGAGATGCGGCGTGCCCGTGTTCATCGGCTTTACGGTTTTCATCTCCGGACTCGATGCCAACGCCGGTGACATCCTACGGGGCGGTGCTGGACTATCTAGCAGATCCTCACCTGCGGGAGCCAGCTCCACCGGATCGACCAGCCCAGCCTCGGCGAACATCGCGCGCGCCAATGCCGCCGATGCTCTCGCGCGCACCACGCGCGCCATCGACTCAGTGCGTGCGCTGCAAGTGGCCGCCCGCGCTGCGGCGACTGCGAACACCGCCAATCACCTTGGGGTGAATCCCTCCATGCCATCGGTGAACCTCCCCGTGGTACCCAATGGACTTGGCGTCGGAGGCCTGCAGGCAACGGCGAACCCGAACAAGTGGGCTGGCGCAAACAATCCCACTCAAGTCGTCGCGAATGGCAGGACCGAGGTTACCATCAAGCAGACCACCCAGCAGGCCCTTCTCAACTGGCAAACCTTCAACATCGGCAAGGAAACCACGCTGACCTTCGACCAATCCGCTGCTGGCGAAAACCGCTCACAGTGGATTGCCTTCAACAAAGTCAGCGACCCATCAGGCAATCCGAGCCAGATCCTTGGTTCCATCAAGGCTGACGGCCAAGTCTATGTGATCAATCCGAACGGGGTGATCTTCGGCGGCACGTCTCAAGTCAGCGCGCGAGGCCTAACTGTTTCCTCATTACCGATCAATGACAACCTCGTGTCCCGTGGTCTGCTGAACAACCCGGATAGTCAGTTTTTATTCAGCGGCCTTAGTATCGAAGCAGGTACGAATGGAACCCCTGCATTCGTTCCGGAATTGCCCAGTTCTCAAACAGGACGATATGGAGATGTGACGGTGCAAGAAGGGGCTATTTTGGAAAGCCCTTCCGACTCAGCAAAGGTAGGTGGACGTATCATGCTGATAGGTCCCAATGTCACCAATCGAGGTTCGATTTCTACGCCGGATGGACAAACTATTCTTGCTGCGGGCCTTCAGGTTGGGCTTTCTGCGCACGCTTCTTCAGATGCCAGTCTCCGCGGCCTAGACGTTTTCATCGGCGCCGTCACGGACCCTCTGTCTAGCCTCCCCACCTCTGCAGGAACGGCGACCAACCAAGGATTGATCAACATCCCACGCGCCAACGTCACAATCGCGGGTAAGGCGGTGAATCAGTGGGGCATGATTGATGGCAGCACCTCAGTATCACTGAATGGGAGAATTGATCTTCTCGCTGAATATGGAGCAATCAGTAATACAGGATTTAGTCCGTCGAATAGTTCGACGGGGCTGCCCTTTGTCCTGAGTGCCACTGGAACGATTGACATGGGGCCTGGCAGCGTCACACGTATTCTGCCAGAATGGAGTAGTAATGAAAAAGTGATCGGATCGAGTCTTGCACTAAGTTCGCAGATTCGGATGGAAGGACAAATCATTCACGCGCAATCGCTAGCCTCCGTATTCGCTCCTAATGCAGACATCACATTAAACTCTGGAACGTGGGACTACATCGCATCATCGAATAGCCCTCGGTCTCGTTTCGTTCAGTCTGGCGGACAAATCTATCTTGATGCTGGGTCGTCGATCAATGTCGCTGGTTCGACGGATGTGGAGGCCAGTGTTAGTGAGAATATCGTTGCGGTACAGTTGCGGGGCGCGGAATTGGCTGATTCACCTCTGCTTCGCGAAGGAGCCTTGAGGGGAATGACACTTTACGTGAATGCCCTAGATTCCGGTGTCTACGATGCTGCTCAATGGGCGGGCACACCGCTTGCTGGAAAGCAATGGTTTGGAACGCCACTTGCAAATGTCTCAGGATATATTGGTCTCATCCAACGAAATGTCGGCCAACTCACCACCACGGGGGGCAGGGTTAATTTGGCCTCTGGAGGCTCCGTTGTCATCGGCAACGGTGCAACAGTTGATGTTTCTGGCGGATGGACCAATTATCAGGGGGCCACAGTCCAGACTTCCCGCGTGCTTCAAGGGAATAACTTGATCGATGTTTCGCAAGCTTACCCAAATCAAGTCTATGATGGAATTGTTACTGGGACATCACTACAGTCTAATGCGAAATGGAATATTACCGATACGTTTTCAGTGCCGTTCGTCACTGCCTCTCACTATCAAAATGGTTATATCAGTGGGGGTAACGGCGGAACGCTAACCATCTCAGCTCCAGCAGTCGCCCTCGACGGTAGATTGCTAGGAAGTACAATGATTGGCGAGCGCCAACGCGATGCGATGCCATTGCTGGCTTCGTTGAATCTATACCTGCAAGGTCAGCAATTGCTTGCGCCGCTTTATTCTTACTACTCGCCGACGCCGCCTGAGATTCGCTTTCAAACGAACGGACGTCAGACACTGGCTGATCCCTTCAGCCTTGACGGTCTTGGTAACCCGAATGCTCTGCGCGATGACCGTGTCAGAAAGGTATTGATTTCGACTGATTTGATCGGTTCCTCAGGTTTTGGTAATTTGTTTGTATATAATCCTGACGGAGAAATTGTAGTTGCCTCAGGAGAGGTCCTCGCATCAGCACCGGGAGGCTCAATCAACTTGTCAGGTGCGAATATTGATATTGAGGGAATCGTTCGTTCTGCAGGAGGCAAAATCTCCCTCGCTGCTTATAACATTTCACCCACCCTAGCAGAATCCCTGAAAAATAGCGTCACGGCACAGACTCCTGCGTTTTCGCCCGGTCGAGGATTGATTACTTTAGGTGCAACGGCTATACTCGATGCTTCGGGACTCCAAATTGATGATCGTTCGAATGTCGGAGCGGCAGCATTCTTGCCTCTGGTTACCAACGGTGGAGCAATCAGTATCTCTGGTTACAATGCAGAGTTTGCAGCAGGTAGTATTATCGATGGATCGGGTGGAGTGAGGATTACTCCCAAGGGGGCCATCGACTATGGTAAAGGTGGTACGATTTCGATTTCAGCAGGGCAAGACCTTGGCATTTCCTCTGTGCTAGGCGGCCATTTGAGGCTCGGCTCTGTTCTGAGAGGTTACTCCGGTGGTATTGGAGGCAGTTTGAGTATACTTGCCCCATCAATTGCCATCGGCAGTGGCCTATCGTTGGGACTCGAAACGCTTTCGGTCGATGCTGAATTCTTCAATAAAGGGGGGTTCAATTCATTCTCTTTATCAGGGATCGGATTGACAAACGGCACGGTGACTACGCCCGGCGTATCGATTGCTGCTGGAACCTCAATCCAACCAGTTGTGACTAGCTGGCTCGCTGACACCACGAAAATTGCGGCAGGACTTCCAGGCTTGTCGCCATTTATCAAGCCAGCAGGATCTCGCTTGCCGATTAACATCAGCTTTTCAGCTAAAGGTTCTCGAGACCTCTTCACGGGTGTTTTACTTTCACGGGGTGATCTAGTCGTTGGGCCAGATTCCACGGTGCGAGTTGAACCAGGCGGAAGTATTTCATTCAAGGGTGACACCGTATCGATCTCTGGTTCGGTATTCGCACCAGGTGGAAACATCTCTATCACCGGCGCTAAGAGTTTCCCATCGCTTGATCCAAGTCCCATCGATGCCTTTATTACCGTAGATCTGGCATCCGGCAGCGTCATATCGACAGCGGGTTGCCCATTGCTGACACCTGATCCTTTTGGGCGTCGTATTGGTAAAATTCTTTCGGGTGGCACGGTTGTGGTGAACGGTAATATCGCGGCCGAGTCTGGAGCTTTGATTGACGTCTCTGGCTCAAGCGGAGTTCTCGATCTCATGCCAGGCGACCTCGGGCTTAATGGCTCATCGTCATCCATGGATCGTAGCACGACACCTTCGCCAATGGGGATTGCTGCAATTCCAACCATCGTCACCAGTAACGGTGGCTCCATCGTCTTAGAGGGTCAGCAGGAGTTGTTCGCCGATGCTACTCTGGTTGGTCGTTCCGGTGGAACCAATGCGCTCGGTGGCAGTATTCGAATTTCGTCGGGTCGATTTGATGCGTTGGCGGTCACTACGCCTGCAGATTTCACCTTGCAGGTATCACAGCATGGCCCGACCCTACCACCTACATTCTATGCTTCTGGCCAACCGAGAACTGGAACAGTTGTGCGAGATTCCTCGGGATCGGCAAAACAAGGAATGGGGTATTTTTGTGCCGACACCTTTCTTTCATCTGGCTGCGATTCTTTGACCCTCGGAGGAAATGTCTTATTTCGAGGCCCAATCGACCTACAGGCTACACGCAGCCTTACAATCGCAAGTGGAGGCGTATTATTTGCGGATGCTGCTGTTACACTTTCTGCTTCTTATGTGTCGCTTGGTACTGCATTCCAACGTCCATTGTTGCCGCAAGATCTTCAAAATCCATTTATTCTTGGGGGATTACCTTTTTACCTAAAGCCAACCACTGGAACCGGCTCACTTACCGTAAACGCGGATCTAATCGATATTGGTAACCTTTCATTGCAGTCGATTGGTAGCTCCAGTTTCAATGCTTCAAATGGAGACATCCGAGGATGTGGAACTTTTGATACACAGGGAGATATCTTATTCAAAGCTGGCCAGATCTATCCGACTACCGACGGATTTTTCCAAGTCGTAGCTTATGATTCGGATACGAGTTCATCGCCTCATCAAAGCAGTGTGACAATTCAAAATGGTGCAAGTCGTCAAGTTCCACTTTCCGCTGCTGGAAGATTGTCTATCTATGCGTCTACAGTCACCCAAGGGGGTGTACTACGTGCTCCGTTCGGATCAATCACTATCGGGTGGGACGGTACTGGAACTGCACCCGTTGATTACATGGCAGGATCTTACCTGAGAATTCCAACGGCCAGTGATGTTGTCTTACAGGCGGGAAGCGTTACTTCGGTATCCGCGGTGGATCCGATAAGCGGCAAATCACTCACGATCCCCTACGGTCTCGTTTACAATGGAAACTCTTGGATCGCGCCATCCGGGCTCGACATCACCTCTGGTGGGCTTATCGCGAAAGGAGTCTCCATTTCTGCCTCAGCGATATCCACATTAACAGGGTCTAAAATTGATATCAGCGGTGGGGGTGATCTTTATGCGTATCGATGGGTTCAAGGTCTAGGAGGAAGCTCCGACATTCTGGGTTCCAACTTAAGTTTTGCAGTGGTTCCTAGCTATGCATCGGATTTCGCTCCAGTTGCACCATTTCACAGCAGCTCTGCGACCGACCCTCTTGGCTCGGACCCAGGTTATGTGAGCAACTCTCTCTCCGTTGGTGATAAAATTTATTTGCAGGGTGGTGGTGGACTACCCTCTGGATCGTACACGCTTTTACCTGCTCGCTACGCACTTCTTCCTGGGGCGTATCAAGTTACGCTCGTAAAAGGCTTGGGCCTCGAGGGAGAAACCACTGCAGCAGATGGGTCAGCTGTCGTTTCAGGCTATCGCTATAATGCACTAACTCATGGGATGGCGCAGCAGGAGCTATATTCTCGCTTTAACGTCGCCTCGGGGAATGTGGTTCGGGCTCGCGCTGAGTATGCTGAGTTCAGCGGGAACAAATTTCTTCAATCTGGCAGTACGACCACCGGTGTCGCATCACCTAGGCTTCCTCTTGATGCTGCTCAGCTTACCCTAGCTGCACGGCTTTCCATGACAGTGACTGGATCGGTTTTGTCAGCAGTTCCCAAAGGAGGACGGGGTGGACAGGTTGATTTGACCAGCTCACTTGACATTCTCATTGCCGGGCCAGGTGCCGCATCAAAGGATGGAACGCTGGTCCTTGATTCAACTCAATTGACTTCTTTTGGAGCACAGAGTCTATTGATTGGGGGGATTAGAAATTCTACTACGGATGGCACTCGTGTAAATGTAACGTCTAATCACATCAGTATCGACAATAAGGGTGCCCCCCTTCTTGGCCCTGATGTTATCCTTGTTGCGAATGGAAGTATCTCATTCGCGGCGGATGCAGATCTGGAGAGTAATGGAATTTTAACTGGCTCTCCGGACGAACTATTGTTTGGGAATGCCGGAACGAGCGGCAGCGGTGATGGAGTCGTCGTGCGCGTTTCTGCCGACTCAAGTGCTGGAATTCAGCGAAACGGGCTATCGGGTCAATCCACTCCACGAATTAATATTGCTAGCGGAGTGACGATTGCCGGAAAAGGTGTCATTATTGACTCTAGCGCCGGCATATCATTTGACCCACTTGCAACTGTCAATGCAGATACCGTTTCCTTTGGCAGCGGTCAGATTAGTTTGGAACTCAACAACCCGGGATCACTTACGGGCAGTGGCGGGCTCGTGCTATCTCATGGGGAATTAAATAATTTACAAACTTCTGCTCACAATCTGGCATTGGCGAGCTACTCGTCTATCGACATTTACGGCAGTGGCCGATTTGGCGAAGTAGGAACAGACGGTACTCCCCTTATCGATCGAATTTCCCTCCATGCAGGTCAGATCCGTGGCTTTAACATGGCGGGTGGGACGGCGACATTTGCCGCCAAGACGATTTCGCTCGATAATCGCTCTAATTCTTCTTCGCCGGGAGTTGTTGCATCCAGCTCTGGCATTCTTGAATTTAAGACAAAGACGATTGAACTTGGAAAAAATGCGATCTCTTTAGATCAGTTTACAAGTGTACATCTCAATTCCTCTGGTGGCATCATTGCAACAGATTCTGGCTCCTTGTCTGCATCCGGTGATCTAGCGATACAAGCACCGCTTATCACTACTGCCAAAGGTGTGACGTCGTCTTGGATTTCCAGTGGATCTTTAAGGCTGACTGATGGAGTGACCTCAACTATTCCCCAAGTTTCTGCTGGCCTAGGAGGCATCATAAATCTTCAGGGATCAAGTATATTGGCGGCAAGTAAGGTAATCTTGCCAGGTGGGCGAATCAATCTTCACGCGACAACTGGAGATTTAAAAATATCGGGTTTAATCGATGCTAGTGGGTATGCTCAGACATTCGGATCTGTAACGAAGTATGTCGATGGCGGAGAAATCGGCCTCACTGCAGATTTGGGAAACTTGGAAATCATGACGGGTGGAGTTCTGCGAGTGTCTGCCAATCCCCAAGGTGGCAGTGCCGGCACGATCTCTGCGAGCGCTGTGAAAGGTTCCTTGGCGATCGATGGTGCGTTAGCTGCCGAAAGTAGTATTGGCGCTGAGGGTGGCACATTTAGACTTGATGTCGGAACTCTTGCTTCGACTGCATCAATTAATTCTGCATTAGATCGTGCAAACTTCTCAAATGCGAGATCCATCCGGGTTCGCTATGGTGATATCGTGTTGGACGGCACAGCAACCGTTCGGGCCTTCACACTTGCCGCAGACCGTGGTTCAATTTTGGCTTCAGGAGTCGTGAACTCGTCTGGCCATACGGGTGGCTCGATTGCCCTCTTTGCAAATGGCAATGTTATTTTGGCGAGTGGATCTATATTGAATGTCGCGGGTGAGGTATTTGACAATGCGGGTAAGGGCGGAACAATCAGTCTTGAGTCGGGAGCTTCACTCAACGGCATTGCCGGCACTGGATCTGTGGATATCAGGTCAGGCGCTAATTTAAATTTGTCGATTGCCGCTCGCACGGCTAGCAGCGCTGCCGCTGGTATGTTCAGCGGCACACTGCATATCCGAGCGCCTCAGAATGTGGGTGGCACCGACTTACTGGTAAATCCAATCAATGGAACAATCACAGGAGCATCCAAAATCGAGGTAGAGGGGTACCGGATCTACGATCTGACTGAATTTGGCGGAATGATTACCAGCACCGTGCAAACGAGCGTCAACAGTGATGCGACTAAGTTTTTGGGGGCGTTAGGCAGCACCACTTCGAGCTACCAAGCAATGGTCGACCGCCTTTTGGCGAATAACTCAGGGCTCTCATCGAGCTTATTGATGATTCCTGGCGTGGAAATGATC
>Ga0114962_10002737_pt1 | contig 14501 bp, 14 predicted proteins | sample C_130820_MF_Meta_FD_87017 | JGI IMG/M metagenome (GOLD analysis project Ga0114962, IMG submission 87017) | Freshwater microbial communities from Lake Croche, Canada to study carbon cycling - C_130820_MF_MetaG | ecosystem: Environmental > Aquatic > Freshwater > Lake | place: Lake Croche, Canada...
CTGGGATGAAGCCTTGGGTTTTATGTTGCTGGACGACCTGGGTCAGCACACCATGATGCAGGTGCTGGACGTCACACAACCTGACCACCATGCAGGTTTGTTCAACCGCGCCATTGACGCGCTGTTGACCTGGCAACAAGCTTCTCGCCCCGATGTGCTTCCCCCTTACAACGCAAGCTTGCTGCAGCGCGAATTGCAACTGTTTCCCGACTGGTACATCGCCCAACACCGGGGCAAAACCTTGGACACGAAGCAGTCCGAGCAGCTGCTTGCATGCTTTGATTTGCTGGTGTCGCGTAACTTGGCCGCACCTCAGGTGTTTGTGCATCGCGACTTCATGCCGCGCAACCTGATGATGCCTTGGGACCCGCAAGAGCCACGCTTGGGGGTGCTGGACTTCCAAGACGCCGTCTATGGCCCCATCACCTACGATATTGCCAGCCTGATGCGAGACGCCTTCATCAGCTGGGAAGAAGACGTGTGTTTGGATGTGACGGTTCGGTACTGGGAGCGGGCCAGGGGGTTGGGACTGTTGGCGCATGACGGTTGGCACAGTGACTTTGGTGCTTTTTACAGCGCGGTGGAGTGGATGGGATTGCAACGCCATTTGAAAGTGGCCGGTATCTTTGCTCGCCTGACATTGCGCGACGGCAAAGCCAAGTATTTGGCTGACGCCCCGCGCTTTATGGGTTACATACGCGCAACCTGCGCTCGTTACCGCGAACTCACGCCACTGTTGCGGCTGATCGACAGCATCGAAGACCACACTGTGGTCAGCGGCTTTGCCTACGGGCGGGTCTGAGACGCCTTGGTGCCACGGTTTTTTTGCGCCCACCCGCTGCACGCCGGCCTGTCCTTGACCTTGCCAAGCGAGACAGCGCGGCACATACAAGTATTGCGCTTGCAGCCAGGGGACTCCCTCACCTTGTTTGACGGTCGAGGCGGCGAATACCGCGCCAGCATTGTGGCGATGGGGCGCCACAGCGTAGAGGCCCACATTGATGCGCATTTCCCGATAGAACGCGAAAGTGCGGTGCACAGCCATTTGGTGGTTGGCATGCCAGCCAACGAGCGCATGGACTGGTTGGTGGAAAAAGCCACTGAACTGGGCGTCTCGCGCATTACGCCCGTCATGACCGCCCACGGTGTGCTGCGCTTTACACCCGAGCGGGCACTTAAACGTCAACAACATTGGCAAGCGATTGCGCAATCGGCTTGCGCCCAGTCAGGGCGCAACACCTTGCCCAACATTGATGCGCCGCAAAGTTGGTCTGCTTGGTTAAACGCGTTGCCCCCTCAAGGCCCTTCTCTGCGGTGGGTGCTGTCATTGACGGGGCCGTCCTCTGTCTTGCCTGCGCTGGCCGATGTGGTCACGTCTGGCGTGGTCTTGCTCAGTGGGCCTGAAGGCGGCCTAACGCCTGAGGAGGAGCAACAAGCCATGTCGCGAGACTTTGTCCCTGTGAACTTAGGGCCGCGCATTTTGCGCGCTGAAACCGCGCCTCTGGCGGTGCTGTCGCGCTGGCTTTAAACCGCGTAACGGCTGTCTAACCACCCCAGCAGTTTGGTGAGAACCAAGCCTTTTTCTGGGTCATTGAATATCTCGTGGTACATCACATTAAAGCAATGCGATTGCACCACCTGCGGCGCAGCCAGTCTTGCAAATTCCGCGCTGGCTTGGGGTAACACCAATTGATCCTGGCCTGCATACAGCAACAACGTCGGCATTTGCCAAGCGCCGGCCTCTTGCACGGTCTTGGCTCCCTCTTTCAATATCCACGCCGCCAGCGCAGCCGATATTTTCCGGTGTACCAAGGGGTCTTGCTGGTAAGCCCGCACCACCTGTGCGTCGCGCGCCACCCAGGTGCTTTTGACGCCGTTATCCACCCGCACATTCGGCAACACCCGAGGCAAAGTAGCCAATAAGATTTTTTGTATGACATTGGTTTGGGCGCCCAATGCGGGTGAGCTCATCACCAAAGCATCTATGTGAGGTAAGCCATGCGCCACGGCGCGCGCCGCAATCAACCCGCCCATGCTGTGACCTAACAAGACCAAGGGGGAACGCGTCAAACTGCGCACATGGTCAATGACCAAGCCGACATCATCGCGAAGCTGATGGGGGTGCAGCAAACTTCCACGCACACCGCTGGACAAACCATGTCCTGGGTGGTCGTAACCAAACACGGTGTAGCCTGCGGCTTGCAAGGCGCTGGCCACATGGCCATAACGCCCCATGTGCTCGCCCAAGCCATGCAACAACAACACCGTGGCACGTCCAACCTCGGGGGCCTGTGGCCACGTGTAAAAAGCCAAGCTCTGGTCACCGTGTTCAAGCATGGTGATGTTTGGCTTTTGTGCGAGTTGCGCAGAAATAGAGGACATGGAGGGGCTAGGAAGTCAAAGCAGACAATTGGAACACAGCGGTCGCCGCTCGGGCGTTCGGCCACCAACGCACCACACCGTCGTCGTGCAAGCCAAAAGCATTCTTGATGGTGAGTTGGTTTTTGGTTGCCATCGCCAAAAAATCCGTAAAGGTTGCGACCCGGATATTGGGCGTGTCATACCATTGGAACGGGAGCTTGCGGGTGACAGGCATATGGCCTTGCATGACGCTTAAGCGATTGGGCCAGTGCGCGAAATTGGGGAAAGTCACAATGCCCATGCGTCCGACGCGAACGGTTTCTTGCAGCATGGTCTCTGCATTGCGTAAATGCTGCAACGTGTCTATTTGTAAAACCACGTCAAAGCTTTGGTCCCCGAACATGGACAAACCCTGATCTAAATTGAGCTGTATCACCTCCACGCCTTGCTTGACACACGCGAGCACATTGGCGTCATCAATCTCCACGCCATAACCACTGCAGCCATGGTGGCGTTGCAAATGGGCCAGCAACGCGCCATCACCGCAACCCAAGTCCAACACCCGGCTGCCAAAGGGGACCATCTGCATCACCGCGTCACGCAGCACGGGATTCATGCGGGTGTCTCCGACAGAATGCGCTCAAAGTAGGCGCGTACCAATGATAAATAGCGAGCGTCATCCAGCAGAAATGCATCGTGGCCATGCGGTGCATCAATTTCTGCATAGCTCACCTGCCGTTGGTTGGCCACCAAGGCTTGGACCATCTCGCGGCTTCGTGCGGGTGCAAAGCGCCAGTCGGTGGTAAAGCTGACCAATAAAAATTGCGCCTGTGCGCTTGCCAAAGCCTGTTGGAGGTTGCCTTGGAAAGCGCTTGCAGGGTCAAAATAATCTAATGCACGCGTGATCAATAAATATGTGTTGGCATCAAAGTATTCGCTGAATTTGTCACCCTGATAGCGTAAATAACTTTCAATTTGAAACTCCACCTCTTGGGTGCTGTATTTGAAGTCTTGCCCTGACTGCAACATGCGGCCAAACTTGGTGTTCATCACATCGTCACTCAAGTAAGTGATGTGGCCCAACATACGCGCAATGCGCAAGCCGCGCTTGGGCACCACGCCATGCGCATAAAAGTGTCCGCCATGGAAGTCTGGATCAGTGACGATGGCGCGACGCGCGACTTCGTTAAAGGCAATGTTTTCTGCATTCAAGTTGGGCGCACTGGCAATCACCACCGCGTGGCGAATACGCTGTGGGTACTGCAAGCTCCAACTCAGCGCTTGCATACCGCCCAAACTGCCACCCATGACCGCAGCCAATTGCGCAACCCCAAGCTTGTCCAAAAGACGCGCTTGCGCGCTCACCCAGTCCTCTACGGTCACCACGGGGAAGTCTGCGCCATACACGCGCCCAGAGTCAGGGTTAACGTGCATAGGGCCGGTTGAGCCGAAACAAGAACCCAGGTTATTCACACCAATCACAAAAAACCGGTTGGTATCGACCGGCTTGCCAGGCCCCACCATGTTGTCCCACCACCCCTGGCTTTTGTCTTGGTTGGCATACTCGCCCGCCACATGGTGTGAGGCATTCAACGCATGACAAATCAACACCGCATTGCTGCGCTGCGCATTAAGTTCTCCATAGGTTTCATAGGTAAGTTGGTAGCCACGCAACACGCCGCCGCCTTGCAACTGCAAGGGCTGTTCAAACAACAAAGACTGTGGAGAAGCGATCAAAGACATCCTAAAAACCCAACATCGCCAAATACGGCGCCAGCTGGGCTGACGTCTTTAGCTGAACTTGTTAACGCGCCCGCAAGCAGTGGCAAATCGGCGCTTACAAAGTATAACCAAGCCCCACCAAACGCCAGCCTTGTCGCGGGGATAATTTAAAGCACGGCCATTCATCTTCGTGGTGCGATTTTTGCTTGGTTTTGGTGCAATTTCTTTTTTAGTCTTGTTTTTGCACCAACTTAAAACAAAATTCCCTTGGAGATCTCATGGACGCACCCAAACAGGGCATAGATGCTTTGTTCATTTTGCTCGGCGCCATCATGGTTTTAGCCATGCACGCTGGTTTTGCCTTTCTCGAATTGGGCACGGTTCGCAAGAAAAACCAAGTCAATGCCTTGGTAAAAATTCTGGTCGATTTCAGTATTTCGACCGTGGTGTATTTTGCGATCGGCTATAGCGTCGCTTATGGCACGCATTTCTTTGTCAGCGCCTCAGGCTTGGCGCAGCAAAATGGCTACGAATTGGTGAAGTTTTTCTTTTTACTGACTTTTGCCGCCGCCATTCCTGCCATTGTCTCTGGTGGCATTGCCGAGCGTGCGCGTTTCTATCCTCAACTGTTGGCAACAGCGGTGATCGTGGGCTTTATTTATCCCGTTTATGAAGGCATTGTGTGGAACCAGCATTGGGGGTTTCAAGCTTGGCTCAAGGCCTTGACGGGTGATGAGTTCCACGACTTTGCCGGCTCTGTGGTGGTTCATGCCCTGGGCGGATGGATTGCCTTGCCCGCTGTGGTGTTGTTGGGCGCGCGCAGCAACCGCTACAAAAAGGATGGCGCTATTTCAGCACACCCGCCCTCCAGTATTCCTTTTTTGGCTTTAGGCGCGTGGATTTTGTGCGTGGGTTGGTTTGGTTTTAATGTGATGAGCGCACAAACCATAGACAAAATATCTGGCTTGGTGGCAGTCAACAGCTTGATGGCCATGGTGGGCGGAACCTTGGCTGCGCTTTGGCTTGGTAAAAACGACCCAGGCTTTGTTCACAACGGGCCCTTGGCTGGCTTGGTCGCGGTGTGTGCAGGATCTGACATCATGCATCCTTTTGGTGCGCTGTTAGTCGGTGCCGTGGCCGGCGCTTTGTTTGTGGTGATGTTCACTTTGACACAAAACCGCTGGAAGATTGATGATGTGTTGGGTGTTTGGCCGCTGCATGGACTTTGTGGAACCTGGGGTGGCATTGCTGCGGGCATCATGGGCTTGCCTGCGCTTGGCGGCTTGGGGGGGGTAAATATCTGGGCCCAGTTGCTGGGCACCCTGCTGGGCATTGCTTGGGCTTTGTTGAGTTCTGCCCTTTTGTATGGCCTGCTCAAGGCAACCATGGGTCTGCGGCTAAGCCAAGAAGAGGAGTTCGAGGGAGCTGACCTGACGATCCATCAGATCAATGCCAGTCCCGAGCGAGAGGTCAGTTGGTAGTTTGTGTGGTTTTTTGCACTTTAAAGTGGCAAATTGAGGATAAACACTTGGTTTTCTTTAGCCATTCTGTCTCATAATGGTTCGGACTGTGTGGAGCGCTTGGGCGCACGCACGGCTTGTGGTGATAGGTTAGTTTCGCTTCTTGACTTTCGTGGACAGGTGCAATCGGGACTCCTTCGCTTTTTTATTCGTTTTTATGGAGTCCCTGAATGGGCAACAAACTGTACGTCGGCAATCTGCCATATTCCGTGCGCGATGGCGACTTGGAACAATCCTTTGGTCAATTTGGCACGGTCACCAGCGCCAAAGTCATGATGGAGCGCGACACTGGCCGCTCCAAAGGCTTTGGCTTTGTTGAAATGGGCAGCGATGCCGAGGCACAAGCCGCCATTAACGGCATGAATGGACAACCTTTGGGGGGTCGAAGCCTCGTTGTCAATGAAGCACGCCCCATGGAACCCCGTCCTCCCCGCAGCGGCGGCGGTGGAGATGGCGGTGGCGGTGGCGGTGGCGGTGGTGGATATGGCGGCGGCGGTGGCGGCGGCTATGGTGGTGGTGGACGCGAAGGCGGCGGTGGTGGTGGCTATGGCTATGGCGGTGGCGGTGGCGGTGGCGGTGGCGGTGGTGGACGACGCGAAGGCGGCGGCGGCTACGGCGGCGGCGGTCGTCGGGAAGGGGCAGGCGGGGGCAATGATGGCAATTTCCGCAGCCCTTATGGCGGCGGTGGCGCACGTCACAACAGCGGCTCAACGGGTCGCAACGAGTATTGATCGCCCCCTCAGATCACAACTTTATCTAAACGGGCTTGGTTTTTCCAAGCCCTTTTTCATGGGCGTTTAGCTGGCACGAGCAAGGCTTTGACTTGGCCTTGAAGTACAAAACGTTGGTTGAGGTTATCCGCTTTCAAGGTTTGCGCTTGAAAGCGGTTTTCACCGCGCTCTATCTTGACCGGCGTGTTCGTGACCACACTGTCGGCGTTGGCAAACAAGTGAATAAAGTCACTGCGCAAGGTCAGGGCCGGCTCGGGGTGCATGGCTTGTTTATGCAGCACGGCTTGGCCCATGAGTTGAACTTCTGAGCCATCTTCGTTCGACAAGGCGCGCTTGGCCACGGCCGTGGTCATTCTTCCTGAACGAGATACCGAATGAACCATCGGTTGTTCAATCAGGTTGGTGAGGGTGTCAGGGTAATGCGTTGATGCTGTACCTTGTAAAAAAGACTTCAACTCCCCTTTCAAGGTATAGGTCTTTAAGGTGAAGTCGCGAGCAAAATAATCGGGTTCGTGAGAAGGCAGCGCAACCGCAGGGCTTTGCAATGCTTGAGGCGCATTTCGAAGCAACCAGACACTGGCCCACAGCAACATGGCCAATAACACCATGGGCACAAACGCTGCAACCGTCTCTAAACTGCTGCGCCAAACGGATGCAGGGGCGGGGGAAGGCAGTCTGGGCAAACGGTTCATCGCACAACCTCTTGCAACATTTTGCCGTAGGCGCCAGTGGCCTGTAAAAGCACATCGCAGACCTCTCGCACAGCCCCATGCCCCGCCGCCCTGACAGATACCCAATGCACCCGCGACAAAACCTCGGCATGTGCATGCGGAGGCGCACAAGAGAAAGCGGCAGGTATCAACATCGGCAAGTCCGGCCAATCGTCTCCCATGGCCGCTACCTGCAACCAGTTCAGTCCCAAGCTGTGCATGAGTTGTTCTGCCACGGCCTTTTTGTCATGAACACCGGCATACACATGGGTGACGCCCAGGTCGGCCATGCGCTTATGCAACGCAGGGCTGTCGCGCCCCGACACAATGGCCACCGCAATGCCAGCCATTTGTAAAAGCTTTAACCCATGGCCATCCAAGGTGTTGAACGTCTTGGTTTGTTCGCCCTGTTCACCATAGAGCAAGCCACCTTCGGTCAACACACCATCGACATCCAGAAGCAACAGCTTGACGTCACGCGCCTTGTTCAATAGGAGAGCGTCGACAGACATCAAATCACCTTGGCTCGCATCAAGTCATTGCTGTTGAGGGCGCCACACAAATGCTGGTGTTCATCCACCACCAGCAAACTGGTGATGCGTTTGAGCTCCATCAACTGGGCCGCCTCTGCCGCCAACGCCTGCGCAGTGATGGTGGTGGGCTGGGGCGTCATCACGTCTTGGGCTTGTAGTGACAAAACATCCACACCTTTTTCTATCAAACGCCGTAAATCGCCATCGGTAAAGATACCCAATACCGCGCCCGCCTCATCCACCACAGCGGAAAGGCCCAAGCCCTTTTGGCTCATCTCACGCATCAACACAAGAAAGCTTGTGGCAGGTAAAACGCGGGGCACCGCTGTGTCTTTTCGCATGACATCCGAGACATGCGTGAGCAATCTTCTCCCCAAACTTCCGCCTGGGTGTGAGCGGGCAAAATCGCTGGCGTCAAAACCCCGGGCATCCAAAACCGCCACAGCCAAAGCATCCCCTAACGCGAGTTGTGCCGTGGTACTTGCCGTCGGCGCCAAGTTCATGGGGCAAGCCTCTTTTTCCACCGCACTGTCTAAAACGATGCTTGCATGCTGGGCCAATGTGGACTGGCTATTGCCCGTGATGGCAATCAGCACAATACCTTGGCGCTTAATGAGCGGCAAGATGGCCGACAGTTCTTCGCTTTCCCCGCTGTTAGACAGCGCTAACACCACGTCGTCGGTCTTGACCATGCCCAAATCGCCATGGCTGGCCTCTGCGGGGTGCACAAAAAAAGCAGGCGTGCCGGTGGAGGCCAAGGTTGCTGCGATTTTTCGACCCACGTGGCCACTTTTGCCCATGCCCATGATGACCACGCGGCCGTTGACATTCAATAAGGCCTCAACAGCACGGATAAAGGACGGGCCTAAGCGGGAGGTCAAGGCAACAATAGCCTCGGCTTCTATCGACAAGGTCTTGGCCGCCAAGGCCAAGGTTTTTTTCGCTTGCTCGCCAGTTAAGGTAGTCATGGTGCTGATTATGCGCGGAGCTTATTTGCCAATGCAAAACCTGGAAAATATTTCACCCAATAAATCATCGGCGCTCATCGATCCTGTCAGCGCGGATAACTGTAGTTGTGCACAGCGCAATTCTTCTGCCAACACATCCAATGCGGCAGGCGTTTGCGCCAAACTCGCCAAGGCTTGCTGCAAATGCGACTGCACATGCGCCAGGGCGTGAACATGTCTGGCGCGAGCAGAAAAAACCCCTTCTTGGTGGTCGGCTTGCCAGCCCACACTTTGCATGAGCGCGTCTTTCAGACTTTGCAATCCGGCTGTGGTTGTGGCTGAAATAAATACCGCCGGGGTCAAGTCACTGGTGCGCGCAGAGGGCTCAACCAAATCGATCTTATTGAAAACATGTAGCAGCGGACTGTGCGCACTTTTACGCTGAATGATTTGTGCGATCAGCTCTTTTTGCGCTTGCAGATAACTTTTGTCGTGCTGTTGGCTCAGATCATGCAAGAGCACCACCACATCGGCGTCACCTACCTGCGCCCATGCCCGCGCTATGCCTATGCTTTCTACCGCATCGACCTTGTCGCTGTCGCGCAACCCGGCGGTATCCACCACGTGAACAGGCACGCCTTCAATGGCAATGGCTTGCGTCAACACATCACGGGTGGTGCCCGCGATGGGTGTGACTATGGCCACTTCTTGCCCCGACAACGCGTTCAATAAAGAGCTCTTGCCCGCATTGGGCTGGCCAGCAATCACCATCTTCATGCCGTCTCTGAGCAAGGCCCCTTGCCGCGTGGTCGCGCACACACGTTGTACATCTTGCAAAAGTCTTTGCAGTTGACCCGCCACATCGGCCTGGGTCACAAAGTCAATGTCTTCCTCTGGAAAATCCAAACTGGCCTCGACCAACATGCGCACGCGCAGCAAACTCGCTTGAAGGGTTTCGACTTGCTGGGAAAACACCCCCACCATGGAGCGCCCCGCGCCGCGCACGGCAGCTTGGGTTTGGGCATCGATCAAGTCTGACACGGCCTCGGCTTGGGCCAAGTCCATTTTGTGGTTCAAAAATGCACGGTGCGTGAATTCGCCCGGCATGGCTTGACGCAAGCCTGGCAAAAGGGCGGGCGCTTGGGTCGCCAAGGCCATGCATCTGTCGATCACCATGGACATCACCACGGGTCCGCCATGCCCTTGTAACTCCAGAACATCCTCGCCTGTGTAACTGTGGGGTGCAGGAAAAAACACGGCAAGAACTTGGTCCAAGGTGTGACCATGCGCGTCTTGCAGCGACACCAAATGGGCGTGTCGGGGTTGAAGGTTTTGTTGGCACAGCGAATGGGCAAAGTTTTGCAATTCTTTGCCGCTGATGCGCACAACGCCCACGGCGCCTTTGCCTGGGGGTGTGGCAATGGCGATGATGGGTGCATCGCGCTCGCTGAGCATGTTCAGGCCGTGTTGCGCAGCCCTTGCGCATGCGCAGGCCTGCTCAAGGTCTTCATTTGAGTACGCCCAACTGTTTGTTGATCATCCATTGCTGGGCTATCGACAAGATATTGTTGGACAACCAATACAGCACCAATCCAGAGGGGAAGAAGAAAAACATCACACTGAAAGCCAAAGGCATGATCCACATCATTTTGGCTTGTACAGGGTCGGGCGGCGTGGGATTGAGCCAGGTTTGCAACAGCGATGTCGCCGTCATCAACAAAGGCAAAATAAACCAAGGATCGGGAGCCGCCAAGTCTTTGATCCAGCCAATCCAAGGGGCGTTGCGCATTTCTACCGACGACAGCAGCACCCAGTACAAAGCGATAAAGAAAGGAATTTGTACCGCGATGGGCAAACATCCGCCCAAAGGGTTGACCTTTTCTTCGCGGTAAATTTTCATCATCTCCATTTGCATTTGCTGTGGGTTGTCTTTGAGGCGCTCGCGCATTTCCATGATCTTGGGATTGATGGCTTTCATCTTGCCCATGCTTTTGTAGGCTTGTGAGTTAAGCCAGTAAAAAGCCATTTTCAACAACACCACCAAAGCCACGATAGACCACCCCCAGTTACCAATAAAACCAAACAATTTGTCGAGAAGCCAATACAGGGGTTTGGCCAAAATGGTGAGCCAGCCGTAATCTTTCACCAACTCTAGGCCCGGGTACAAGCCCTCGAGCAGTTTTTCTTCTTGTGGGCCCACAAACAACTTGGTTTGGTGGCTGAGCTTGGCTTCGTTAGCGAGTTGCGCTAAGGGCAGCACCATGCCCACGGAATACAAATTGTTGTCTATCTTGCGGGCATACAAATCACGCGTTTGTGTGTCGTCTGTCAACCAAGCGGCAGCAAAATAGTGCTGAACCATGGCGACATAGCCTACGTCGGATTTTTTTTCGAAATCAGCTTTGTTCTTTTCAATGTCTGTGAACTCAATTTTTTGGTATTTTTTGGCTGCGGTGTACACCGCCGGACCCGTAAAGGTGGAATAAAACGATGACTCACCTTCGGGTTTGTTGCCGTCCCTGACCAACTGAACATACAACTGCGGCGCAATGCTTTGCCCCGATTGGTTAACGATGTCATGCTGAAGCGACAGCACATAGCTGTTTTTGAGCAAGGTATAGGTTTTGATGAGCTTGACGCCGCCCATGGGTTCGGACTCAAAACGCAACACCAACTTGTCATCGCCCTCTTTAAAAGCGGGCGCCGTCATCAAGCGCATCGGCGTTTTGTGGGTAGGCCAGGCTGAGCCGGCAGGGCCACCCACCAAACCAGATTGCGCCAAATACACACGCTCTTTGCTGTTGTCCAACAGCACGACATTGCTGCCTGGGTGATGCACGTCACGGTGTTGAAGAAGCTCTGCGCGCGTCAAACTTGCGCCCAGGCTGTCAAAATGCAATTTCAATACGTCGGTTTGAACCTCCACCACCGCATTGGCAACGCTGCTGGTTTCTTGTGCGCTGTCTGCGGGCAAGCTGGTGAGCGTCTCTTTGCTGATGGGTGCAGGCGCCTCCCCCGTCGGGGCATTGGCCGACGTTGCGACAGGGGGTGTCACGCCGGGGAAGAAAGTCGGTCGTTTGCCGTTATGAATTTGCCATTGGTCCCACAACATGACCAACGAAAACCCAAAAACTACCCAAAGAATGGTGCGGCGAATATCGTTCATGGCGTGTCTGCAATCGAGGGCTTGGGGTTGGACAAATTCTCTTTGTCAACTGGATGGGGAAAAAGCATGGGAATCGGATCGTGACCACCTGCGCACCACGGATGGCAACGCGCGAGACGGCGTAAAGTCAAATAACTGCCGCGCCCTGCGCCATGGGCGTCTAGCGCTTGCAGGGCATACAGCGAACATGTTGGTGTGAAACGGCAAACCGAGCCCAACCAAGGGCTCAACAGCAGCCGATACCCTTTGATGACGATAACCAACATTTTCTGCATCATGCAGGGCTGTCGGCGCGCATAAATTGCATCAGTTCAGCGCGAATGGCTTGGCGCAAATGCAAGGAATTGGCGCTAATGTAACGCTGGGTATCAAATGTTTTTCGCAAGCGAATCACCCTGTCCGCGGTGGGCAAGGCGGTCCATGCCTCGCGACTGAATGCATAAATTTGTCGTTTGATCAAATTACGGGTGACTGCTTTTTTCGCCCAGCGCTTGGGCACAACAGCACCGACACGGCTAGGCCCTTTGCTTGTCTGCAAGTGCAGTGCAAAGTGGGAAGTCACGGCCACAATACCGGCAGACATCACGGCATCAAAGTCTGCGCGCGATGTCAACTTGTCCACGTGACAAGGCAAGTGGCTGGTTCACACACACTCACAAAAACTTAAACAGCCAAGCGTTTGCGGCCTTTGGCGCGACGGGCATTGATCACCGCACGTCCTCCACGTGTTTTCATGCGCACCAAAAAGCCATGGGTGCGAGCGCGGCGTGTTTTAGAGGGTTGGTAAGTACGTTTCATGGTATGAGGCTAAATGCGTCTAGGAAACCTTGCATTATCGCTCAATTAAAGGATGTCACCAAGTTTTCTTCATCCAAAACATGAAGTCTGGCCCATGCACAGGTTTATTTTTTCAAATTGTGGATAATTTTTTGATAATGCATGGTTTAGGGGGCTTAAAATAAGTTTTATCCACAGAATGGTCTTGCCCTTGAATACGCCGCCCCCCCTGTCTAACACCGCAGCCTCGGCCCCCGATGCTGGCCCTGCGCTGTGGCAGGCATGTGTGGATCAATTGGCCCAAGAGTTGCCCGAACAACAGTTTAATACCTGGATCAAGCCCTTGAATGCCAGACTTTCTGAGGATTTTTCGCGCATCCATATTGAAGTCGCCAACCGCTTCAAACTCGACTGGATTCGCGCGCAATACGCCGGACGTTTGTCCGCCCTGCTGCAACAGTTGTACGGACAGCCTATTCAAATCGACTTTTTGCTCGCGCCCAAGGAGGCGCCTGTGCGCAACGTCTTGCCGCGCATCTTGAGCGAGCCCGAAGACTTGACGCCAAACGCGTCACAGGCGGGCGACCCAGGTCCACAGGGGTTTAAAAACCGCATCAACACCAGTTTGTGCTTTGATAATCTGGTGGAAGGAACGGCCAACCGCATGGCGCGCGCAGCGGCCATGCACGTGGCCAACGTGCCCGGGCAACTCTACAACCCCTTGTTTATCTATGGCGGTGTCGGGCTGGGTAAAACCCATTTAATGCACGCGGTAGGTAACCAATTGCTACTCAACCGCCCCGACGCCAAGGTTTTGTACATACATGCTGAGCAGTTTGTCTCCGATGTTGTCAAAGCTTACCAACGCAAAACCTTTGATGAGTTCAAGCACTATTACCACTCATTGGACTTGTTGCTGATTGATGATGTGCAGTTTTTTGCCAATAAAGACCGGACCCAAGAAGAGTTTTTCAACGCTTTTGAAGCCTTGCTCACCAAAAAGTCCCATATTGTGATGACCAGTGATACCTACCCCAAAGGGCTTACCGATATCCACGAGCGCTTGGTTTCGCGTTTCGACTCGGGGTTAACCGTCGCCATTGAACCGCCGGAATTAGAAATGCGGGTGGCTATTTTGATCGCCAAGGCGCGCAGCGAGGGCGCCGACATGCCCGAGGAAGTGGCTTTTTTCGTCGCTAAAAACGTTCGCTCTAACGTGCGCGAGCTCGAGGGCGCCTTGCGCAAAATCCTGGCTTATTCACGGTTTAACCAAAAAGAAGTGTCTATCCAACTCGCCAGGGAGGCCTTGCGAGACTTGTTGTCCATCCAAAACCGTCAAATTTCTGTTGAAAATATCCAAAAGACCGTCGCCGACTATTACAAAATCAAGGTTGCGGACATGTACTCCAAAAAAAGACCCGCCTCGATTGCACGACCGCGTCAAATTGCCATGTACCTGGCCAAAGAATTGACCCAAAAAAGCTTACCTGAAATTGGTGAGCTGTTTGGCGGGCGTGACCACACCACCGTCTTGCATGCGGTTCGTAAAATTTCCGCTGAGAGACAAACCTTGAGTGACCTGAATCAGCAACTTCACGTGCTCGAACAAACCCTTAAAGGATAAAACCATTGACCCCATTCTCAAACCCTGTGCAAAGATCTGGCATAACCTCTGGGTTATCCACAAGCTTGGGGCGTTTTCAAAAGTTATCCCTGTTGGACTTTGCGCCACCGGTTGTGCTTCCCACAGGGTTTTCCGGACATCAAGTGGTTGAAATAAAAGTGGAAAATAGCCTTTTCCACAGAAGTTGATGCCCCTTATCTACTACCACTATTGAGATATAAAGACATTAAAGAAGAGGATCACATGATTGTTTTGAAAGCGAGTCAAGAAAACATCGTTGCTGCATTGCAATCGGTGGTGGGTATCGTGGAGCGACGTCACACCTTGCCTATTTTGGCCAACGTGATGATTCAAAAAACAGCCGCATCGGTGCAACTCACCAGCAGCGATTTGGAAATCCAAATTCGCAC
>Ga0114962_10002739_pt1 | contig 14500 bp, 22 predicted proteins | sample C_130820_MF_Meta_FD_87017 | JGI IMG/M metagenome (GOLD analysis project Ga0114962, IMG submission 87017) | Freshwater microbial communities from Lake Croche, Canada to study carbon cycling - C_130820_MF_MetaG | ecosystem: Environmental > Aquatic > Freshwater > Lake | place: Lake Croche, Canada...
ACGAAAAATTAATTGAATGGCACGAAAAAAACTTAGAGGTAATGTCTGAGTATAATTTTGATTACACTAAATTTAAATTATGAGTGACTTAAAATATAGTGATTATGATTTCACTAAGATACCGTTTGATGACATAGTTCAAGTAGGTCAACGAACACTACTATACCGTGACCTATTCACAGTCAGTTGGTTACTAGGTAGATTCTGTAACTACAAGTGTAGCTATTGCTGGCCTTATGCACGTAGCGACACGAAAGACCATAGACCTACAGAGTTATGTTTACGCACTATAGATGAGATTAAACGACAAGCTAGAGAAAACGGGTTTAACAGTTTTCACTTTAGTCTTAGTGGGGGTGAGCCTACGTTTCATCCTGGATACCTAGACATACTCAAGTATCTAGCAGATGATGTAGATAATACAAATTATACCAGCATACACATGACCAGCAATTGTTCTAGGAACATGAAATGGTTTGAGACTTATGTAGAACATGCTAAGAAGTTTCATCGTGCTAGCATCACTGCAAGTCTACATACCGAACATTTAGATACAACTGAAAAGATGCAATATTTTGCAGATAAATTGATATTCTGTCAGGAACACGATGTACAGGTAACTATCAATATGGTAATGGTACCTGCATGGTTTGATAGAGATTATGATAATGCATTGTTCTTTCATAATCAAGGTATCAATGTAACATTGAAACCACAGAGTGACCCTACTGCTAATTTTGTAGTCAGTGGATATACTGAAGAACAGATGAAACAGTTACATAACGGCATGCCTCAACGTGCTTATACTGAAAGCAAGCGTGTATGGAATGATAGACCAAAAGCTAAATTTGAATTGCCTCGCAATATTATTGGAAAGAATGATGCTAGTGTCCCTGCACATATGCAAGTAGAATTTACTGATAAATATGGTAAGAAATGGTATATGGATCAAGCAGAAAGATTTAATGCATTTGGATTTAACAAGTTTAAAGGTTGGGAATGTAATAGTGGGTTTCAAGGCATAATCATCAGAGAACCAGACGGTAATATCAAGCGTAGTTATAGTTGCACCGATTCGCCATTAGGAAATATAGTAACTGGGTTCAAATTATTCGATAAACCAATGACATGTATAAGTCCCAATTGTGTCAGTAGTGCTGATAGTAAATTACCAAAGAAAAGAGTACAAGATGGCATATCATAAATTATACAATGATCTTTTTTCTTATACACTAGTTTATGTAGAGATTGACGAAGATGCTAGATTAATACGTAGAACATTTGATAACAAATTGCCTAGTGTTTCCGAAGAAGTAAATCAATATAATTACACCAAACAAGAAGTAACTGCTGCATTTGAAAATGAAATCAAATGGTTAACTAAATTAGAAGGTAGTAAATTTATACCTGAATTAATTAGTTATGATTTAGAATCACAAACAGTAATACAAAGGTACTATGAACCGTCGTGCTTGATAACACAAAAAATGCCCAAAGTTGAAGAAGTAGTAGAACTATACTATTTTTTTAAATCACATAATCTAAATAAAATAAACGGATCATTATCAAATATGTCGTTTAATGAATCTCAGTTGATAGCTTTTGATTTTAAACATGCAACCGAAAGACCTAAAAATAATGAGAAGGAAATATTTAATTACAGCCAATGGTTAATAAAAATAGATCCGTCATTGCCTGAAATACTTACCAAAATTATATACGAATAAATATCCTATATCAAAAAGAATAATATAATGATTACAGATAACTTATTAATAGGTGCAAGACCAATCGAACTACAATCATATGACGTATCTGCATTTGATGAATTTAAAAAAAAATTTGACAATTGGATACATTCATCAAAACAGACTGTAGTAGGATTGCCAAAACAATCGTACATTGTTTCTGGACTTACTGATGCATTTAATCAGACTTATGGATTATATAATAAAATAGGAATATTTAAAGGGGAATATGGTTATCATTCATTAGTATTAAATGACCGTGTAACTACCGACTTAGACATTGCAGATGTAATTATAGTTAGTCATCCTTTTAGTGCAGATGGAATGAGTTCGCATGAAAAATTAAAAATAGCGGACACTTATAATAAACCTATTTTTGTAGATTGTGCATTTTTTGGCATATGTCATAATATTGATTTTGATTTTAGAAAATACAAAAATATACATAGTGTTGGGTTTTCATTATCTAAAACATTTGGAACAGGGGCCAAACGTGTAGGACTACTGTATACGATAGACAAATATCCCGTAACAGTTTACTCTGAATGGAATTATAATTTTGTTTCTAGTGCAGAAAATCATTACGATTTAATTGATAAAATATCTCCAGATTACATGGTTGATAAATATATTGATGCTCAAAATGCCATATGCAATGAATTAAACATTATTCCTTCAAATACAATAATTTTTGGATTAGATTATTCAACCAGATTTTCTAACTTTAAAAGAGGGGATGTAAATAGACTGTGTTTAACAAATATTATTTCAGAAAGATATGACCATGCTAAAAGAACTCAATGTTAAAATAGATCATAGCCTCTTGTTACAAGTGGTACATGACTTAAATATTATTGAATTAGCTAGTTCAGACTACAGGCCTCAAGTTTCAGTACAATGTAGGAAAGAAACGTTACCAAAATTTCAATTATCTGAAAGCTGTAATAGTTTAATTTATGACTGGGACACATATGATGCAAAAATACACGACTCATTACAAAAAAGAGAAGTTGTACTAAAAGAAGAAGATTTTAATATAACCTGTGATTTATTCAAAGGCACATATTTAGAAACTGTAATAGATATTTTAAACAAAGAATACGGTGTGCATAGGGGAAGGTTTATGCTTATGAAGTATAAAAAATGTTTATCAATGCACACTGATGATAGTTGCAGAATACACATACCCTTAATCACAAATCCTTATTCATTTATGATTATAGATAATAAAGTTTTTAGATTACAAGCAAACAAAGTTTATTTAGCTGATACTACATTTGAACATACCGCAGTGAATTCAGGAAGAAATGATAGACTTCATTTAGTATTTTGCACTAACACTAAATTATAAGATGACTGAACGAATAATAACATACAATAGCAAATTGCGAGATGATGTAGAAAGATTCAGAGAACAAACATTTGCTGAAGGTAATCAGAGTTTAAGTTTAGAAAAGTTTGATCCTGATAACATTAAAGGACAGATTTGGTTAGCTTATGAAGATGATATATTAGTTAGTCTTAGTGCCGCAGAAGAAAGTCATTATACTAACGAGGCCAATGTTATCAGAAAATGTAGGTATCATATACTTAAAAAGTACAGGCACGGTAGATATGGGTTTAAGTTTCTTCAACGCATGATTCCGTGGTGCAAAGATAATGATTACAAGTTATTGTATTGGACACACGATGTGACGAATACTGCATTGAACGCACTATATCAACGAAAGAGAACTTACGCTTCTACTACAGATAATGGTTGGTTCAATGAGCGGCCATATACTGAATTGTGCTTTGAAAAAGACTTGTTATTTAAAACCGGAAACATGTTGCAGTTTGTATATAGTATATACGTAGATCCTTCTTTTGTGTGGAGACCAACTGGAAATCATATGTACCAATATCCCCACAATGGACAAGTTGTTGCATGGGACGAGATTAAAACTACCGCAGTGAAATGCGGGTAATTACCTAATTAATACATTCTTTATTATAACTGCCGGCAAATCAATGTCACCGGGGTTTCTTCTATTGTCCCAGTTAGAAGGAAACGCATGATGCGTATTATGTAGACCACTACCTAAAGTAAGCATGTTCACCCATTTATTGTTATAGCTATTATCTTTTGTATCATGTGGTTTGTCTCCTGTCATATGGCATACTGTATTGACTAGTCCTGCAAGATGAAAGGATATAACACTAGGTAAACTAATTAGAAATACAGGAATTTGCCAATTGATTAAAAACAATGACAACCATAGTATTGCTATTAACCAAAAATAATACTTATAAACAAACATTTGGTCTCTATCCTTGAGCATATCTTTTATGTATTTCACATCAATATGAAAGGGTTTCCAAACAGTTAACCAAACTCTCCATGCTGCTTGTTTGCCGTGAGGGTCATCTATTGTGTCTGATACTATATGATGTTTTCTATGTACTCCTACCCATGCCATTGGTGGACCAAAGCAATTTAAACTTGCTAATACTAGCATTGCATAATGCCAAAATTTTGAAGTTTTAAAACTACGATGGCAAAAATATCTATGTAATCCTATTTCACCACCTACTTTATTGATTAATACAAACGCAATAAGCGAACCCAATAACATCCATGGGTTACCATACACCAATCCTAAGATTGCTGCAATGTGATTGAATACTATAAGTGCTTTTATTTTATAGTTCATTTTAGTGATGCCACAAATGATTTTCTCATTGGAGTTTTATACCAAGATGCAGTTCTTAATAATTCTCTGGGTAGTGTTGCATCCATTGGTTCTCTCTTGTGAATAGTAGTTAATTGTTCCATAAAAAATATATCACCCTTTTCCCAATGATGTGTATACATATAATCTCTTGAGCCTATGTACAATGATTTAATTCTTTCAAATACTTCCTTATGGTTAGCTAGCATATTGTCGTTTTCGTCAGCTACATATTCGATATTAAGCATAGGGAAATATAATCCATCAGTTCCCAATGGATGAATTGGTTTAAATCTCAAAAAGTTTTTCTTTACAAATTCTAATTCTGGATATAAATCTTTGTTCTTAGGGTCAAAATTAATAGCATTCGATATATGTAACCCACTGCGTTTTCTGTCAAAGTCTTGTTGTTCAGCAGTAGGCAAAACATAGTGAGCCATTTTTTTGTCATAAGTGTCATGCGACTTATTAGTAATTCGAAATTTTATTCTACTAAAAAAATCTCTATCTTCTTGTGACAAGTTTTTCCATAATGGTATAGAATTTGCTAGCGTAGTAGGAGCTACCCCATCAACATCCAATCCATATAAACTGACAACTTCTTCTGCGTTGGGTACAAATAAAATATTCTGATGCCAATCTAGTTCACCGTGACCAAATAATCCTTCTTCGTTCTCTGTTAATTGTTTGTTAGTAACGCGATAGAAGATTGGATATTCTTTATCGTTGCACCATAACTTACCATGCTGGTGATATCCAAATTCTAATTGCCATGCATTATATTCTTCAATAGGGGTGATTACCTTCTTAAAGACAATCATTCCGTATTCAGCAAGTAGCTGTGCTACTTTCACAGGATCAGTAGTGGCTATATCTTTTTCAAGTATTCTTATCCCTACGACATTATTGTTTCCAACTAAAATATGTTCATATTTCATAATTTTTTCCTTTTTACTGCTAGTGCTAATCCAGATAAATGTTCCTCTGGCAAGGTTAGATAATCATGTGATGTTATAGTATGTCTACACTTGCTAGAACCACATTTACAATCAGCAATAGTTACATGACCTTTTCCTGCTACAGTAGTACCATAGTCAATATTTAACTCTTCTCCTATTTCTATGTCACGCAAAGCAGTTAACTTGTTTAGTTCACGTATTATACAATTTGGATCACAGCTATGATTGATTGTACCTTTTCTATTGTTTCTTACTTGATGCATGTATATGCCTGAACCTAATGGCATAGCAATATACTGGTCTACGTAATCTATGAAAACTCCGCCTATGATGGCTATAAGAGTTCCTGCAGGGATAAATTCTTTAGCAATTCTCCCCATTTCATGCTTTTCACTAGTTGTTATCTCAGTGGATACTAGGAAGTGAGTAAGACTATAATTGTTTTCCTCCATAAATTGACCAAGTTTGTCAATTTTTTGAGCCAATGCTAAATGTTCTGTTCCAGTGTTCATAAATTAATTAATAATGATGATATATCTTCTTGTGTAGGCAAGCTAAACATTAGTGCTATCCTATCCTCAGTGCCATTGTGTTCGACACTATGTTTATACCCTACATTTAAAAAGTAGGCGCTGCCATCGTTGACCATGTTATATTCTTCACGCTGATTTTTAGGCCAGCATACGTTAGTAACACCTTCTGTGCCTGATATAGGAACAATGATACGAACGGCATATGTAGTGTCATAATCAATATGTGGTGTTAGATACTTACCTGCTTCAATACTAGACAATCTAACTCTAATAGGTGTAGCTTTGAATTGAGATTCAATGGCATGACGAATATAAGAATTTTCATAAATTGGTAAAGGATGATACCAATTATGCTCATTCATAGCAGGGGGTAACTTGTCCAATCTATTAACTTTTGTTTTATGTCTTTGTGCTTTGGTTGCACCTAATTCTTCACTAGTGCTAATGATTTTACATTCATTACGTAATTCATCTAACTCTAAAAATTCATTTAGTGTAGGTTCAAAATAAGTTAAGTTAATTTGTTTAAAGTGATGATAATTTGATTCTGCCAATTCATTATGAGTCGCACATAATCCACGATTTGCTTGAAACACATTAACCCACTTGTCATTGAGAACAGCCACTTCTTCTTTCAGCTTATCTATGTCAAATTTTATATTTGGAATTTTAGCCATCGCCGGGTAATTAAATTTTCTATAATTCATAATTGTAAACTCCTGCTAGACATATTCTAGCTATATCTTTTTGACGCCTAAATTTAGAATATTCTTCTTTGGTTGATGTTGCTAACCAAACACTATCAGACGCTGTTAAATCTAAATTTTTACATACTTCTTTTTGTTGATTACTCAAAGTTGAATATACATAATCTAAACTGAACGTTTCTATTATTTTTTCTGCCACATCATGTGCATAATAATTATAATATTTTGCACTCTCAGTTAGATTCTTCAACCTGACATCTTCAGTTTTTGTAAAGTACCATCCTGTTCGAATATTTCTTATACCAAATGGTTTACTTAGACTATAAAATGCTCTCTCTACATTTTTTATTTCAATTGGTCTTATTTCAGTTGATCCAACATATGCTAAATCTAAAGCAATATTCCTATCATCAATGATATCATGTATATTCCCATCAATAGCTGAAGGCATACTGATGTATAACATATCGTTACCAGTTTTTTTAATCCACTGATAGTCACCTTCTAGCATGTCAACTGTTCTATTTTCTTGATTATACCACCAATTAAGACCTTCAGTAATCCCTGACATTGGATAAACAAAATAATCCTTAAGGTCGATTATTGGATATAACCATTCTTTTATATTAGTTTTATAGTGCTTGACCGAATCAAAATCCACTATCACAGACTCACATGCTTTTCTTACTTCCGAAAGTACCCCTGTTCTAACTGCTGTTGATTGCTTTAAAATGGTGTCTTTCATACAACAATATTTATCAGAAGCATAAAATCACATAAATATTATAAAGTAGAGTACAATAATTATGACAATACCATATAAAGGAATATGCATTTTTGCATACGGACGCTCTGGATCTACTATCCTGTGTGAGCAGTTAGCACATGCTATCAAGACAAAACACAACTTAAACGCAATTCCCCTTTACGAAATTCTCACTCCTCATTGTGTTCATACCCCAGACCACAAAGAATTAGTAGTGGATAACACTGGCATATTAGATAGACCATTGGCAACTCAATTGGGATTAGATAGAATTGAGAGATTGCAAGATACTATAGATTCTGGAGTATTTCCAGTGTTCAAAATCTTTTCAACTGACTTGACTCCAGAAAATAGATATCTAACGGAACGTGTTATAATGAACAATCCTGAAATTTACAAAATTTCGTTGAACAGGGCTGACGTTACGAATCAATTTTTAAGCTGGCTGATAAGTTGTGCCACTGGTGTTTGGCATCATTACGAAGGCGACTCAAAAGATGAATTAGAACAATTTAATAAAAAATACACGCCAAGTAATTCATATTCACGTAGCATTGCTGCCGGAATATTATTACATTATATGTGGCATTTTGAAGTTGGGTTTAAAAAATGCAATCAGACTGTTTGGTACGATAAATTGTTTGATGTTGATTATCCTGAGTTAGGAATAACAGCATCTGACTTAATAGAAACTCAAACAAAAATGAATTTCAACCACATTGAAGCAGGTCAAAAATGTTTAGGGAACTTTGAATATCTACTTGAACTAGCTGAACGACTAGAAGTTAGTGTTCAACCAATGCTTAAAATATTAAGACCTGACTTAAACTAATACTGCACCTAATAGCATAATACGACTTGAATCTGTGTTCTGGTGAACTTCATGCGGAATCGTTCCGTCCATAATGTACGCAGTTCCAGTTGGAATATAATGATTAGTATCGCCTATTGTAATTGACCTATCTGTTACAGGTTGTCTCACTGAAAAACTATATCGCATCGCACCGTGTAAATAATCAAGGTGTCTACCCATATGCGCCCCAGGACTCAAGTACACAAAGTACCATTCATGGTATAATGTAATACCATCTTTACCAAATTTGTCTATTATATACTGTTCGTATTTTTTGATATCATTGTGAGTAAAGTACCAAAAATCATATGTACTATCATAATCAGGGTACTTGATATAGCATTCTTCTAATACGCCAGAATCTAATATTATTTTTTTGTTTTGCTCTAGCTTAACACCATAGTCCAAAGATTCTGGATTTGGTTCAAGTGCATTTTCTTTATTAACATTGTCCGCAGGGAACAGTGCAAGTTTACCAGGAGGGAACGCAAGATGCACCATTAAAGAAATTCCATTTAGTAAATTGGCATGTTTTTCAAAAACCTCTGTTGTCATTTCTTTAAATAGGTCTTCACATTCTTCTACCGTTAGTGAAGGTTTTATTCTAACCCAATGTTCATCATGGGGCTGCGGGTCTGTATAATAACCTAATTTATTTCTTATTTTTGCTGCTTGTGCTTCGTTCATTGTGTGTTACCAATCAGGGTTTAAATTCATGCTATTTTTGTAGTAGTCAAAACTTTTTGTTAAAAATATTTGCATCATTACTCTAGGTTTTGTAATAGGAATATCATTTGATACATAATGCAATTTACTAATATCTATCAATGCAGGAGTTTCCCATCCCCATGATTCATTTTCATTAACAAATTTTATATGATTATCAGTCGTACCTGATATAAGAATATTTAACTTTGTGGGGTTGTAATCTATATGAGGTTTTAGATAGTCTCCATTGTCCAAGACATTAAAGTTAATTCCATTACACTTGTAATTAAGGTCTTCATTGTTCCAAAGATTTTGAACCTCATCTAAATTTATCTCTAATGGTTTTATAATTTTTTCTATTACCTTTGCAAATAAAGTAGTATCATCAATAAAATAGTTAGTATTTTTTGCTCCATATTTAGGTTTATGAAATAATAAACCGCGTTTGCATTCAGTAAATATTTCCCTGAGCATAATTAAATTAGTTTCTTTTACTAGTGGCAAAGGTAAAATGCATTTCATTGTTATTTTTTATTTAATACTTTTATTATGAATCCACCTAAGTCAAATTTACCAAATCTATTTTTACTCGGGTCAGCATGATGAGTTGCATGATACCCTTCGCCCCAAACTAACAATGCTAAACTAATGTCATTGTATATTTTTTCATTTCTATGTGAAATTGATACTATAGAGGAACCAGCATTCCATAATATCATAGCAGGAACTAACCATGCATATACCAATGCAAAAGGATCAATCATGTAAAGAATTAACGCATATACTAAATTGATTTCAAAATAAAATTTGTGTTGGAATACATAAAATTTATCTCTCAATAAATGCGGCACTCGTCTTAGTTGAACATGTGAAAACATACTTAAAAAGTGTGAATAAAACCAACCTTTAATTGCCGGTGAGTGAGGGTCTTTATCAGTATCTGTGTATGCGTGATGTTGTCTATGTATTGCGACCCAACTAATAGCTGAACCAGTTAGTCCTATAGTAGCAAATAATGTAAACAAGTATCTAAAATATTTATTTGTATTCCAAGATTTGTGCGACAACAATCTATGGTATGTCATTGTCATACCCAAACAACCAGTAAGAAAATAAACACTTAACGCAATAAACCAGTGAGTTAGATTCCCATACATAATCATTGGCACGATGGATAAATGTGCTATGATTTGAAAGAGTAACAAAAGTTGTGGGGTTAGTGGTATCATTATATCGTATTTATCAAATGCTGATCTGCATTTGATAAATAGTAGTATATGAATTTGTACAAAGATATTCCTGGTTTAGTAAGCGATTTTGTAATTAACAGAGATTTTGTTCCAATGGTAAACAATATTAACGAAGGACATGGGTGGAAATTTGTTGATACTGATTACTTTTTGACTAGCTATGCTAAGAATTGGTTTTTGGATAGAGGAGTTATCTTAAAAACACAAGCTGCATTATTCAAAGCTGCCCCAAATAATATTTGGGGTGTTCATGCGGATTCAAAAATAAATGATTTAGGAATCAACTTTGTATTACAAGGCTTTGGAGAAATGCAGTGGGTAGACCCAATTGGAGCTGAAGAATTTGTAATTCATGAAAATGGAGTTGAGTTTCCAGGGTACGGGGACTCAAAAGATACACAAATATTAGATGCATGGTCTGGATCATGCGGCATCGTTAACATAAAAATCCCACATAGAATTTCTACATTGAATTCTAATATACCTAGAATTTGTTTTAGTCTAAGACCAGATAGAACTAAATGTGATATGACGTTTGATAAATTAGCTAGCTTGTTTTAAAGGATATTCAGGGGTCAACGCCCCCTAAATAAATTTAATTACAAAGTTTCGTAATCTTCTTTACCACATCCACAGTCAGGACAGGTAAAATCTTCAGATAGTTCTTCCCATTTACCTTCAGTCGCTTCATCATGGACATGTCCACATACTACGCATACATGTTCCATTATACTGCCTCCTTATATTTTTGCATATATCTATCAAAAGCTGCTGCATGTCGCTGTTCAACCTTAGCTAATGCACTGAAACGTTTCTCAGCTTTGGTCAATAGTTGTTTGAATTCTTCTGCATGTTGCTTGCTCTCAGCGATCTGCATATTGGCTTCGTTAGCGAAAACCATGTTACCTTCGAATTCGGCTGTCTCTTTGAATTCAGGATACATGTGTTCAAATTCATAAGTCTCACCATCGATTGCCATCTGCAAGCATTCTTTGGTAGTTGGCTTCTTGATCATCAACTCTAAGTGACCCCACGCATGTAGAATCTCTTGGTCTGCTGTGTGTTCGAAATGTTTTGCGATTTCCTCGTGACCTTCTTCACGGGCAATCCTTGCGAAATAACGATATTTGGTATGTGCCTGTGACTCGCCGGCAAAGGCATCGGCTAAGTTTTGCATTGTTTGTGACATAAATCCTCCTAGTGTGTCTAAAAGTATTTATCAGGTCACAAACAGTCAATCTTCTTTTATAATCAACCCATTGCTACGTTTATCTCTAGTATGTTCTACATCTTGGTCAAAGCGTTGTTCTTGTATAGTCTTATGACCAAATACTTTCTCGCTATGACACAATAAACACTTTGGATTACCGCAATCTAGTGCATGATGTTTTGCTAAACGATGTGGTTCTCTGATGAATTTATTATGACCTGTGTGGCCCATCTCTTTAGCGATTTGTAACTGTTTGGTGATGGCATTATCGTCCTTAAGCAAGCGTTTGCTGTGCTTAATCTTATCTTGTTCAGTACTCATACTAGTGCCTTTTACGGTAATCTTCTACTGCGGCTTTGATGGCGTCCTCAGCGAGGATGGAGCAGTGTATTTTGACTGGGGGAAGGGAGAGTTCGTCGGCGATGAGTGAGTTTTTGAGGGCTCCAGCTTCATCCAATGTTTTACCCTTGACCCACTCTGTGACAAGACTTGAACTAGCAATTGCTGACCCGCACCCATATGTCTTAAATCTGGCATCTATTATCACTCCGTTTTCTACTTTGATTTGCAGTTTCATTACGTCACCGCAAGCTGGGGCACCGACCATGCCCGTACCCACATCTGTATCATCTTTACTAAAACTACCCACATTGCGTGGGTTTTCATAGTGGTCGATAACTTGACTAGAGTATGCCATTATTTAGCCTCTTTACTGAACATTGCTAAAACTTTTGCTTGTATGTTCTTAGCGAACTGAGGTTGAGGGAAGTTCCATCCGACGAATGCACCTAAAAATAAATATAACAAAGTTTCTAACATAATATGTCTCCTGTATTGTATTTAGTCGGTTGAATTATCTTCTACTACAATCCATCCTAATTTGAATAAATCTTTGCGTATTTCGTCGGTAACAACACTTTCAGCTACGTGGGCTTTAGTCTCAAGCAGTTTTTTCTTTGAATCTTCACTTAAAATACCCCACTGATCTTCATCTGCATCAACTATACCACTACAGTACCAATCTAAATAGTCACCTTCACCGCGAATATCAGCAATAATACCTCCTGCATGTCTCCAACTGCAACTCCACTTTTTCTCGGTTAGTATAGGCCATACTTCATTACGCATGAAATCATTGTTACACATTGCTGCGTATAGATGTTGGGCATAGACTTTATCACTTTTAACTTTTTCTATGACCCAATCAGTAGAACGCAAGTCATATTCTAGATCATCTTGTTTAGGAATCAATATATCATCTTCTTTTGCTGATAGAAAATTTTCCCAATTATAATCTAGCGCATCATCAATCATCAGTTTTTTTGATTCTTTGCTTGCTGTAGAAAATGTGATTACCAATACGTGCTACTTGTTTGTAAGGCCATGAAGGATCAACATGTATTGAGTGAAAGAACAATGTTGTCTTTGGAACAACATCTTTGTACATTCCCATCATTGCTTGATACGCAACCATTTCAGCTTGCTTGTATTTTGCGCTTGATGTATTTGGATCACCTTTGCCTTCACATACCCAGCTGAACTGACATACAACATTTGAATTGATGGTAGTCTTTTGGTAGATTACTTTGCAAGGGGTCTCAGCGAATCCGTGATTAACACGATTCAATACCACTCTGGCGACGGCGGCTTGTCCAGGCATTGCCTCAGTACCTGCTTCATAATATATATTTCTTGCCATACACGCAAGCTGTTTCATATCAATTTTCTTTATATTACTAGTAATATCTGGAAAAGTGTATAATTTTTGTGTAGGCACAGGAATGACCATGATTGATAAAAACATCATGGACAGTAATACTATCTTATTTTTTAATGATAAAAACATAATTTTCCTTTTCTGTAGTATACTACAGGTTTGATTAATAACCAAATATTTTGGTTATTGAACCCAGCAATCGCAATTACATGTGATTACATCATTGATAGCTTGCGCTATAGAAGGTACTGAAGGCAACAGTACCGAAGAATTGTCTATAGTATTTAGCGGAATAGGAATGATGTTCACAGGTTCTGCTAAACTTCCGGGTATTACTATTGGGTCAGGTGCAACTATTGTTGTTGTATCAGCAGGGTATGCTGGTGCAGCATCAGGTGCATTTAGTGGAACATTACTAGGTATATTGTTATCTAATGGTATACCAACTAAGTTCAATCTAGACTGATTTCTATTCTCACGCATCATAGCTACTATACTCTGTCCAGTAGTATTAGTTAAATCACTAATAGCTTCTAGTGTCTGTGCAGACATATTTGGTTGTGTATCCAATGCGTAAGATGGTATAGTATCTACAAAACTATATGTTGTGGTTGTTGTATAGTTAACCGTCGTAGTGATTCCACTATTTCTGGCGCGCTGTTCTATGTTCAACTGTGTTGCGGTTCGATTATATAAACTATTAAGTTGTGCTGCTTGTATAGCAGAAACATTTTGTATTGTTGCTATCTCTGTGTTTGCCAAATCAATCTGTGCTTGAACCGCTGCATTTAATCCAAGTGTAGCACCTTGTGTAGCAGTATATAAGTTTGCGTATATAGTAGCTAACGTTGGTGTTTGTATAGCTTGTATCAATGATTGCATCGTCACCCACGGATAAGGTAACCCAGACATACAACCAAAGAAATCACTATATGTATAAGTGTTGCTTGCTCCGCTGCCTAACGCAATTGAAGTCAAAGCTGCTTGTGCATTCGTGATATTAGTTGGAACATTTGTACCATTTACTAGATTCAATCCCTGTGTAGTCTCTAAGTTAGCTACCACTTGAGCAAATTTTTCTATAGGTATATTAGTGATATTTTTTATCTGCTGCATAGACATAGAGAATGCACCTGCTGCAACTGCTATATCTGCCGGAATCAAATCTTGCAAGTATGAACCAAATCCTTGCGGTATGACTTGTACATTATTGATGCTAGTATATCCTGTATAAGATACTTGAGCAGTACCTGCGGGTGACGTTGAACCTATTTGTGATTTTATAGCTGTAGCAGTCAATGACGAATTTAAACTTCCATCACTTGAATAGATAGGATA